>Ga0116163_1000478_pt1 | contig 28369 bp, 11 predicted proteins | sample AD_UKC107_MetaG_FD_89889 | JGI IMG/M metagenome (GOLD analysis project Ga0116163, IMG submission 89889) | Active sludge microbial communities of municipal wastewater-treating anaerobic digesters from Hong Kong - AD_UKC107_MetaG | ecosystem: Engineered > Bioreactor > Anaerobic > Digestate...
CCAGCAGCCACTTCATCACCCCTGGCTTCACGAACATCTCAGTAGAGGGGTGTACGAGGAACAGGTAGTAAGTTGCAGTCGGCCAGCGAACAGGCAACCCGGCTGAACGAACAAAGGAGTAGAATGAATCCAGCCGGTCCCAGCTCGACCCAGTGCCCCATATCAACTCATAGAAAGCCCTGCACAAAGTCTCTTCATCCGGATATGCATTGCAGAGCGGGGCAAGGTCGCCCTGAGCGGGAGTACCCAGGTAAAGCAGGTTTGTCTTACTCCCTGCTGATCGAAGCAGTGCAATCAGCTCTGAAAACTCGCCAGCCGACATCATTGAAGAGAACACCGGCTCAGGGATCATCGACTGAACAAGTGCAGAAGCCTCCCTCTTGTACTCAACCTCTTCAGACTGGAACAACGGATCGGAAACACCAGAAAGAGATGGGAAAGATCGAAGAACAAGGGATTTGAACTCCGAAAGCCGACGGGTAACCAGATCAGTAAAACTCGCCGAAGCAACACTGCCCTCGGCAGTCGTGGAAAGCTCGGGTACGGAGTGTACTGGTGAATCCTCATCGAGCAGCTTCTCAAGAACAGCATCATTCAGTGCAAGGTACTCTAGCCCGGTGCATCTCCCCTTCGGCCCTGAAGCTTCCACCGCAATGCCCAGCACATCCTTGATGTACTCCCTGGTATTGGTATCCAGAGGTATGAACGCCCAGGGTCTTATCCAGTACAGCCCCATTGTGAGATTCCATCCCACCCCTGGAAGAGCAGCCGCTGCATCATACGCCGACACAAAAGCAGAGGAGTCATAGTCATCCCCTCCGTCGGCAAGCCGTATCGCCTGGTAGAAAACCTCCCAGAGAATGTCTATATCATCAGGCCCTCTTTCCGCCTGATTCTTGAAGAACAGGGAGTTCCTGTTGTCCAGAACCGGTATTCCTGAAAAGCTGCCAGGAACATCCTCCCCAACTTTAAGAAACTCTTTGAACCGGGAAGCGATTATCCTGCGCTTCTCACTGGTGAGATTCCGATTGAATGTACCAATCGCTGAAAAGGGATCGATGTCGCCAAGAGGAATGACACCACCTGAAGCATCCTTATCAGTAAGATGAAAGACCCCATCAACCTCAGCAGCCATCTGATGCAACCAGGCAACAAGCGAGGAACGGTCATTGCGATAAGCGAGTAGGTTGTCAGCAACAGTGGCATAGAAACGAGCCCAGTCATAGCGGTAAACACTCACCGAATCACGATCCCCATACCTGTCGAACCAGAAAGGATGGTTGATGAACCTCTCAATATCCTGAGGCTGATCCTCAAACACAAAGCGGATCAGGGCATCGGTGGCCCAGTTGCCGGGATGCACTTCCCACACAGTTCGAATTTGAGTGTAGAAGTACCATTCCTTGGGTTCAGTCAGCTTCTTCCAGTCAACGAACAGCCTATTGCCATCACCGGGGTTGCCAGTAACCGTACCGACTGCTTTGATCGACACACAGGAAACAACGTTGCCATGGTTATCGAAGGGGAGGTTCTTTGAGCGGGTGAATGATGCCTTGATGGCAACTCGATCACCGACTTGAACAGACTTGATCTTATCAAGATATCTGTCGGTATAACCGTGTTCCCAGATGCCTTCGGAGATGAAGTGGTCTACTTGGTCGACATCATTGATGATAGCGCCTAAAAGCCAGTGGGTTCTCCGATGTTGATCAGGTTTCATCTGTAACGGCCTTACTATCCTTGAGAAATGTTATTTGCATGCATTCTTTATTAATTGAATGGCTTTCTTTCTATCTAGCAGATGTGCCTTATATCGGCCGGAGAAATCTAGAATGCAGTCCATGCAAGCTTTCTCGCACCGTTTATCATGATCAGGGTCACCCACAAGCCTATCTAAAGCAAGAGAAACCCAAGCTTTCCCATTCTCAGCTAACTCGCCACAATATCCTGCACCACCAGGTGTATTGTCATACACAACCAAACCCAGCGATTCTCCATCTGTTCGCATTAAAGCCATTGCAAGCTCGCGATTATCGATCTCAAGAAGTTTGGTACCCGCAATAAGCATTGCACGGCCAAATGAATAGACATCACTGCAATTTCCGACATATGCCCCTGGCCAGTCGATCCTGAGCATGTCAGTTAGTTCTTTCGCTGCAAGAGTATTGTTTCGTATTACTGGCGCTGTGCCACTTTTCCAGCACTTTGATTTAGGGTTTTCTGAAAACATACTTGCATGATTTTCAAATCCTTTTGGTAAATCAATCCGCCCCTTACCTTCTTTATTTTCACTCTCTGCGTAACCGCATTTAGTACAAATAGCAAATCCACAATCGCTAGAACCTCGATTGGTAACCAATAACTCTGACTCTTCTTTGAATATTGCCACCGCGTTCTCTACACCAGCGAAACACTTATACACCTTATCACTCGATGTATCTGTAAATGCAATTGGGGATATGACATGAGAGCCTACACGCTCAATATCAATCCCTCTTTTTGGTTTATCCCATGCTGCGGTAGAATAGCCATTTCTAGGGAATAGTAACTTTTGCTTATACTGAGGCAAACTATTACCACCACACTTAGGGCATTGCGAGTCAAAATCAGCAGAAACATAGACATGGCCATTTTCACATTCATGAGCAATACTCTGCAAGCCAATAACATCCTCTATGTTATTACCTGTCCAATGTTTCTTGAGGCCTGATGAAGTAACGATTTCCCCACCAACTAATACCTTGGAGCCAGGTACATACTCACTCAGGGCTAAAATTGATCCTCTTTCAAGTTTGAACTTTGTATCAACGGTTTCCCTGTTTCGAGTTGAACTCTTCTTGGGGCGTTGCACGCTTAAGGATTGAAGGTTAATCGGGAATCCGTAACGAGGCAAGAATCGGTTGCTAGCCAACCACTCAACAACTGATATCTCATACCTTGCCTTGAGCATATAGTGTAGATTGTTTGCTTTTCCTAGTTCAACTGAGTCTTTCCTTCTCAGTTGATCTGGAATTTTACTCCAAGTATCTTCCAACCCCAAATACTCATCCTTCCACTTCTTAACAACTTTTTTGAACTCGATAGAAATACCAGCAAAGTAGCTTGCCATATCATCGCCTGATAGTTTACTAAATACACTAGTATTTTTTACTATACACCTTATCTTATCATGTATGTTTGCATCATGAACACATTGGCAATTAAGATACTCAATGAAGTCTTCTGCATAATCTTTGACTCTGGAGCAAAGACGCGGTTTGTGCTGATTTGTCCTATCCCAATAGTCGGGATAATCACTAATACCGCAAAACAACCCCATATTTCCATAAACATTCATTGCTCCACTATTTATTCCAGCTATTCTTGGAAGCAAGTACTCTGAAACAAGGAATGCATTAACATGCCTTTGAACAACTCTATCCCTATGCAAAGATACTGAAGGTTTGTTCAGTTCTCTACTGAAAAAGTCTCCGAATCGTGTGAATACTTCTCTGTCGTAACTAGTGTTTCTGCAGTATGTCGCTGAAAAAGCGGCTCCATCAGAGCGTCGACCAGCTCTACCCGCTCTTTGCTTATAGTTTGCAGGTCCGGGAGGGGCATTCCCCAAGAAAACACCATTCAAACCACCGATATCAATACCCAGCTCCATCGTTGTAGTTGATGATAGGACATTTCTAATACCACTTCGGAACAAGTCCTGCAGCCTTCTATTCTCAGATGCATTCAATTGCGCAGAATGCTCTTCTGCCCAGAGTCCTATTTTGAAAACAGGAGACTCAAGATATTCTTTCCTAATTCTTCCCCACCTTGGATCTTTATCAAGTGTCTCAACATTCACTTCTTTCAGCTTTCCAGTACACGCCTTCAAGTAGCACCATCCTAAAACTGATTTCGCCCACAAAGTTCCTGTTGTCTCACATTGAAATAGCACTTCAGGATTTCTTATGCATACCTGATCAATAGCTACCTGAATCGCTCTATCCGCATGATGGGCATTAGTTTGGTGTGCTTCCTTTCTCAACAACCAGGGTAACATTTTCTCAGCAGCGTTATACAATTGATCGAACGCTTCACCAAGAATGTACTCGGAGAGAGATTCACATTCCTCAGCACTATCCATACCACAGGCTTTCAGAACTCTTGCAATAAACTTTCTGCGGTAATGACTTGGGGTTGATCCGACAAACCGTGTTGAACCCCATCCCGATTGATTCCTAGTTGACCATCTGCTTCTAAGATTTGCTTCATCTTCGTACTGACTGTTCACAGAACTAAGACCAGTACAACCATCGGCACGAACTGTATCAACGAGCATTACAAGAATATCCGTCCAGTTATCCTCAATGATTCTCCTTGATGCAGGCTCAAGCTTTTCCTTTACCAGTGATGGAACACTTAAACTCGCTAGATTCGGATATCCAATTTCGATGAGACCAGCCGCCTCAAGTGTTCTTCTTCTTTTGTCTGGTCTCTCTATTTGTGATGCAACATGAGGGAGTATTCCTTTTTTGTTCTCCTTGTAATTCTCTTCCCACTGTTCCTGAGCGTAATTCTTACTTTTATGAAGTGCTGCACACCGGTAATTCAGAATTTCCTTTATCTCATCTCGGTTGGAAACGTCATCACAGAAGTCTGAGAATGATTCACCTATCTGAGATTGAGAAAGTTTTTGCTTATAGTCATTAATCTCTCGAAGAAGCTGACGGCTAACAGCAGTATCTTTAGTCAATTTCTTTAACTCATCATTACACTCCTGTATCTTCTTAGCAAAATAGCTGGATAACTCTCCAGTAGTAATGTCTTGTACGCAATTGGCGATTGCAGCACCAAGCACTTGCTTCTGGTGTCTAGATGTAAGTAAAGGACCCAATTTCGCAGCAGCCGATCTCGAATCACTGAAAGCAAGCAAGCGTCTACCTTTACCAGGTTTCCATTCTCTCGTAACATCAGGGAACCCAGGTAGCGAGTGAAACAAGGTTTCAGCAGCAACAGAGACAGCAAAAGAACCGCCTTCTGAAAGCGGGCTGTAGCCTTCATCCCATGTGCTTTCGCCTTCTCCCCTTATTGGAAGGCTAAACTCGCTCATACATGTTGGACACAGTAAGAACTTCTTGCTTGATCTCTCTCTCATGCAAAGTTTTACAAGAGATATACCCTTGTAGCCTGGTGAATGAGTTTCTCCATTACCAGTATCAATAACGATTTCTTCTCTATCATCTATTGGCTTTTCAAAAAACGAGTAAAAAGATGCATCCTCGCTTCTACCCGCATAATAACCTGGCTCCAGCGTGAAGCTCTCGCCGTTCTCATAGGCATAGATGAAGACATCTCCACAATTCTTGCATCGGTAAACAGGATATGCTTTATGCCCACAATATCGACATTTATCTGTAACAGGCTGTAAAGCACCAACATTTGGCATCTTAGAGCATTCCTGTCCCGAACAACTCGGATTAAGGCAGACAGAAAATCCCTCAGGAGGTTTCATCAAAAAGTGAAGCCGAACAGGTAAGAGAGGCATATCATCTGCTGACATTCTTGCCATGGACGCCAGCCTCAAAATGCACATTGTGTACTTCATGCTTAATTCGATTGGTTGATCTCTGAATAGAGCTTTACTGAGATCCTGAAGACTAGTTACTTTACCCTCAGATTCAGCATCTTTGAGGACCTCGCCTAGTGATGCAACAAACCAGGAATTCTCAAGGCACGCGAATAGAAACCTGGCCGGGCAATGTGGGAAACTTCTGTATGCCTTGCTTATGATCGAATCTGTTGTTATTGCCCTAACTGCTTCACTAAGATACTCCACGGTATCAGGATCGTTTTCAATCAGATTATTCTGAGAATCTAATGTTCTTATCTCATCTGATGTTGAGCCGACAAGCGTCTCAAGCAATTCTTCTTTAATCACACGATTATCGGTTGCACTGTATCTTCTAGGTTCTTTCTGGCCAGTAATAACACTGACATCTGATCTCCGAGTAGAAAACAGTTTTGAAGCAAAATCCTGGAGATCTTCTGTGGAACCCCCAAGCGTAGCTGATGTAGCAATTTGCATTATCTGCTCAGCATGAACAGAACACCGTTGTCTAACTCTCTTAAGCAATAGCGAGATTTCAGCTGCTAAATTGCCGCTGTATAAATGAGCTTCGTCTAAAACAATCGACTGCAAATCTGGTCCAAAAAACCTTGAATCCTGCGGACGACATAGCATATACTCAAGCATTGAATAATTCGTTATGACAATGTCTGGTACTTTTCCCCAAGGCTCAGACTTCAATACTGTACCATCATGAAGTTCTAATCCTCGAGCTTCCGCCCTTGTTCGTATTCTGCACTCGTCCCACTGTGGTATTCCCATTCTATTCGCTCGAACAGAGTTTTCTGGTGTGTCACTTGTGAAGTGAAAGACAGTTATCTCATTTTGATTCCGCAACCAAGAGTAGAGCCGATCAACCTGATCAGCAACAAGAGCATTCATCGGATACAGAATAAGACATCTCATTCCTCCACTAGGACGGCGTTTCTTTGATCGCCATAGATTGGCAAGAATCGGAAGAAGGAAAGATTCTGTTTTTCCCATTCCTGTCCCGGCGGTCACTACAAATCCCTTACCTGCAGAACTCAAACAAGCATTTCTAACAGCCTCTGACTGATGACTGTAAAGCTTTCTCTCTCTGGGGAATGCTTTGTTACGATCGATCAGATCGCACAAACCGGACGGAAAAACACCTTCCTTGCTTAACGACTCAAGACTATCCATGGACAACTTGCCTGGAAACAAACCCTCCACCCATAACTCGCTGACAAGACCACCTCTTTCAGCAGGTCCTTCCCAAACAGCTCGGCAAGCATCAGTAGCTTTGACATCCCTGATAAAGTTTTCAGAGAGAGACAAATCAACAAGGCGCTCTTTCACATGAGAAAGCGTTCTCAATGCATCAATAGATCCCATTCTAGAAATCCCCTCCTGATGAAAGCCTTAGCCACTCTTTGCTGACGAGTGCCGCAAGGTATTGTCTTCCAAGTATATTTTCACCAACCTCGCGTATTAAATCAGTGTCATAGTCAGGTTTCATATTTTGTCGAACTCCGATACCCGCTACAAAACAGTCAGATGCATTTTCAATATCCTCTGCATGACGTCCAGTTCTGTCGGCAAGCTTAAAAAGGAGATCCTTATATCTTCTTATTGCATCATTTGCATTACTGGTAGAATTTATCTGTCTGAGATAATACTTTAGCGAGTATTCTCTGGTCGCTTCCGGTTTAGTACGATGCATCATCTTAAAGCTATACCAAAGAGCAATTGGTGATATACTTGAGAGCTTTTCAAGTAGATGATGGAGTTCATCTTTTTGCTTCCATGCATTTTTACTCTTAACATAGATATCAACTATTTCCTCGAACTTCACTTCAGGGAAATCCAACCACAGAAAGCGTCTCAATATGCTTGGTATGCCGTCAATACTCCTATGAGGGTTAAGTGATTCCGGCAAAGAAACCTCAGATTTTTTGTCCCATATTTTTAAGAACCTGCGAGGCTGATTACCAACGACTTCAGAATATGATGAGAAAAGCATATCCTTAAGAATTGGTGCACGAAACCATCTGATAAGAGTGTGTTCTTCTTCTGAGAGAGAAAAATCCTTTTTACTGAAATACCCACACAACCTCTGCTCATCCACAAAGGAGCCAAGCCATTCACCCTCATATGTAACAGCCAAACAGATCGGAAAAGAGTTATCAGCAACCTCATACTCAAAGACATTTTTCCGTTTAATCTTATCTTTTAGTATTCTCCTAACTCTTGAGCCATCTCTATGCTCTTCCCATACATAAACTTCATATTCATCATTAACATCATCTAAGCGTTCTTTTTCCTCGTTGAGGTATAATTTACCGTTGCATCCAAGCATAGCGGGGATATACTTCCCTACAATACCAGTATCATGTACTATCACTCCAGTATTGCAGTCTCCATAACTACTACCCTTTACTCGTACTTCTCCTCCATGACCGTTGAATTTCGACAATCTCATCCTGTTGTACTTCAGAAACCCGATCTGGCTTCCACCCTCTACTACCCTTTTTTTCTCTTGTCCTGGCGACAGGATATAAACATCAACAATCGGAGAGGATTTGTTAAGTGAGTTCTTCACTTCGTGAAAACTATACTTCCCATCTCCACTATCCATTCTGGCTATAACTCCTGCAACAGGGACTAGTATTCTAGGTATTCTGGAACTCTTAAGTCCATCGTTTTCGTATTGAACCATTACTCTTGAAATCTTCAGTAAAAACTCGGATGATAGAAACACACTATCTAAAGTAGTCCAGTCTGCTCCTGCTGATTTGCATTCGAATACCCTTTTGCCAATAAGCAGCCTAACTTTTTCTGCGGAGGTCGGGACACCTTTAACACAGAGAATCTTTTTGTCTCCGATCCTCGAAATGTTTTCGTCCAGTGATGAAATTGAAATACTTATCTTTTCCAGAGTTTCAAACTTCTGCTTAACCGGTTGCCATAATACAAAGTCATTGAACTCGATACATACATTCTCAGAAATCGGTGATGAAAGCATTACCACTTTCATCTTGCTACCTGAAAGGGTGGATTCTGCTATTGGTTCGGCATTTAATAAACATGCATCTGAATCATAAAGGAGTGCGTATCTCCCAGTCTGTTCGATACTCTCAAACCCTGTTCTTATCATTCTATCTCTATCAAGATCGAATACCATTGTATCATCAGAAAGACCAGAATCTGACAGGTTCCATTCTTTTACAGTAATACCCGAACTAGACTTCACTGTAAGAGAAAGAGGCAGAGGGTTTTCTCCTGAACTCGAATCTGTGTAGAAAGCTTCTTTGCCAGACCATTCTCCATTTCTTTGCTTTCTCCACTGGGCTCTTTTTGCACCATCAAGCATGAAGCTTAGTTCGTTGATATCAAGACCTGTGATCTCATCAAGAATTACTTCTTTGTTGAGTCGAATGATAATCCTTGGTTTACTTGTTCCATTCCAATCGAGATAGATTTTCTCTACGGGAGACTCTTCCTCATCTTCTTCAGGTATACATTCAGATGATTCACCAGGAACAGTTCCGAGAGTCGCAATTCTAGCTTTAGCTGATTTAAGAAGCTCCTCAATCCAAGAATCCTTAATCCATGAACTTCTTCTTAAAGAACTTGAACACTCTTCATCAGTTATCAAACCTCTTCTGTACTGGGTTAGGATATTCCACATACCAGAAAATGAATCTGATGCAAGCTCTGATATTCCCATCTCACCCAATAAGTATTGAACGGCATGTGGTCGTCCAAGATTCACCAACCACTCAGCAAGTCTTTTCTTTGCTCCACGATATGTAAATCCAAATTGAAGTTTGATAGTCTCGAAGTACTCATGTGTTCCCTCAATATCAATAACATTACGAAGATTAAATACTGTAACCGTCTTCTCAATGAGTTCTTTTGCTTCAACAGTCGGCTGGCCGTTGGAAAGGAAAAGGTATGAATTGAGTGGGCTAGAGTCTGAGATAGTCTTTCTAGCAACTGGCCAAACTGAGCCTTCTGTTCCTGATTTTCTAACATTCTCTGCCCAAAGACAAAGAAGTAGCAAACCTAGCATCTGCAAACTGGTGGCTTCTTCTGAAGCTTGATTTGATTCAATGATAAAGTTACATAATTTTGATTCTGATAATTCATTTACCGTTCTTGAAATGCATGTAATCTCAGAAGTGGTTAGTTTCAATTCAGCTATTGACCATGGATGTGTTAAGTAAGAGATAGAATTTTCAAGCTCTCGGAATAATGAAAACAGCGAGGATTGTCCATCAATATGCCTACTCATAAGATATTGCTACATCCTTATGTATCGATTACATCCTTTATTGTGAATTTCCGTCAGCCTTCAAGCTGCTCTTCTCCATCCCTAGTTTCATCCCTACTTCTATCGTAAGCCTCGAGTAAACGAAGTTCATGAGGGGTTGTAGCTTCTTTGCTATGTTCAATTCTTATCATCCTCATTCTTGAATTGAAGTAGTGAAGCATTTCTTTCATGTCTATGCGAAGGCCTCTTGATGTGTTCTTGGAGAAGGCATCCAGTACTCTAATGCAAAAGTCTTTATTATATGGAAGCTTCTGAATCCACTTCTCTATTTGCTGCATACTTTCAGCTTCTCTTTCCCATTGAATGAGCAAGATTTCAAGCGCTGGGATAGCCAGAATTCGCTCTGGATCCTTGATAGACATTTCATGTAGATCCTCAAGCCATTGCTTTCTAAGTGACTCTAGAGAACGACCTTCCAAGAATGACTCTTGGCCATGCGGATTGCCTTGCTTTGACCACCACTCGGAGTTGAGATACCTAGCTATGACAGAGTAGCTGTGAGTGCCATGATATGCGGCTAAAAATGCATCAGCTCTATCGCTCTTTGATGAACGCTCATTAATAAGTAGTTTCTTAAGGCAATAGCATACGTTATCGAACGGCGAGCCAGAAAGCAGATTAACAGTGCGATTCCGTACGCAGTCTCCTAGTTTCAGCATGTTGGAATAGACTGTGTTTGCTCCTCTGAGCTGTGATGTATCCAGGTAATACTTTATCCTGTATACAAGCTCATCAAGCTTCTCAGTATCTCTATACTTATCAACAAAGTCGTGATTAGTGGTAATGTCTTGAAGGAATTCGTCCATCGCTCTATGCGTCACATCATTTACAGGTATATCCAGCTGATAGTATCTAGCAAACACTTTTCTATGACATACTCGCTTACTAACATATGTTTCACTTGCGCCAGCATTGTGGTTTTCCTGTTTCCCCTCTACTATTCCATCAACATCCGGGAACAAGAATTTAACCAGCCAATGATCATCGGCCTTCTTGATAAGCGATTGTGCATTTTCGATTACTTCTTTCTTCTCCTCTTCAGTGATGGCTATTTCCTCGCCTAAAAGTATTTTGCGATGTATGAATACCTTCTTGTAAAGTTCTGGGGAGAACACCCTCATAGATGACATCGCAAGCATATCAACAAGGTTCACTTCATATTGTCCATTAATCAAATGCATTGAGCATGAGAATTTAATATGCGATACTAATCTTTTCACATCTCTGAGGGTATTCACTCTTTTTAGCAAGAAGAAGTAATACAGTTCACTAAGGCGTATCTGGTCTTCAGACGTTAACTTGCTCTGGTCAATAAGTGAACTGATTTCTTCTTCAAGAATCGAGCTAAGAATCTCTCTATCAACTTCAGGTAGCTGTATCGGAAAGTTAATGATTTTCTCAAGATACTTATCCGCATTACCAGGGAAACATTCTTCATTTAGATGTTTAATGACAATACTTCTTTGATACGCAAGAACATACACAGTGTTTGCGAAATCTGCATTACTCCTTACCAATCTAAAGACCTCAAGTAGCTCATTGGGGGTTAGTCTATCCAAATCATCAATTATCACTACGAATTTCTTGCCGGAACTTTCGATCAATTTCGTTGCTTTTTCTTTTACTTGATCAATGCCCTTTCGCTTAGATGTATTTATTCTTGATGCACGTTTAAGCAATTTGAATACAATCTCAACTCGCCTATCTATTGGCGCAAGCAACTCGGCATACTCGTAAATGATATTCTTGGTATCTTTAGGGAAATCACCCGCTTCAATCAACTCCGCGAAGAAGGCTTCATGGAGATGCTCAGCATCACCCCAGTACCACGGGGAGAAATTCACAACAGTTATGTCGGCTGAAAGACTCTCCTGAATCAGGTTCAACACGGATGTTTTACCAGTACCCCAGTTACCTTCGATTCCAACGGCGAGAGATTGAGTCCAGTCTCTGTTTTCTATTGCTTCAGATAGTTGCTTAACAAAGAGTGTTCGATTGAGCTTATCATCGGATGCTGATCTTATTGGTTCATCTGACGATATCATGACAACCTCCACTAATCTTATAAATTCCTGAAAAACTGCTTAATGAGATTACAAAGTCTATACTCCTGGTATTGTTTGAGCTCTTTTTCCTTGACTATTGGAAATGTATCCATGATCCAGTCAATACTACACTCATCAATCCCATATATCTTAAAAAATAGTGCGTCGAGTTCACACATGAGTTGTCTTCTACGTTCTTCATTCCAGACAAATGGTTCGCCACAATAACCCATCTCTGTTGCATAATCTCGCATTTCTTCCGATGTAAATATTAACTCAAAAGTCTTTTCAACAATGCTATCCTCAAATGGCTGTAGCAATTGGCAATTCGGTGCTGCTATCTGCATAAATGTTCCTAGTGGAATGCTCGGTTGACTAAGGAAGCACCGAAGAAGGTAGTCAAAAATAAACGAGTTATAGAGAGCGCAGAGAATAGTCATATCTCGTGCAGAAGCACCCATTGTAAGGATCCAGCCATAGGACGCTGCTGTTGGAGGCAGAATTGATGCAATGCAGGTTCTCTCATCAGTATTGCGGGAAACTCTTCTGAATCCAAGCAAAGCCGAGTTAACTTGGTCTGAATCAGTAGACAATTTCCTGCTGTACTGTTCATACGGAACATAGTAGTTTGTTCCAATACTCCATTGGGTGTTCTGGCGCTGCCAGACTTCCGCACTTCTTAGTAATCCATTCTCATAGCTTGCGTAACGGTAATCATACTGGTGCCCAAGTCTTCCCTCGTATAGGGGTACCATTACTTCGTTGTTACTCACATATGATGTTCCCATTAAATTTGACGAATAGCTTCCTGATAGCATCTCGGGGAGATTATACCAATCGCTCCTTGATTTCTTCTCCCACCCCTCACTCTCAAGCTGTTCCTTGGTTCTGAAAAGGTGGGAATCGCTTGTCATATTGAATAGACCCTGTTTGAACGTGATTCCCCAAGGATTCCCATTCCCAGGGTCATTTTCGTTAATAAGGACCGGCACCCTTCTGTAGATGCCCTTCGTTATCTCCGCATCCCGCCTGGTTCTGAAGATGGGGCAGGTTTTCGTATTGGGGTTGAGGAGCTCGATGTCTTCCTTGCTGAGGGTGAAGCGTTTCTCTTCATCTCTCAGGTCATCCACTTTATGAGCAAAGAACACGAACTGAGCTTCTTCGATAGGCTGCCCTGAAAGAGTCAGTAGGCAGAATTTATAACTTCTGTGGACACCTTCGAAGATTCCTTTCCTGTTCTCAAAGTCGTACAGGCAAGCAAGCATCTTCTTTTCGATGATCTCCTGGAAGAAGAACTTCGTAGTATCATCAGTGGCAATTCCAGAAGGAACTATGCAACCGACTCTTCCCCTATCGTTCTTCAAGTTCTTATTCAATTCTGCGAAAACCGCGTAGGTATTGATTCTGCCCAGTCCGCACAAAGGATACCTGTCACTGTTCCTCACGAAGTGGCTGGGAGCATCGTGCTCTCTTTTTACCCTTGTGAACTCTCCGTATAGAGATGGGTCATTCTTCTCAAGTGATGCAATGAGCTTCTTCCGGCCGGCTCCAGTTGCGTTTGCAATCTTCTCATCCCTTGATGCAAAGAATTCCTTTTCCTTGAGTTCAGTATGTTCCCAAGGCGGATTCCCCAGCACAACATCAAACCCACTGCTCTCTTTGCTCTCCCTCTGGAAAACCTCCGGGAACTCAATGTACCAGTGGAAGAACTGGTATTTCTCCGCAAGTCTTTCTATTTCTGCTCTCTGCTCTTCCCTGAGGGTTCTGGGGTTCTCGCTGAAGGCTCTGAGGGTTTCGGTTGTGATTGGGTTCTGATTCCCATCAGTTTTCCTCTGCACGAAAGCCGCGCACCACAGGTCTGCCTTGGTTTTTTCGGTGTTGAAGATGCTTGAGGTGGTTACCGTTCTGTACTGGGCTTCCTTCTCTTTCAGCTGGTTGATGCTGCCTTCTGCGATGTGGTCTATTTCCGCTACCTGGAGGGCCAGTTTTCTTATGGTCTGGTCTTCCCCGGTTGTCATTGCGAACAGGTCTCTCTGGCCTGTGGTTCTCTGCTGCTTGTTGATCTTCTTGAATGCAGCGGCTGCCTTCTTGTCGTCTCCCGTAATCGGCTTGAAGGCATCGTCCGGTATTGCCAGGAGTTTTGTTTCACTGTCCGTCATCAGTTGGGGGCTGGTTCCGATGAGGCTGTTGCCGCACTTGATGTGGTGGTCGAGGAAGTTGAGAGGCTTGCCAGGTTCAATGGCCTCGAGCCAGAGGCTTACCTTGCAGAGCTCAACGCTCATGGGGTTGATGTCCACCCCGTAGATGCAGTGGCTGATGATGTCTCTGAGGGCGGTTCTGTAGGTTTCAGGGTCGGGTTCGGCTTCCTCGGTGCGCTTTGCCGCCAGGTGCCTTGCCATTCTGTGGGCTGCCGCGATGAGGAAATGGCCGCTGCCGCAGGCCGGGTCGCATACCCTTGTTTCCAGGATCTCCTGTTCTGTTTTCTTCTGCTGGATTACCGGTTCCAGGGCTGAGTTCAGGAGTTCGTTGATGAGTTCGGTAGGAGTGTAGTAGCTGCCTGTAGTCTTTCTTTCATTGCCTGCTGTGATGTTGAGCTTGAACTGCCTTGCGTCGGCGTTCACTTCCGGGCGCATCTCAAGGAGCGATTCGTAGATGCTGCCCAGTTCCTCGCTGCCCAGGTTGCGGTAGTCTACCCTTGTGGTTACTCCCTCTTTGGTGGTGAGGGTTATTGCCCTGATCGCCTCGCAGAGGTGCTTGTTCTCTACATCGGCTTCGTTAAGGTCTTCGGTTGCTTCATCGCTCCACAGAAAACTGCCCAGGGGTTTTATGCCCAGCTCCGGTGTTGGCTCTGTTTTGCACAGGCTTGATATGGTTACGTTCAGGGCTTTCCAGAGGTCTTTGTGGCGGGTGCCGCGTTTCTTCTGGGCAAGGTTTCTGATCCTTGTCAGGGAGTAGTATCTGTAATAGAGGTCTTTTGCTTCCTGCGGTGCTTCAGGGTCAAGGAGAAGCTCTCTTGATTCCGCGGTGAGCAGGAAGATCATTCTGTAGGCAACTCTCAGGAGCTGCCTGTAGTACTCCTGTTTGAAGCCCTCGTTCTCCCTGAGCTTTGTTCTAATCTCCTGGTTGGTCAGGAAGCCTTTGCCCATAGCTTCGATTGCTTCCTTAACACCGGTTCTCAGGGAGTCCAGGGCCCTGATACCTGCCTGTTTCGCCTGAGTGGCCCATGTTTCGATTATCTGCTTCTTCTGCTTGTTCTCCAGGGAGAACCTGGATTCGTGGCAGATGAGGTAGAGCAGCGTGAAGTCACTGTAGGCCTGGCTCTCCATCATCTTTTCCAGGTCGAACTCAATGAACGCCTGGCGGGTCATTGATGAGTTCTCCCTGAGCACTCTGAGCCTTCCGCCATTTGAGAGTATTCCCCAGGTGGGGGTTTCGGACCTGTTCAGGTACTCCTGCATCATGGAGTGTGGTATCTGCCTTGTTTTCCCTGGGGTTCGGTGGTCAAGCTCCATGTCATATCCCAGGAGGTGTATGGGTACATTGTCCCTGGTGTGGGATATGGGATAGTCCTTGCCGTCTATGGTGTGCTTCTCGGCCCTTTTCAGGTTGCCGTAGTCCAGTTCTCTGAACAGGGGAATGAGCCATCTGTCCCTGGTTATCGCCGTTGTTTTTTCTTCCTGCTCCGAGAAATGCTTCCAGTTGATGTTCAGGGTGTTCCATGCACGGCTGATAACCTCGTTCAGCTTCTCCCCCGGGTGGTTGTAGTCCTCAGGCTTGGTGTGCTTCACTTCACTGGTGCTGCTTGAGAGCTTCGTGAGGAAGTCGCCCGGGAGAAGGGCTCCCCTTGTGGTTACCGTTTCAAAGATGTTCGACTTACGCATTGGTTGTTCCTCCCGGTATGGGGAGGAAAACATAGATGCCAAATATGTCCACGGGCTCCTGCAGTTTAATGGTTGGAGTTTTGCTGTTCCTGGTGGCCTGCCTTACCCTGGTGTGGGACTGCAGTATCTCATTGCCCCGTTCCCTTGCGTGAGCAGTAATGTGTTTTCTGAGTGTGTCTATTTCGTCAGTAATTCTTTGAATGTTGGCCCTTGCGATGTCGGGGCTCACCTGGGCGGAGGGCCTGATCTTCAGCAGGGCTTTGGCTTCATCGTCGCTGAGCCTGTTCGGCTCCTGTGGAGTTCCTGTATAGGCGAACAGTTCAGTGTCTTCGGTAAGCAGGTTGTCTATGTGATAACGGGTTCTTGTGAGGATGAGAGTGGTTTTCTTCTGCACGTCGGAGGTTCTTGTTACCCCGCACCTTCCAGCCCTGCTTTGTGTTTCTTCGTCCATGGTGCTGTCCACAATGTAGGCGGCCAGGTTCTCTATGAACGGATGAGTCCTTGTAAGGTACTCCTCATCGTTCTTCGGAGGGTAAGTGAAGGTGACCTTCTTCACCCTGTTGCTGTCGGGCAGTTCAAGGGCATCCGCCAGGGCTTCAGGGGCGTCTCTGAGGTCAAGTGTGGTTATTCCCTTTTCATTGGTAACCGTTCCGTCGTGGAATCTTATGGCATCGTTCACGAACTCTTCGATGCTGATGCCCGATCCGGTTGCTTCCCTTGCTTCCTGAAGTTCTCTTGCAACTTCGTCCACTTTAATGGTCATCTGGCGGAACATGGTTCGAGACTGCCTCTCCCGCTCTTCAGCCTTGTCCCACCTTCGGAATATCTCGTTGCCAGTTGTTGCCATGAAGTCTTCCAGCCCGGGAAGGAGCATCTGATCGGGCCTGCTGTTGAAGAGGTCCTCAATGAGGGCTTCCATTATCTCGCTGGTGGAGCCGGGAATGGGAACGCTGATTCCCAGTGAGTTCCTTATCTTCGTGTGCTTCTGAAGAAGCACCTTCATTACACGCTGGTCTACCCCGTTGTCTTCACCATAGTAGTTGGTGACCCTTACGGTAGCGCACTTCTGACCGAAGCGGTCTACCCTGCCTGCCCTCTGCTCGTGGCGCATGGGGTTCCAGGAAAGGTCATAGTGGATGACTGCGTTGAACCCCTCCTGAAGGTTGATACCCTCACTGAGGCAGTCGGTGCATACCAGTACCCTGTTCTCCCTGTGGGTAAGCTCCTCTATGATTCTCTCGCGCTCATCGTGGGGAATCCTCCCCGTAATGCACTCGACTTCAGCCTTTGAGATGTTCTCCCTGAGATTTCTGGCCACGTACTCCGCCGTGTCGATGAACCTGCAGAAAACTATTGGGTAATACCCATTCTTCAGATGGTTCTTAACCAGCTTTATGGCCTTCTGAAGCTTCAGATCATCCTCGGGTTTGATGCTCTCAGCCTTCTTGGCCATGGCAAGGAGTTTTTCCTCGTTCTCGCTTGTCTTGCTGCCCGGGACTATGTCCGGGGCTTCCTCGATGGTGTCCAGGTCCAGGTCGAGAACGGTCCTTCTCCCTATTTCGTCTGCTTCATCGGCTGTTTCAGTATCCGCGACAGCCGCTCTGTTCCTGAGGGTTGCCGCAGCTGCGCTTGGGCTTGATGCAAGTGCGCGGAGCAGAGCCAGCGCCGACCAGTACTTGATCCGCCCTCTGTGATCTCCCTGCTTCTTTGCAATGGATTCCCTTGTGTAGCTGATCACCTCATCGAAAAGGTCCCTGTACTTCTCGCTGAGGAGATAGGGCTCTTCCTTGTCTTCCCGGGTGGGGAAAGCAGTGTTCTCGTTCAGGTAGGCTGTGATGTCTCCCCTGGCTCTCTGAACGAAGTGCTTCGCAAGGTTCCTTCTGTGGTGTTCATTCTCTTTCCCGGTAAGAACCGGTGGCAGTTCACTGAACTCCGGCTTGAGAAGCGAAAGCAGCGACCTGAAGGCATCTTCATTACCGCTGTGGGGTGTTGCTGTGACGAAGAGCATGTCCCTTCTCTCGTCCTTCGCAAGCTCTTTGATAAGGTGGTACCTCTGATGCCTTCGTGTTCCCTTGCTGGCACAGGAGTGGGCTTCATCCACGATCACGGTTTTGGGGCAGGCTCTGAGGAAATCACTTCTGTGCCTGTCGCTCTTGATGAAGTCAAGCGAGACGATGGTTACCGGATACTTCTCAAAGAGAGATTCTCCCATTTTAAGGCTCTTCTCAAGCCTCCTTACAGTACCCGGGAGAACAAGCTCCGACTCAATATGGAACTTCTCCTTCAGCTCTTTCTGCCACTGCTCCGCAAGCTGAGCGGGGCAAAGAACGCTGAACCCTGTGATTTCACCTCTGGCGAGTAGCTCCTTAACAATCAGGCAGGCTTCAATGGTCTTACCGATACCCACATCATCACTGATCAGCATCCGTATGGGATCCAGCTTAAGTGCCATTAGAAGCGGCACCAGCTGATAGGGCCTGGGCTCAACGGCAATTGAACCGAAACACCTGAACGGCCCTGCGCTGTTCCTGAAGCCCAGCTTAACGGCATTCCTCAGTAGCCGCGCCGACCTGTAATCACCCAGGTGATCAGGAGCGGGTGTTCCGAAGCTCGCTTCGGTTACTTGCTCAAGGTCAAGGCAAATACCGGTGATTTCTTCATCGGTTCCCCCGAGGGGTTTCAGTAAGAGCAGGTTCTCCCTTGAATCGGGTATAACAACCCATTCCCTTCCCCTTGCTTTTACAAGTGAACCTGATGCGTATGGCATTACTTCTCTATTTCTTTCAGGAGCATTTTGCCCTTTTCTGTTAGCCTGTATTTCTGTTTGCTGCTTGTGGGTTTTTCAGGAATGGTCATTTCAACAAGCTCCTGGGAAATCGCCTGGCTGATATAGTTCTTCCTGAAACTTGGTTTATGAGAGAGTCCCAGCTTCTGCATTATTTCAGTGCTTGTCATCTCACCGATAATCACAGCGATCATTCGGACTAAGTGATCATGTACTTGGTCGGCGACTTGGTCGGTGACTTGGTCGGTGACGTGCCCGGTAAGCTCTCTTCTTAATCTTTGTCCCAACGGCGTAAGGCGGTAGCCCTGTTTCACACTTCTTGGTGAATGCGGCTTGGACATTCGAACATGGCCCGACGATATTGCTGGTTCTATGTAATTTGCCACAAAGCTTTTACGGTCACTTAACCCAAGCATATCCATGAGTTCCGATCTAGATTTCTCTCCTTCAAGAATGACTATAAGCCTGTTAGGCATACTTGATAACCCCGCTTCAACTTGAGCGTCGACATGGGGGGTGACATGGGGGGTGACATGGGGGGTGACTTGATCGGTCAAACTGGATTTCCTTCTGAACGAAATGGTGAATTGCCCAGTCTCAGCGGAGAATACCGGCTCAGGGATCTCCGCTTCCCGGCACCTGTTTATCATGTCGATTGTACCGCTTCCGGCTTTCTCGATGTATCCGGCACGGTACATCTCTTCTGCAACAAGCGGATTAGCAGGAATTGAGGTATGCGGTTCATACAGCTTTTGAATTGTAAGAGCTGAAGGCAGTCTGCCCGGATTCCATACCTCAAACCTGTTCCTGAACAGCATTACCTGCACGCTTCCGTTACTGGTGTAGTCTCTGTGGGCTACTGCGTTCACGATGGCCTCTCTGACAACCTGTTGGGGAATTTCATACTCAACAGGAACCTGATTGCTCTCAATGGCTTCACCAACATAGCAGTCAACTTTGGACATTATGAAATCCACCGCCTGATCCACCATCTCGAAAACAGTTCCCTTGTATATCTGATATGAGGGTATAGGCTTGGTAACAGTATTGCCGTAGAACATCATGCACTTAACTTCTGAGGTAATGAAGAACTTCTGAGGTTTCTCCCCGAAGAGAAGAAGCGCAGCGTTCTTTGGTGTTTCCTCATCAAGGAGATCAAGATGCTTCAGCAGATCAAGTTTCGGCGTGGTTTCATCCAGAGGAAAACCCCTTGTGTTTCTTGCTCTTACCAGGAACTCCCGGACCTTCTCATCTGAAATGTCATCAAGTGTAGCTTTCTGAGTTGATGAATCATCAAAGGGACCTGTTACTATGAGCTTCCTTGATTCCAGGAATCTGATAAGTGCCGAGTAGACAACATCGATCAGCTCAGGCAGATCGGTGAAAGGATGATATGTAAGATCGGAATCAATCTCCGAAATGAACTGCAATATTTCACTGTCACAGTTCGCGTCTTCAACTCTCTTGCGAAACACCAGCCTTTCTGTTCCGAGTCTTGTCGCTTCATTGAATTCAGCGTGGGTAGCAGAAATACCACTGCTGTTCTTTCTGCCGTACTTCTCGCCGAAGAGCCCGAGATAGATGTCGCTTCTGCCTACCTCTTCAAAGTAAACTGAATCGGGCTTCCTGTCTTCCGCAGGAGTGTCCTCAAAGATGAAAACAGTAAAGAACTTGCCGAGAAGTGCGTTGCCCTGGATGAAGTCTCTGAGAGCGATTCGTTCCTTAGAGAACTCACTCTGGACGCTGCTTAGAAAGATAATCTTCTTAGCCATTTTTTAACAAATCCATGGCGAACTGAATGTGGTTCCTTCTCTCTTCGAGTTGATCCACATCATGGGTAAGACTCAAGAAACTGCGGAAGTCATTAATGTCCCTGAACAAAGAATTATGATTAATAAGTGCGTATAGCAAGTGTTCAACATAGGTTCTCAACCTATTGACATAATGCTCAAAATCATCAGCATAGGTCCCTTCGTGCACAATCGTATTTCTGATGTTCTTCAAGGCTTCAAGTTCTAACTTACAGAAGCCGCGATTCCTCCTGAAGAAACTGGCTCTTTTTACTAACTCGCTTTGTTTCAAACCTCTGCTGCCAGTGAGAGATTCAAGAACAGTCCACAACTCACGAAAAGCGTGTGCTTTGTAGGGCTCGTCAAGAGAAAGTGCATACTGTTGAATCATGCTTTCAATTTCTCTTGCATAAGAGCATTTAGCAAGAGAACTTCTGATCCGCTTCTCCTCTTGCTTTAGGGCCTTCAAGTCTTGTGTAATATCATTTGCCAATATGTTCTTATTCCATGTACCTTCTCTTCCAAAACTATCACTAACTGGCTTACCTGAAGAATAATGAACTGTATGAACGGGTCCCCAAACAACCTTATTCACTGGTTGCTTCGATCCAAATGAGAAGAAAGAGGTCCTGTAATTCAAAATAAGGTTCCACAAGCCGCGATAAAGATTACCAATCCGGTATGCCTTCGTGAATCCTGAGTATGGATCCCTTGCAGAAACCGAAACACAAACGTGAACATATTCCCTTGGGTAAGCATCGGTGTATCTTGTTAACTCCAAAGACATTTGTTCTGGAAGAGTTAGCTTCTTTGGCGTTATGTCTGAGAACGAAATGTAAGCGCCAGCAAAACGAACAGACGGAATGGGGATTCTGCTTCTAACTGAAAAAGTGCCATGAAGAGTGTACCTGACTTGATCCTTTTTCAGGTACTTTTTTGATAAAGCATTATACTGCTTTATCACACTGTCAGGTGTTACTTCTTTTCCATTCTTGATCTCCATCTGTAATGCTTCGTTAAGTAATCGGCTTCTCTCGTGGAACTCAAGATTCTTTCTCTCAGTCTCACTGAAACGAACCTTATCGAGAAGAATAGAAAGGCAGGTAGAATACTTATCTAGCGATCTATACGTTTTTCCAGTGTCACTTGCTTTGATATCTGACAGCATCTCCCGCAGAACAAGTCGAACGCCATTTCTGTCACTTTCTTTCCAAGGTTCCATATCTTGTCAAGCTTCCCCATTTTGAGTTGTTCCCAACCCAACCAAGCGATTTTTCCAATCACTTTTGCTACAGGACTTAAATGTTTTCACCTCAAACCCCATCTCCTCCAACTTCCCCCTCTTCTCCTCATCATCCCTCTTCACCTTCTCGTTGTCGTGGTGGGGGCCATCGATGAAGACTGCGATGTAGTCCTTCTCATAGAGGAAGTCTACCCTGGTATTCGCTTCCTTTATGAGTACCTGAGCCCTGTCGGGGAGCTTGAGGTTGTTCTCCTCCAGGAAATCGAGCCATTCCCTTTCCAGGTCTGATTCGCAGAGAGCTTTCAGCATTTTCAGGTGTTCTTCCCTGGTGATTTGCGTTGGGGAGATCTTGTGGGTGCTGTTCTTCAGACTCTGGAGCAGTTCCTTGATGCTGTTTCTGTTGAGGAGCTTGTGCTCAGACTGGTTGTAGTAGCTCATAAGGCAGCTGTAGCAGGCTTTGCTGCATTCTTCCTTATTCGCCTGGTTTTCCCCAGTGCTGGGGTCTAAGTGGCAAATCATCAATGCTTCTGCTGCGATCCTTCTTATGGAGTTTTCCTCGCTGAGTATTCGCTCCAGCACTCCGGCTCCTCCTTCAGAGGCTTCATAAAGCAGAATGCTCCGGGGTTCATTTTTCGTGGGAAGGGCTTCAGCGGCGAGTTCCCTGTCTTCGATCTTGTAGACTACCTGGATCGAGTTCTTCAAGGCAGCTATGAAAGAAAAGAACTGCTCGTCCGTAAGCTGATTGGCCGGTTCGATTATAAGGCAGTTCTTTGTGTCTTCCACATAGGGAACAACTCTCTTTGTTAGGGCTGCACTTGGGTTATCAGTGTTCGTCTCTTCCTTGTCCTGTTTTTCCCATCTGCCCTTTTCGATGTCGAGGATGAAGCCGTACTTGTGCTGGTCTTTCCTGCGCTTCCAGCCCTGGTTGATCCTCCAGATGGTGGCTGCGGGGCCGTACTTCATTCTGAGGAGTTCGTTTCCACTTTCGTCCTCAACGGTGCTGGTCCTTGTTTCGCTGCCTTTTGATGTTCTGGCGAATCTTACGGCTGTTCTTATGTCGAAGCCGTAGCGCATTCTTTCTTCCTCGTCGGCGCTTATGCGCTCTCTTCGCCTGGTGGAAACATTCCTGAGCCTGAACATGTTGGTCATGGGTACGGGAAGCTCTGTGCTGCAGTTCTCGCAGAGGTCGGGGCCGGGCGGCACTTTAATCTCGTGGAGGTATCCGCAGGCCTCGCAGATCTTGATCTCACCGGTGGTCAGTTCAGTGCCGTCCACCTGGAAGATAACCCTGTCTATCTCGTACTTGGCCCCTTCATGGTAGATCATGGATCTGGGACCGAATTCGCTTATCGCCAGGAACCTGCTTCTAGACAGGTACTCCCCTTCGCTGCTGCGCCTTCTGCCAGGGATGTAGGCGTTAAGGGGAAGCCTTGGGAAGTTGTATCCCGGCAGGAAGCCTTCACTGGCGAAGTAGCGGTAGCTGTAGAAGTCGCTGCCCAGGTCGAAGTTTTCATTGAGGAGCAGGTCTCTCTGGCGTTTTGCTTCATTGTAACGTATTCCAGCCCTTTCCCGCTGCTTCTTCTCCCTGGAGACATCCATTTGAATGTTGTGCTGCTGGCCCATCTGGCTGACGGCTGACGTGTAGAGGTATATCCACCGTTCCATTGCCTGAACGAACCTGTCCATGACCCTGTTCAGCTGGGTCTCGAACCAGTTCTCGTCGAACCAGTAAGCTTCCTTCAGGTCACCCATGATGTCTTTGTAGATCTCTTCCACCCTTTTGATGGTTCTTGCTACTGCGTCTTGTCTGCTGAGCTCATCCTGGATGTGGGGGTAGAGTTCCGGTCTTGCTCCGCTTAGATTGAGAAGGTCTTTAAGTGACTTTCCGAGTTTCACACCTGTTTCGGCAAGCCAGATCGAATGGAGGTGGGACAGGATGAGTTCCTCGTTTACCATGTCGATCCTTGGCGGAGTTACGGCCCCGGCGACCATGTCTTCAGGTCTTCTGAAGAAGTACTGGTCGTGGGGGCGGCTCTTGCCGCAGTAGGTGAACACAAGCGCCGGCTGGCCGCTTCTTCCGGCCCTGCCGCTGCGCTGGGCATAGTTGGCCGGATTGGGGGGAACATTACGCATGTTTACAACATTGAGCTGGGCAATATCAACCCCCAGCTCCATGGTGGGTGAACAGTACAGAACCGGCAGTTTCGCCTCTCTGAAGTCCTCTTCCCTCTGCTCCCTGATGGCGCTGTTCACCTGGGCGGTGTGCTCCGCTGCCTTTATATCGGGTATTCTGTTGCCCACATCGATGTAGTAGCGCTTGAAATACTCGTTGGTGTCCCTGCTGTACTCGGACTCCTTTACCACCCTGATGGGGTCCGGTGGTGGCGGTGTGCCGTCACCCTTTTTCCATACGAGACTTGCCGCATTCAGCCTGAAACCGGGCTGCCCTCCCCTGCCTGCCGGGATCTGTTCTACGATTCCGCATTGCCTGAGAACTTCAAGCAGATCCCTTATCATCTGATCTATATCATCAAGGGTAAGCTTCTCAGAAAAGCCCGGTAAAGTGGAGTCCCTCTTGAGGTACCTGCCCATGCCGCCCCTGGCGGACATGTAACGGTACTTCTTGGTGCTGCCTATGCCGGTTTCATCGGTTGGTCTTGAGCATGGAAAGAGAATGCTGGAGTATATGGGCTTGTCATCCTCGTCCATTGCCCAGGGGTCTTTAAGGAGCTGATTGCTGGTTCTTAGCAGGGTCTCCTGAAAGTCCTGCTCAAGATAGTCAACCTTCAGAACAAGTTCCCTCCTCATGTAGTCGAGAAGGGTTTTCACTATTGATTCCCGGATTTCCGGCGAAGCCCCTGCAAGGGCTTCATGGCACTCGGCCCAGAAATCATTGCTCTTCGCTATCTGGTCAAGATACTTGTACTCAATTCTGAGCAGTCCAACCTGCTCCAGGTTGGGTACGTTTACTCTCCAGCCCCTTCTCAGGTCACTGTAGATCCTGTAGCCCAGGGTTTTCTTGAATGCCTTGTTCACTTCACTTCTAGCAAATGTCAGCAGATCGGGGCTCTGGGAGTACTCAGGGAATGGAATGTTCATGGCATCGAATACGCTATCAATGAGCGTATCGTGATCAAGACCCTCCTCGCCGGCTCTTTCAACCGCCTTGTAGATTCCCGCCCTGAGTATTCCCATGTGAATGAAGTCATTGAAGTGCCCGGCCTGGAGCGAGGCGTCCTGCCTGTTGTCGGTGAAACTGAGGAGTTTCCGTGCTTCCTTGTCGAGGCTCTTGTCATTGAGCAGCTCAGCTATGGCGCCGAGAGAGAGTATCGTTGTGGCGGTGCTTCTGCCCTCTGTGCCCAGGGAGGCTAGTTTCCCGAAGTCTGATCTCTGCTGAGTCGCATACACAACTCCGCAGTTGGGGCAGAACCTGAATGGGGTTCTTATGAAAGCGAACGGAAGACCCTTCGCGCTCTCCACGCCTGTGGGATCCAGCTTCATGGTCTTTGGAACCCAGGATCTTCTGGATTTCGGAAGGACTGTTTTGCCGCCCTTCTCCTCGAGCCAGTCTTCGGGGATCCTTCCCAGGGCTTCCGCTTCATTATCGGGCCAGGGATTATCAAGGCTCATGTAAAGGTAGCCGTCATTACCGGTCTCATTTGTTTTCTGCCGGTCGTGGAATTCCCTGGGCTCGATGGTATTGCTCTCTATGTCTTGTCTTACGGAGTAGAACTCCTGGCCGCACTCCCTGCAGAAAGCCATGGGATAGAGGATCTTGTCGGGATCAGATGGTGAATAGTACTGGCCGCTGAGGGTTATCTTCCTTCGATCGGGGTCTTCGAGGGTGGTGAACACGGTTTCACTTGGGCTGATGAACTGGTGGAGCCTGTAAGCGAAACAGGGCTTGTTCTCGGAATCCTCTGATCTGATGGTGTTCCCGGCGTCCAGTATCGCCCTGATCCTTGATTCCGTTCTGTCCTTCTCAAGGGAGAACTGTGCGGCAAGCTTCACCGCTACCCCCTTCTCTCCACGAACGGGTTTCGGAACAGCGCGCTTCAGCTGCCCTCCTTCATCCGTCTCCACGCCGAAGGTATTCTCTGCCCATTGAGCCAGAGGATCCCTCTTGAACTCTTCAAGCTGGGATGGAACATCGTCTTCCATGAGCCGCTTCTTGAGCTTCTGCATGAAGTCATCCGAATTAGGATCGCAAGGCTCCGTAACCCTTGTGAGTGATTCACCGATAATGTTTTCTGGCTTTACTTCTGAACCGAAGAGTTTTGAGGCCACTTCGGCCACCTGGGCATTGCTTTCCTCTCTTGAGCCCTCACCGGCCATCGTGGCAGATGTTCCGACGCAAATGAGGTTGTCAGCTTTGAAATAGTTCTTTGCCCTTCTCACCAGCATTGCGACATCTGCACCCTGCCTGCCCCTGTATGTATGAAGCTCATCAAGGACCAGGAATCTCAAGCCCTGTGCGTTCCTGATGATTACCTTTTCCTCGGGGCGGGTCAGAATGAGTTCCAGCATCACATAGTTCGTAAGAAGAATATCAGGTGGATTGGCCCTTATCTCCTGTTTCTCTTCTTCGCTTTCCTGACCGGTGTACCTTCTGAAGGTAACCGGCCCCCTTTCATTCGTAAAACCTTTGTTAACGAAACGCTTCAGCTCTTCGATCTGGCTGTTGGCAAGAGCGTTGAGCGGATAGACGATAATGGCCTTGATACCTTTTTGCTCTTTGTTCTTGAGAGCAAAGTTAACAATCGGAATGATGTAAGAGAGGCTTTTCCCCGAGCCAGTACCCGTTGTGAGTACATAATTCTCGCACTGGTTTGCGATCTTTATAGCTTCAGCCTGATGCCTGTATAGCCTGAGTGGTTTGGGGAGACTGCCCTCTTTCTTTACTGCAAAGATCTTTTCGCACTCAGGATGGAGCATTCCTTCTTTGATGAAGTCTGATACGGACTCGCCAGGTTCGAACTTCGGGTTTATCTGAACCAGTGGATCAGGCCAGAGAAGACCTTTTCTAACAGTGCTCTTTACCTCGTTATTTATTCTGCTGTCTCGGATGTTTATAAAACTGGTTACATAGGATTTGTACTGGTTTATTATCTCTTCCCTAAGATGGAAAGCGTCCATACATCCCCATTCAAATAGAAAACGCGTCCAATTCAACCAGAAGTGTCATTATTAAGAACAAAGAATCTGAAAGCAAGGGGCTTCAGTTGCGCCTCTATGCTCTATCCGAGAAAAATCTCCTCGTTGTGCCATTGCAGCGCTGAAGAGTCCGGCTTCATGTCGTACCTTACCGGCATTCTCATCTCGGTACCATGAAAACGGTAGTAGTCCCTGCCGTTCTCGAACTCTTCTTTGATCCTTCTGCTTACCTCTATATGGTAGTCAGGTGATACTGTGATGTATCCGCCGTCGAAAAGAGCATGAATGTCTTTCCTCAGCAGAATACCGTTGGTAACACTGTGATTGTGTTCCAGGGTGTATGGCTTGATGTGCGCCGCATCCAGCGCGGGGAGTGTTCTTTCTCCGGAGAAGGCGCATCTCCGCTGGTATCCATCAGTCACTATCACCCTGAAGGCCCCTTGTCCCAGCCTTGGCTTCACAAGAACCGGCTCTCCATAGGCGGGGACTTCCAGGGCAGCTGATTCTGCGGAGGGGCTTGCGATCCTTGCGCTTACCTCACTCCAAAGATCCCTGCCGGGCTGAACGCTGAGGTCATACCCCTTCCCTGAAACTATGTTGGGCTTCCAGTCAGATGGAATGGGGATCCAATCTTCTTCCTGAAAGTAGAATGGCTGCTCAAGCAGGATGCACCCCACCTTGTAGTCTTCATATCGGGCAACCTGGGTTCTTCTGTACTTTGCGACCCTTCTCTTCATTTCCATGAGGTCGGAAGCGCCATTGCCCAGCCCGAAAGCCTCCCAGGCAAGGCTTATGGGCAGAATACTGGAGTGGGCGAAAACCCCTCCGCCAACAATGTAGTTCAATGGGCTGTGGAGCTTGAATAGAAATATCTCACCAGGCTGGAGTGCTCTGAACTGTGTCTTGCCTGAGGGCTGCCAGAAGTTGATCTCCCTTACTTGAGGTCTTTGCCGCAGGAAATCGAACCACTCTCTGTCCGTTACTCCAACATAGGACCGGATCATTTCTCTCCTGCCAGTACAACCTCACATCTGACGCTTCCAGTAATGGCACTATTACCGAAAGACTTCTCAGAAGCAAGTATTGCAAATCCTGGCTTCTCCCTTAAGTGATTGAGTCCATCAGATCTCCTGAAAACAGTGCTGAGTTTTTCACATATACCCCTATCCGATGGAACCCTACCCAACCTCAGATGTACTATGTTCGAAGCTTGAGGGATTTGCGAGGAACTGGTTGTTATCGTATATGTTCTGAGTAATATCCCCATAAGGAGGATGACAATGGAATCAGATGTAAAAACTGATTTTCTTATTCCTGAAACAGACTTTGCTACAGGCATGGGATCTGTGGCATCTGTCTACGGCAAGTATTACGATTACAATTATTCTGAAACAGGCGCAGAAGCTGATGCCAAAGCCCTGTACAATGACTGGCGAATGGTCGGGAAAGACATCCTGAACGCAATCCTTATCCTGGGGAAAACAAGATACTCAGATGAGTAAAGCCGTCAGCTCTCCCAGCAGCAATAACCCACCGCAGAAACGAAACGGTAAGCAGAAACCGGATGAAGTA
>Ga0116163_1000483_pt1 | contig 28280 bp, 22 predicted proteins | sample AD_UKC107_MetaG_FD_89889 | JGI IMG/M metagenome (GOLD analysis project Ga0116163, IMG submission 89889) | Active sludge microbial communities of municipal wastewater-treating anaerobic digesters from Hong Kong - AD_UKC107_MetaG | ecosystem: Engineered > Bioreactor > Anaerobic > Digestate...
ATAATTCAAAAATGAATTCACTGATTCAGTTCCTGAAGCCCTTTGGATTTACAGACTACGTACATCTGCAGATGAATGCCCTTTGTACGATATCTGACAGTGGAACTATAAGTGAAGAATCAGCCATTCTTAATTTTCCTGCCATCTCATTGCGCAACTCCATGGAGCGGCCTGAGGCTCAGGATACCGGGACAATCATTTTGACGGGATTCAATCTTAACAACGTTTGTAGGTCAATAAGACTGGTCATAAATGAGCAGAGGACTTATCATGAAAAACAATTACCTGCGGAGTATCAGGTCCCAGATACCTCCTGGCGGGTCTTAAAGCTGGTCCAGGGTAATTCCTCTTTGTCTGCTCTTTGGTATGGACTATACCTGTGATCATCACTCACTTTTAAGATTAATTAGTATTTTTTTGCCAAAAACCTTATTTTTCTGTCAACTAAAGATGTGCACGTACACATAGTATTTCTGTTGTCGTACCAATAATCCCCTAAAGATGAGAATTCACAGCTCGTTGTTACTGATCTTCGTTCCTCTTATTCTTCTGTCTGGCTCTTGTGTTTCACGCAAGAAGCTTACGTATCTCCAGTTTTCAGATAAGTCAGGAGGTTATATCGAAGAACCCAAAACTTCAGTAATCCCATCAGCATATAAAATTATGCCATTTGATAACCTGTATATCAGGGTCCTGACACCTGATCCCCAATGGTCAGAATTATTTAATACAATGCCAGTTGGTGCCGGAGGAGCAGTAACAGAGGAGAGCGCAGCCTTATTTGGCTATACTGTAGATGAGGAAGGGAGAATTGAAATCCCATTTGTTGGAAAGATAACTGTTGAGGGAAAGACAATTTCAGAAATTAAGTCTGAGCTGGAGTCAGTTTTTAGCAATTATGTTACTGACGCTGCCATAACAGTAAGGCTTGTCAATAATTTTGTCAGTATCCTTGGTGAGGTGAATGCACCCGGAAGGTATCGTCTGACAAAAGACAGGGTAAATGTATTTGAAGCATTGGCGATGGCTGGGGACATGAGCCTCTTCAGCGACCGGCGAAAAGTACAATTGATCAGACCATCTCCCTATGGCCCGGTAATTAAGGAGTTCTCTCTCTCTGATAGGAGCATCTTATCGTCAGAGCTTTATTATGTAATGCCTAATGATGTTATCTATGCAATACCTGTTCAGGGCAGACCTTTCCAAACCAATGTATCTGTATATACTTTATTCTTAACGACGATATCCACTGCTCTGGTTATCTTCAGTTACATCAGAACTCTTTAGATTGGAGATATGATTTAGTGAAGCCGGCCTGTTGCTGTATGAAGTTTAACTATCGTTAGTTTAGTTTACCGGAAACAATAATACCCGAGAGCATCATGAGTGATAATAATAATGCCGAAATGAAGATACCCGACAAACCACTTCAACCACTGAAGGAATTTGATCTGATTGCTCTTATTCCTCAGGTTTTGAAGAACTGGTATTGGTTTGTGATCACTATCGCCCTCGCCCTGCTATTTGCACGATTTTATATTAACCATACACTTCCTGTTTACAGATCATATGCAACAGTCCTGGTAAATGAGACTGATGACAGACCTTTGGTAGATAATTCAGAACTATTGGTAGGGCTTGGACTTCCGGGCGGGATGAAAAACATGGAGAATCAGATAGCCATATTAAAGTCAAGATCTTTAGCTAAATCTACACTCGAGGAACTTCCTTTTGAAATTGAGTACTATGTTCGGACTTTGAGAAACAAGCTTCCTGTTTATCCGGAGCAACCAATAACTCTGGTAATTGACTCTGGCGCTCCACTACCCAGAGATATAGAGTTTGCTTTAATCTACCAGGGGGATGATCGATTCATGGTGGAGTCTGCCTCTGATTACTACACGTTTACCAGAACAGCCTCATTTGGTGAAGTAATCGAGACAACTACGGGAAAATTCAGTCTGACATGCAGAAACTTTGACTGGTTGATAAGAAACCGTGACCGGGATTTCAGGTTTATAATCAATAGTCCGGAGCGGTTAATCGCTGATTATGCTTATCGCCTCTCAGTTGATAAACTGTCTCGGGAAGGATCTATGTTGCGTTTAAGCCTTGAAGGGACTAACCGTGCTAAGGATGTTGACTTCATAAATAAGCATATTGAGGGCTTTCAGACAATTTCTCTTGCGAAGAAAAATGCAGAAGTAGAAAGGAGACTTCAATTCATTGACAGTCAGCTTGTCGGGATTTCTGACTCATTGTCCACAACTGAAAGCAAGCTTCAGCAATTTCGTTCATCCCACCAGGTGATGGATATTTCCGCTCAGGGGCAATCGATTATCGCACAGGTAACTCTGCTTGAAACTGAAAGAGCCCGGCTCAATCTTGAAGCAAACTATTATGATTATTTGGCCGATTATCTTTCTTCGGACGCTTCCGGAGAGATTCCTATCGTTCCAATTACAATGGGAATAGATGATCCTGGTCTGACCCGGTTGGTGGAAGAATTAGCGGAGCTTCAGGGGCAATTAGCCACCAGGGGGGCCGGGGAAATGAATCCTCTCCAGAGAAATCTTGAACAGAGGGTCAGAACTGCAAAGGAGGCTTTAAAGGAAACACTTAACGGTTTGAGGAGAGCTAACGGACTTGCGCGGTCTGAGAATCAGCAACAGTTAAACAAAACCAATGCTCGTGCTTCTTCACTTCCGGTTACAGAAAGACAATTGATTGGAATTGAGCGAAAGTTTCGCCTTAATGATGAGCTTTACACATTTCTATTGGAAGCCAGAGCAGAGCAGGAGATGCAAAAAGCTTCCAACAGAGCTGACAGTGAGGTTATTGACCCTGCTGATGAATGGTTCAGTGCACAGATCTCACCTAACGGGATGATGATCTATCTCATTGCTTTCTTTTTCGGGTTTTTTATCCCGCTCCTGGCAATTTCATTAAGACTGATCTTGAATACTAAATTGAGGATTGAGGACATTAAATCTTTGTCTAAATTGCCCGTTATCGGAGTCATTCCTCATAATACCGGGAAAAGTAATACTGTAGTATTTCAGGATACCAATTCCATAATATCTGAATCATTCAGGTTGCTAAGATCAAGAATGCAGTTTTTTACCAAAGAGACAGTTTCTCCGGTGGTGCTTGTAACTTCGGCTATGCCCGGTGATGGCAAGACCTTTGCGTCAATCAATCTTGCCTCAGTGTACAGTTTGCTTGGGAAAAAAACCATCCTGGTTGGATTTGATCTGAGGAATCCTAAGATATTTGGGGATTTTCAACTTAATAATGAAAAGGGCCTGTCGACCTGGCTTATTGGAAGGGATAAATTACAGGAAATAATCCAAAAAACAGAATATGCCAATCTTGATGTAATTCCTGCTGGACCTGTCCCTCCAAATCCATCAGAACTTACTGCGCTGGAGAAGACCAAAGATCTGTTTGTTTATTTGAGAAAAGAGTATGATTATATCATTGTCGACTCATCTCCGATGGGTCTGGTTTCCGATACCTATCATCTTGCTTCTTTGGCAGACGCATGCCTGGTGGTGATTAGGCCAGGTAAAACTCCAAGGGAAGTATTCGTTCAAATACTTAATGAGATGAATATCAACAACACCAGAGGAGTTAGTCTGGTCGCAAATGATATACAATCTTCCCGGAATAGGTATGGATATGGAGAAAAATACGGCTACACAAATAGTAAGGTCAACACTAAAGGGAAATTATTCAGGCGATTGGGTTGGAAATGAACGTTGTTGAGAATAATAACCACCTCCCTGTTTCGATAATATGGATCCAGTAATTATCAATATTCCTAAGTATCCGGATTTACGCGGCAATCTCTCTTTCATTGAAGAAGATACTCACATTCCATTCGAGATCAGAAGAGTATATTGGATCTATGATGTTCCCGGTGGAGAATACCGGGGAGGTCATGCTTTCATTGAAACAGAAGAAATTGTGATTGCACTTTCTGGAAGTTTTGATGTGGTCCTGAAAACCGGCTCCAATGAACGGCGGTTTTCCCTAAACAGGTCATATTTCGGGCTTTATATCCCCAAAATGTATTGGAGGACAATAGAAAACTTTTCAACAAATTCATTAGCTCTCATAATCGCCTCAACTGATTATAATGAGGCAGATTATATAAGAGATTTTGAAGAATTTAAGCGCCTTTCAGATAAATGAGAAAACTCGTATCTGATATAAATTGCTGTGATCTTTATGAGCTTTCTAAGATTCATAATCCTGCAGGAAATATAACTGTTGTTCAACCTACAGTTCACTTGCCTTTCAGACTCAGAAGAGTCTATTACTTGTATGATGTGCCTGGCGGATCAGAGCGTGGAGGTCATGCACATAAGAATTTGTACCAGTTGATTGTAGCTGCCAGTGGTTCCTTTGATGTGTTGCTGGATGATGGTCGGAATAAGAAAGTTGTTTACCTGAACAGGCCTTATTATGGATTGATGATTGTTCCGGGAATCTGGAGAGAAATTGTTAATTTTTCGTCAGGTGCCATATGCCTGGTTCTCGCATCAGATAAATATAATGTAGCTGATTATTTACGAGACTATAACGAATTTAAGCAGTACAAAAATGATACATCCGTTATCTGATGTACAAAGTCATCATATTGGGGAAGGAACCAGAGTATGGCAATACTCGGTCATTCTGCCTGGTGCTGTAATAGGAGGCAACTGTAATATCAATGCTCATTGCTTTATTGAAAATGACGTAATTCTGGGTGACAATGTGACAATTAAATGTGGTGTTTATCTTTGGGATGGTATTACAATTGGGAGTAATGTTTTCGTCGGACCCAATGTTACATTTACTAACGACAAATATCCCAGGTCTAAACAGTATTATGGAGAGTTTCAAAGAATTCTTATCGAAGATGGTGCTTCACTCGGTGCCGGAAGTATAATTCTGGGCGGCATCACAATTGGTAAAAACTCAATGGTCGGAGCAGGCAGCGTGGTGACTAAAAGCATTCCCCCCAACCAGTTATGGTTCGGAAATCCGGCAAAATTCATCAGGACTCTATGATAAAATTTCTGGATCTAAAAAAGATTACTGAGAGTTTTGAACCTGAACTTTCCCGGGCTTGATGCCTTGCGGTTAATTTTAAAAGCCTACATAGAGATGGGGATTATGCGAAAGGGTGATGAGATAATAGTACCTGCTAATACATTTATTGCCCCCGTCCTCGCCAATACCGAAAATTCACTTATACCTGTACTGGTTGAACCTGATCTAAATACCTGCAATCTTGATATATCACTGATTGAGAAGCATATTGCAAAAAAACCGCGCAATTATTGTTGTTCATCTTTATGGAAGAACCTGCTGGTCTTCCCAGTTATACGACATAGCAAGCCGTCACAGCCTTATGATAATTGAGGATAATGCGCAGCTGGTGCGGTCTGCCTGCCTGAAAATGATAATCATGACTTGCAGGAGACCGTAAAAGCAGGCAAATCCATGGGGGTCTTTAATAGATCCATATTTAGACGTGCCGGTTCCCCGGATGATGCTGCCCCGTTTTGATGCTGACAATCAGCGCCGCAGCAAGTTTGCTCAATTTTACCTTGAGAACATCACCCATCATGAGGTGAGCCTGCCTTCCCTCAACAGACCTGAACATTCAACCGGGGATTCAGGGAATGCCTAAGTCTGCCCTTAAGTCCTGTGATGACTGAAAATGAGGCTGAAAGGGTGGCAGAAACAATAAACAGTTTTACCAGAATCCGATGAATTCTTACTTTTCAAATTCATATCTTTCCTTTCGGAAAACTCTTTAGTTTTTCAATGTTATGTTCGTCAAATTAAACTAAACTACAATGAGTATTGGCAAGTTTACTTTTACAGGATTTCTTCTGGCAGTCAGCCTGGTGACTATTGCTCAGAATCCCGGCACGGTTGGTACTGATCAGACGATTTGCTATGGTACAGCACCACAGAGACTCACCTTTCTGGATCAACCTTCAGGAGGGCAAACGCCTTACTCATTCCGATGGGAAAGGTCAAATGACGGAACGAATTTCAAGGCGATCGCTGGCTCCACCGGATTAAGACAGGAGTATTCTCCACCTGTTCTTGGAAGGACCGCATGGTTCAGATGCAGGGTAACAGATGCAAACAGTGTTCTGATCGGGACAACAAACGCTATTCAGGTTACCGTTACGGCCGATCTTATTCCTGGAACTATTGGTGAATCTCAAACCATAACTTTTGGCAGTACACCCAGCCCTCTGGTACAATTAGTTCAGTCAAGCGGTGGTAGCGGGAGTCATACGTATAGATGGCAGAGCTCTGAAGACGGGAGGACTTGGGTGGATATTTCCGGTGCAACTGAAGAAGAATATTCTCCTCCCCGGCTTTTTCATACTACTATGTTCCGGAGATGGGTTGTTGATGCGTTGTGTGGGTCAATTGCCAGCAATACAATTACAATTCAGGTAAATCAGGCAATCGTTCATTATGCTTTTACCTATCCGGACTCAGAAAATTTAAAGGCTGATGGTTGGGATTTTATTGCAAGGCCATCAACGGGAGGAGCCCGCGACACTGAGCAAACGGAAGGAGCTGTTGTTTCTTTTGATCAGGGTGCTCATCCTGGGATAATAAGAATTCCTGTTGACGAAGGAGACTTATGGGAAAACCTGAATGATACAAGAAATACCCTCTTCCGGGACCTGCCCTCCGATTGGACAAGTGTAAGGTTAAAGATTGCATCATTTGACCCTGTTCAGGATTACCAACAGGCAGGCCTGGCCATATACCAGGATGATGATAATTATGTGTGCCTGACAAGGGTTTTTGAGGAAGAGAACAGGATCACACTTATCAGGGAATCCGATCAAATTGGAGAAAATGTCAACACTTTTCTTTCAAGTGTTACTGATGATATTTATTTCAGGATAGACTGGGACAGGCGAACAGGCCTAGTTGCCACATTTCATTCAACAGATGGGCAAAACTGGAATCCTGCCGGAACAGTAACAGAATGGTTTATTGACCCTCGCCTGGCAATTATTGTTACTGGTGATGCTAATCCGGGAGGTTATCCGGTTGCGAGTATAGCATGGGTAGAAGTATCCACTGAACCTCTGCCTCCAATTACAGATTATCTTAGGGCTCAGCCTGGGGAAATGGTATTCAGTGCAGTTGCGGGGCAACCTGTTGCAGGCTCACGCTCAATTCTAATTACTTCTGAATATGGCACAGAATTGCAATGGAATGCCACGGCCAGTGATGCCTGGATAGTGCCTGAAACTACAAATGGAGCTGTTGATGGAGCCCTGAGGATTAGCGTGGATAATGGTTCACTGTCCCCAGGTGTCTATGATGGAGTAATTACACTCACCTCCCCTCAAGCGCCAGGTAATCAGATTGATATTAGTATAGTGCTGATAGTGAATCCCGATGTGCCTGTAAGAGCAAGTACATGGAAAAATGGAAGAAGTGCTGCGATGAGTGTTTCTGTAGATGACGGAGACCCGACTGCTTTCGATGAGCTTGTTAGTAATGGCTTTAAGGGGACTTATTTAAGTAATGGATTGGTACCCCCTGCTTTTTACACTGACTATTATCATGCCGGGATGGAATTAGGGTCCCATTTAGTCAATCACCATTGTGAAATCCTACCGGATGAAATACTAAGGAACCAGGAGATTGAACCCAGTATTGCAGGTATTGCAGGCAATACCCCCCAGCCAGTTGAGGATTTGATTTCTCTGGCCTGGACATGTGGAGTTGCAAATTATCGGATGCAGATAGTTGCCGCCGACTATTTTCTGGCTGCACGTGGCTATAATGTTAATGAGCTTGAGGATTCAACACCCGAGAATTTCATGTACCTGAAAAGCTACAATTCGCTGGAACATGAGCCGGCACCGCCAGTCGACCTGAAAACGGTTGTTGATCAGGCAGTTTCACAGCATAAGTGGTTTAATCTGGTCTTACATGCTGAAATGAATGAAGATGGAGCTATTAACTATGCAGGGACTCAGGATGTTTGGGGGGCTTCCATTGGAAGCGTCATCAAGTACATTATGCAGCGAGACAGGTTCGTTTTGAGTGATTATACCGTTACAGATGATGTAATTTCCTTTAATGCATCCAGAACACCTGTGCCCGCCTCAGATTATCGCTCATTCGAGACAGCATTCGGTATTAATGATAGTATAACAATACAGGTTAATATTGACGATGGAAGAGATATTGAAAGCGTATTGGTTAATGGCACTCTCCATAAGTACTCCCTTAAGGAAATTGAGGGAGATCTTATGTTATTCACCAATATAATGATTAATACAACAAATCCTGCTGAAGTTGAAATAAGGTATTATAATGAATCTGCCCCTCGCATTTATCTGAGCACGCATAGCTTGAATTTTATGGCGACTGAAGGTGCTAATCCCGTATCTCAGTCATTCGACATAAGCTCTCTCTCGATGGATATCACATGGAATATCTCCTTTGAGGGTAGCCAACCTGAATGGATCTCAGTTGTTCCGGTATCCGGTACAGGGAATGGATCTGTTGCAGTTAATATTCTCAGTGAGAGCCAGGCGTCTGGTACCTACAATACAGATATTATAATATCATCACCGGAAGCATATAACTCACCACAGGTAGTGTCAGTCAGATTAAGGGTTAATCCGGAGGGCTTTTTCCATTATGATTTTACATATCCGGATCGAACATCACTGATTGAAGATGGCTGGAGTTATATTGCAAGAACTCCCTTCGGGGGTCAGCGCAACACTGAAGAGACATCAGGCCTTGTGGTCTCCTATGATCAGGAGTCTCACCCCGGAGTGATCAGAATTCCTGTAGGCCAGGGAGACCTTTGGGAAGGCGCAAATGACACACGAAACTCTCTATTCAGGGATTTGCCTTCCGAATGGACAAGCATTCGGCTTAAAGTGTCTGCATTCAGTCCTTTCCAGAATTATCAACAGGCATCGCTTGTTCTTTATCAGGATGATGATAACTATTTACAGATATCACGTATTTTCCAGGATGGGAACTTCGTATCTTTTTCACAGGAGGATAATGGAGTGGCAGGTACAATATCTTCATTTGCAGTAAATGCAACCAATGATTTATATTTTAGACTTGACTGGTTCAGTCAGTTGGGAACTGTAGTTGCTTATTATTCTCTGGATGGAACTGAATGGATCTATGCCGGCAATTCAGTCCAGATTCCACTATCTCCACAAAAATTAGCAATAGTAACAGGAGCCTCACCTAGTGGTGCTTTAAATGCTGACATTGAATGGGCACAGATAAGCATACGACCATTGGAGCCTCTGGTGGATAATCTTCATGCTTATCCTTCTTCGCTGGTATTCAATATTATTCAGGGACAGGAGGTCTCTCTCGGGCAGTCAATCTTTCTTTATACAGAGCTCGGAAGAAACCTTGAAATAATACCCTCTGAAAGCATCTCCTGGTTATCCATTTCAGGACAGGATCTTGAAACTGAATGTACAATTAATGCCAGCTTGATTAATACAGCCGGGTTGACTGCAGGAGTACATACTGGGATTATTTCTATTCTGACTTCGGCTGATCCATGGTCCGAACCGATCGAAATTCCTGTTTCTCTGATTGTAAATCCGGATGTGGGAGTGATTGCCACAAACTGGAAGGACGGATTTGCCGGTGTCATGAGTGTAACTGTAGATGATGGCTACGACTCAGCATTTGAACTGCTTGATGAGCACGGTTTTCAGGGCACGTATGTATATAACGGCACTGTACCTCCTGCTTACTATGACAGCTTCTATGATGCAGGGATGGAACTGGGCTCGCATTTAGTGAATGCTACTGGAATAGTACCTGACAACGTGCTTCGTCATCAGGAAATTGAACCCAACATTGAAGGACTCTACAGCTACATTCCATCAGTCACAGATGGCGAAATCATAACGCTGGTTTGGCCATATGCAATATCAACCACACGAATGCAGGCTGTTGCATCGGAGTATTTCTTGAGTGCAAGAGGAGATGATTCAAATCAGCTTGAAGATGTCACACCGGAAAACTTTATGAATCTTAAATTCTTTGCACATGAATATATGCCTGATCCTCCTGATTTGAAGGATATTGTGGACTTGGCAATAGCTGAACAGAAGTGGTTTATAATGTGTCTTCACAGCTGGACTGAAGGGCTTGATGATGGAGCTATTGAATATGCTGTCGGGAAAGACATATGGGTGACTTCTGTAGGAAATGTTGTAAAGTACATTATTCAAAGAGACAGATTAGTGATCTCAAATTACAATTATGACCCTGAGGCAGGGATGATCTCTTTTAATGTGAGCCGTTTACCTGTTCAGCCCTCAATTTACAGAAGTTTTGAAACAGCGTTTAATCAGAATGATATCACCACTATACAGATTGACACAGATGACAGCAGAGAGATAGAAAGTGTTATGGTAGGGACCACTCTCAACGACTACTCTATTAGAGAGCAGGGAGGGAACCGTGTTCTGCTCACAAATGTACGCCTGGATCAGGTTGAAACTAAAAGCATTCAGGTAACCTATACGGCAATTGAGAATGAAAGTATGCCTGAAATAGAAGAGGACAGGGAAATATCCGGTTCTGCCGCTTTGTACCAGAATATGCCAAATCCATTCAGTTCAAATACATGGATTGAGTTTGAATTGGTGGAAGAAAGTCGGGTTACTCTGGAGTTATACAATTCATCCGGATACAAGGTTGAAACAATTATTAACCAAAGCTTGACTTCAGGAAGTCATAAGGTGGAATTTACGGCCGGTAATCATCCCGTTGGGATATATTATCTGCGCCTTAAGACTCCTTCCCATGTTGAGACGAAGCGCATGATCATCCTCAAGTAGGGGAATAAGGTAATATCTTTTCTTCCTTTGCGACATGTTGGCAGGTCGCCTATGTGGCCTGCCAATTTGATATTTTACTCGTTCACACCAACACTTTTCAGGCATCCATATGCCCATGATATTTCGGCACACCCCTCAAACATTTATCATTTATGGGCATAAAATTCAATGACATACTGAATAGAGTAAGAAACAGAGCAAAATATTTTTTTGATTTGGGGCGTGACAGCATTGTTGTACTGTTTTGTAATCTGGCTTTTAAGCTTTACAGGATCGCTGTCTTACAGCATGGTATCCAGGCTCTTGTTTCACAATTTGGTTTGGAAATAAGGAGAAGGGTGGATATATTCTCCTATCGTCATTTAAGTCCAGACTCGATAGATATTCTATATGACAAAACCCATTCTATGCATTATACCTATCCTGTTTTTAAGGATGGAGCTGATGGAAATGGGAAATTATACTCAGCAACTGGAAGATTTTATGGGGCGAGGATTAATTCACCATGCATAATAGGAGGATCAAACCTCTTATTGGTGGGGTTAGATGCAGTACTATATGAAACCGCAGAACAGCATCAGAATCCAAACTGCCAGTTCATAGATGGCGCACTTCTTCATTACAACAGGGAGCTTTATATGATCCATTCTAAGGGTTCGCCAAATATTATTGACAGAGGCATTTGTCTTTCCGGAAATTTCTCGTGGAATTATTTTCATTTTCTTTTTGAATTCATTGCGCGGTTCAAGGCAATTGAGGAAATACAAACTGATCTAGATATTCCTCTGCTCATCGATGAAAAATTAAAACAGGTACCTCAATATATGGATCTGCTAAACATATTTAATGAGAAGCACCTTAAGTATGTCACTCTTGAATTTGGGGTAAAATATGAGGTTAAAGAGTTGATTCATGTTTCATCGCCTAACCACATCCCGCCACATTTTAAGAGATTAGCAGGGATCAGCCCGGGGGATTGTCTTTATAACTTTGAATCTTTGAATTACCTTCGGACAAATTTATTGAAGGTGGCCTCGGACAAAAAATTCCCCAAAAGAATTTTCATTTCCAGAAGCAAAGCAAGCGACAGAAGGAGATTCAATGAGGATGAGGTATTCATGGTACTTGAGAAGGCCGGTTTTGTGAAAATTGCCCCGGAGAGTCTCTCGCTCTCAGATCAAATTGCTATGTTTAACCAGGCAGATCTGATCGCCGGAGGCACGGGGGCGGCCTTTTCAAACCTGCTGTTTTGCAGGGATTCCTGTAAGGTATTATGCTTCACAAATTATATGCTTCCTCTCTCAATATTCTCAACAATTGCCTTCTTTTCCGGCAGTGACCTGAAATATATACATGATAAAAAAAGGAAGCGGCATAGCAAAAGCCGGTTGCACGATCCCTTCAGGATAAACACTACAGAGTTGGAGAAATTTTTGCATGAGTGGGCTAATTAAGCAGGGATGAATGAGAATCAGGACTCTTACCGTCAGATAGTCAAGGCCACATCTCTTTTTGGGGGTGTTCAGGTATTTAACATCTTTATTGCAATTGGGCGATCCAAGGCTATTGCAGTTTTACTCGGGCCTACGGGCATGGGCATTGCAGGCCTTCTCAATACAACACTTGGGTTGATTACAAGTATCACAAGTCTTGGTCTGGGGACCAGTGCTGTGAAGGATATTTCTTCTGCAAATTCAACAGAAAACCATGAGAAAATCATCCCGCTGGTTATATCATTCAGGCGTCTTGTCTGGGCAACTGGTCTACTGGGGACTCTGCTTACTCTCGTGTTATCGGGCTGGTTGAGCAGAATAACCTTTGGTAATGATGACTACAGATTAGCATTCATTTGGATTTCCATAACACTACTGTGGAACCAGCTCAGCAGCGGCCAGCTGGTTCTTTTGCAGGGTATGCGGAAGCTGAAGTATCTTGCCAGGGCAAATATGATAGGCAGTTTTTTGGGATTGGTATTTGTATTACCTCTCTATTATTTCTATGGGATTGACGGAATTGTCCCTGGCATAATTGTAACATCAATTGTTTCGATGGTGATTGCCCGGTTCTATGCCGGTAAAATAAAGATTGGGCATCAGCCGGTTACATTTCGGGAAACACTCAACCTGGGCAAAGGGATGCTCATACTTGGTTTCGCAATAAGTCTGACGGGGATGATGGACCAGTTAGTCGCTTACATTATAAGGATTTACATCAGCAATACTGGTGGGGTTGACCAGGTCGGTTTGTATAACGCGGGTTTTGCTATTATCAATTCATATGTAGGCCTGATCTTTACTGCAATGTCTACGGACTACTTTCCTGCCTTATGTGCTAAATCTGAGGATAACATATCATGTCAGCGGACAGTAAACCATCAGGCAGAGATAGCAATTTTGATCTTATCGCCTCTCATTCTTATGTTTCTCGTATTTATTAACTGGGTGACAATTATTCTCTATTCTTCAAAGTTCGTAGCAATTAACAGTATGATCCATTGGGCTATTCTCGGCATCTTCTTTAAGGCCGTGGGATGGGCAATAGGTTACATTTTCCTTGCCAAAGGTGCTGTAAGAATCTATTTCTATACATATGTACTCTCTTCTGTAATCATGCTGGGTACAAATATCTTAGGTTACAAATACTGGGGACTTGAAGGGCTTGGAATCGCATTTTTGGTTTCTTATTTCCTGGTGCTTTTCCCTGGTTATTTAATTGCAAGGAATAAGTACAACATTACCCTGGATTCCACATTAATACGCATTCTCCTGTTACAATTATTTCTGGCAATATGTGCATTTGTATTGGTGAAAATCCTGAGTACGCCTTATTCTTATCTGGCCGGGATTGTATTAATCATCATTTCATGTGTTTATTCCTACAGAGAACTTGATAAAAGAGTCTCTATCAGGCCGTACATAGACAGACTCTTGAAGAGGTAATCGCTGGCACTACCATGAAGAATTTACTAAGTCGGATTAACTAGTATGGATCCGTTGGTTTCCATTATTGTAATCACCTATAACTCATCACAGTATGTGCTTGAGACCCTTGAGAGTGCAAAAGAGCAGACATATAAGAACATTGAATTAATTGTAAGTGATGATGGCTCGACTGACGATACACCGATCATATGTCGTGAATGGATTATCGAGAACTCCTGTCATTTTAAAAGAGTTCTCTTTGTCAGATCTGAAAAAAACACAGGAACACCGGCAAATTGTAATCGGGGGGTAAAGGCATCTTTGGGTGAATGGATTAAGGTAATCGCAGGAGATGACCTTCTTGACAGGAATCTTTTGTCAACGCAGATTAATCATCTAAGGTGCCATGATGATATAAAAATCTTATGGACTAATGTGGCAACATTTCATGATACAGACACGGAAAGAGTGTTCATGATCCAGGAAGGCACCTCAGATCTGGGCATAAACAAAGATTATGTTACATGTAAGAAGCAATTCGAAATCATGTTGAGGCAGAATCCGGTTTTTATGGGCGGCCTTATTTTCAAGAGAGAGGTGTTGCAGGAAGTCGGCCTTTTTGATGAGTCATACCCATCATTTGAAGATCGTCCATTTCTTCACAAGCTTCTTTTAAATCAATTCAAGTTGCATTATCTTGATATTGTTGGTGCCTACTACCGGCAACATAACGATTCTGTACAAATCACAGACTCCCATAAGTTGCGTAACTCCTTTCAGATAGATGTATACAAGTATGAAATTACAATGCTGAGGTATTACAGAAACGTTTTTGAAAGGTCTCTGAGGAGCATCAATGCAAGGTATAATTTATTCTATGTAAGGCATATTTCAAACAAAAAAAATTGGATCAACAGACTTCTTTTGTATGGCCCTTCGATGTTATTGTATTCGGCAATCAGCTACTTCACTGGCAGGTATAGATGAACATAATGTCTAACAGAATTCCTGGTTAATATTTTTCGCAGTAGCCTACTTGAATTTTAATGGGGAAAAAAAACATTTTAATTGTTTCTGGTTCATTTTATCCGGAAATCTCACCACGTGCCTTCCGAACCTCAGAACTGGCGTTGGAGTTGTCCAGACAGGGTCATGATGTAACTGTTTATATACCCTTCTATAAGATTGACTATACCTCATATGCAAAGGAGTATTGCCTGACCATTAAGGATCTCGGTCCTTTAAAATGGAGGGATGTAGAACTTAGAGGTGGCAAAGTTGAGTTGATAATCAGACGCACTGTAAAGAGAGTGCTAAAAATGCTTTTTGAATGGCCTGATATAGAATTGACTTTTAAGGTATATAAAGCCCTTAGAACTTTAACCGGTTTTGATCTGCTAATTTCAATTGCCGTTCCCTATCCCATACATTGGGGTGTGGCCAGAGTGCTCAGTGTAAACAATGGCCTTACCGAATTGTGGGTAGCTGATTGTGGTGATCCGTATATGGGAGATACTACCGATTCGTTCAGAAAGTTGTTTTATTTTAAATACATTGAGAAGTGGTTCTGTCGGAACGCTGATTTTATAACTGTTCCTTTTGCCGGGGCCATTTCAGCATATTATCCTGAGTTTATAAGGAAAATAAGAATCATACCTCAGGGATACCGACTTGATAATTTAAACTTACCGGTCTTCCGGAAACAACATGAGTATCCTGTTTTCGCTTATGCCGGCAGCTTTATTCAGGGGAAACGAGATCCGGGTCAATTGCTGGGATTTCTTTCAGGACTAAATATTGAATTCCGATTTGTAATCTTTACGTCACAGGATAAAATCCTGGCAGATGCAAAAAAGAAACTTGGCGACAAATTGGAAATCAGGCCGCTCATTCCACGAATTGTACTTCTGTCTGAGCTTTCTCGAATGGACTTTCTGATTAATTTTGATAACAGTGTTTCCACGCAGTTGCCCAGTAAATTGATCGATTATGCAATAACCGGAAGGCCGGTCTTGACCATATTCAACAACGATGATTTTTCTCTGTTAACACAGTTCTTGGCAGGCGATTATTCAAACAGGATGATCCTTGAAGCGCCTGATACATATGATATTAAGAACATCGCGGGACAATTCGTTAATCTTCATAATGAGGTCTAAATGGGAGAGGGGATATTACAAACCAGATCTTTTGTAGTAGGTTCAAACAGGCAGAGTCTGGTTTATTACATTGGTTTTATGGTATGGCCATTTGGCACTATGATTGACGCTTTGAGACGATGGCGGCAACCATGGGCAAAAAATATTTTCTGGTTATTCTGTGTGTTTTTTGGCTATACTTTTATTATTGCTGACAATATTGAGGGTTCTGCTGATTCAGCAAGGTATATGGAGGTTTTGGCTGAGTACCGTACATCCAATATGGACATTAAAGCATTATTCAAATCATTTTATTTTGAAAACTCTTCCAATGTTGATATTGCTCAACCGTTGATAACATTTTTAGTTTCGCGTTTTACCAGCAATCCGAGAATTCTCTTTGCTTTTTTTGCTTTGATTTTCGGTTTTTTTCATTCAAGGAATATTTGGTATGTCTTGAGTAAGATGAACAGAGATCCTAACCTCTTTTTGATTCTGTATCTTTTTGTATTCATTTTGCTTAATCCGATATGGAGTATTAATGGATTCAGGATGTGGACTGGTGCCCAGATTTTTATATTTGGCCTGCTCCCATACCTGCTAGAGGGAAAGACCAAAATGTTACCATGGTCACTTCTGGCAGTATTATTTCACTTTTCTTTTAGTATCCCCCTGATTATTTTGTTGATTTACTTAATATTTAAAAATAGAATTAACATCTATTTTGCGCTTTTCATCATTACATCTTTTTTAAAGGAGATAGATCTATATGCAGTGCAGTCATACCTATCATTCCTTCCTTCTGTTTTTCAATCAAGGGCTTCAGGATACACTAATATAGATTATGCTGAATCAGTCGCAATGGCTGGTCAGGCATTGAACTGGTATCTGCCTTTGGCTTCAAAAGGCTTGACCTGGGTTATATATATGATTGTTATTTACATCTATGCTTTTAGCAGGGACTTCTTAAAACAAAAAGGACTATTAAGCTTGTTTTGTTTTTCAGTCTTATTATACAGTGCTGCCAATATATTAAGCCTTGTCCCGTCAGGAGGGCGGTTTATTAATGTTGCCAGTACTCTGTTATTTGCATTTTTCATATTATATTTTAGCTTTCCGCAGAAAACCACTCCCCTCAATATTTTAAAGGCAGTCTCTGTGCCATTGCTTTTGTTGTTCACTCTTGTTATGATGAGAGCCGGCATGGATTATTTCGGGATGGTTACAATAATCGGAAATCCGGTTTTTGCAGGTTTGGGTGCAACGTCCGCGCCATTAATAACTGAAATAAAAGGTTTTCTTTAATTGTGTGCTCTTTGAAGCTCTATCATAATAAATACCAACATGATCAGGCAAAGTTTGTCACGAATCAGGACTAACCTGAGGGGATGGTCTACTAACCGGAAGATTGTTGTTATTGAGTCAGATGACTGGGGAAGTATCAGAATGCCTTCCCGGAATACATACGAGAAGTGCCTGCAGGCGGGCTATCCGGTAGATCAGGAGCCGTTTGAACGATATGACTCACTTGAAAGTGAAGAAGATCTGTGTTCACTTTTTGACTTGCTCATGTCATTTATTGATAGTAATGGTAATAAACCTGGAATAACTGCAAATTGTGTCGTGGCAAATCCTGATTTCGATAAGATAAAAGAAGACGGTTTCCAGACTTACCATTATGAATTAGTTTCAGAGACTTTTAAGAAATATCCAAAACATTCAAAGAGTTTTGATCTGTGGGAAGAAGGGATGACTTTAGGAATCTTTAATCCACAATACCACTGCAGGGAGCACTTGAATGTAAGTCTTTTTATGAGAGATTTGGGGAGAGGCGTGGAGGAGGCACATTTCGGTTTTAAGAATAATATGCCCGGTTGTCTGCCAAAAGGAGCAAATAGTACGGGTAACAGCTATGTTGAAGCAACCTCTTATTCTTCTGAGGCAGATAAAAGAGAAAAACTCAACTTTTACCTTGAAGGATTAGATATTTTCGAAGATATATTTGGAAAGCAGTCAAAATCGATAATACCACCGAACTATAAATGGAGTCCTGATTTTAATACTGCTCTTAGAGCTAAGGGTGTTCGATTTATCCAGGGATTGCATACTATGTTTGAACCTATCCCGGGGAAACAGAACAATCACTATTATCATTTTCTTGGGAAAATGAGTGAAGGCGGTTTGATTAGTCTTGTCCGTAATGCGATCTTTGAACCATCGCAAACAATCAAGGGAGTATCTGATCCGGTTGACTACTGTCTATATGATATTGCTCTTGCTTTTCGTATGAAAAAACCGGCATTGATTAGTAGTCATAGACTAAATTATATTGGTTACATTGATGAGAATAACCGAAAAAAAAACCTAAGACAACTGAAAACACTTCTGTCAGAAGTTATTAAACGGTGGCCTGACGTTGAGTTTCTGACGTCCGATCAACTTGGCGAAACAATCGCTGCTGGTTATGAGCTTTGTACTGAAACAAGCGCAAATAAATCATGATATTTTTTAAATGACTACAATACAGAGCTTTGGTATGAAAATAGCAATTCACCCGAGTGAAATTTCCTATAGCAATAAATGGATTGAGTATTGCCAAATAAAGAATCTCTCTTTTTGTATAGTTAATTGTTACCGAAGCGATATCATTGATCAGATTGCAGATTGCGATATTCTGATGTGGCATTATCATCACAAGGATTCCAGAGACATGATTGTAGCCCATCAGCTTTTGTCTGCCATTGAGAACGCCGGTAAAACTGTTTATCCTGACTCCAATACCCGGTGGTTTTTTGATGACAAGGTTGGCCAGAAATATCTGCTTGAAGCTATCGGAGCACCGCTTGTGCCATCCTATGTGTTTTACTCAAAAAAAGATGCACTGTCCTGGGTAAAACAAACATCCTTTCCCAAAGTATTCAAATTAAGGAAGGGCTCCGGATCGGCAAACGTAAGATTGGTAAGGAATAGTAAGGAAGCTTTCAGGATCGTATTCAAAGCCTTCCGATCAGGATTCAGACAATATGATCCTGTTGAAGGCCTGTTGGAGCGTTGGAGGATATTCAGGCGAGGAGCCTCGGATTTGACAGATTTGTTTGAGGGGATTGGACGATTTATCGTTAAAACAAGATTTGAAAAAATTGCCGGGAGAGAACGAGGTTATGTTTACTTCCAGGACTTTATTGATGGTTGTGCCTTTGATGTCAGAACGACTGTAATAGGGGATAAGTGCTATGCCTTTAAACGAATGGTAAGAAAAAATGATTTCAGAGCTTCGGGTAGTCATGATGACATATTCTCACCTGAAGAAATACCTCTTGAAATAATTCAAATGTCATTTCAAATTAGCGATAAATTAAAGCTGCAAAGCGTTGCTTTTGATTTCCTCATCACAAAAGAGAATCAACCATTAATTACTGAGATGAGTTATGCATTTGGATGGGAGGAGGGAGACGCAGATGCTTATTGGGACAAAGACCTGAATTATCATAATAAGCCGTTTAACCCTTTTGGCGAAATGGTAGAAACTGTTATCCGTCAAGCTGAAAACAAAACCGGGAAAAGATAAATGCCTGTAGAAAAAACTATATGTCTTCTTATCCCCTCTTTGCAGGCCGGAGGGATGGAGCGGGTTATGTCTGAATTAGCCGGACATTTTTGTTCACGGAAAAACCTGAGCATACATTTGGTTTTGTTCGGTATCAGACCGGAATTCTTCTATAATGTGCCGGCAACTCTTACTATTCACAAGCCTCAGAACCATTTTAACAATAAACACAGATTTATTTCTACCCTTAAAAGGCTGTGGTATGTAAGGGAAACAGTAAAGAGTATAAATCCGGATACAGTACTTAGCTTCGGTGAGTTGTGGAACAGTTTCGTAATCTTGGCTCTTTGGGGACTTCGATATCCTGTTTTCATCTCTGATAGATGTAATCCGGCAAGATCATTTAAGTTTCATAATCGGCTGCTTCGCAGAGTAACATACCGAAGAGCAAGCGGTGTAATAGCACAGACAGCCAAAGCAAAAGAGTTATACGAAGGGCAATTCAGACACCATAATATTAAAGTAATAGGCAATCCTATCCGAACAATTGATAATAAATCGAGGATAGAGAGAAAGAATGTGGTACTTACTGTTGGAAGACTTATTAATACTAAACACCATGATAAATTGATAGAGACATTTGCCGAGATCAACAACCCTGATTGGACTCTGGTGATTGTTGGTGATGACTCATTGAAGCAAAACAATTTCAGCAGGTTAATGGAACTCATTAGAGAAAGGGACCTGACTGGCATGGTGACCCTTGCCGGAAAACAACATGATATTGACAGGTATTATTTAAGCAGCCGGATATTTGCCTTTGCCTCGTCTTCGGAAGGTTTCCCCAATGTTATTGGGGAAGCTATGTCAGCAGGATTGCCGGTCATGGCGTTCGATTGTGTTGCAGGACCTGCTGATATGATCATAGATAATCATAATGGATTCCTGGTGCCCTTATTCGATTGGGCACAGTACAAACAGAAGCTGACTCTTCTGATGGAAGATGAAAATCTGCGTTCATTTTTCGGCAAGAATGCACAAATTGATGTAAAAAAATACTCAGTTAGTAAAATTGGTGATGAATATCTGGATTTTCTATTCAGCCCCACCCGCTAAGCAAAGCAGAATTATTAATTTAAATATATAAGCAGATGAAGACATTAGTAACGGGAGGAGCAGGGTTCATTGGCTCTGCAATTGTCCCGGCCCTTCAAATGAAAGGCTATGAAGTTCACGTACTCGATAACCTTTCATTTGGCAGCAGGGAATTCATAAATATTCCCGCCAGTCAATTCTATCTTACTGATATTCGTGAAAGAACAAATGTCCATGAAATAATTGAAAAGCTTCAACCAGAAATTATTATTCATCTTGCTGCCATCCATTTTATACCATATTGTAATCAGCATCCCTTTGAAGCTGCGGATATCAATATCAGAGGTACAATTAACCTGCTGGATGCCTGCAGAAGGTTAACATCACTGAAAAGGATATTTTTTGCGTCTACTGCTGCAGTCTATCCGGTTTATGATAAGGCCGTAGACGAGGACCACGAACTATTACCTCTGGATATTTATGGTCTGACTAAACTTACAGGAGAACAGTTGTTTAAGCAGTTCTGGCTCGAAACCCGGACAGACACCATCGTATGCAGATTCTTTAATGCATTTGGACCAAACGAAACTAATCCTCATCTGATTCCAGAAATCGAAAAACAACTTAAAGAAGGCAGGCGGACTATTAGTTTGGGAAACCTTACACCCAAACGAGATTTTATTCATACCTCTGATATGGCGAGCGCTGTTTTGAAGCTTATTGAATTGGCTGGTGTCGGATATGACACTTTTAATCTGGGCAGAGGAATTGAATATTCTGTCACCGAGATTGTCGATGCTTTCAACAGGGAGTTGAACGAAGAAATCTCAATTGAAGTGGATCCTGCCAAGGTAAGAAAAACAGAGCGGGAACACTTGCTCGCCGATGTATCCAAGCTTAAGAAAAGGACAGGATGGGAACCATTGTGGTCTATTGATGAAGGAATCAGGGACCTGATACGGAATTGGGAAAGGTAGAAAACTATTAAGCGACCAAGCATGGATCAAAAAAGAAAAAAAATAGGGATAATATTTAACTTCCGGTCTGTGTGGATGGGAGGTATAATCTATATACTCAATCTTATACGGATGCTTGATTTCCTGGATGACAATGAGAAGCCTGAAATAACAGTATTCTATAACTCTGATTTAAAAAAGTTTGTTGATGAGATTAAGTATCCTTACTTCAGTAGTATGGAGTGGGAGTTTCCGCCTATTATGAGCGGGTACATAAAATCATGGCTTACCGGGAAGAATGTTTTTATTAATAGGATTCTGGTCGAAAATGAGCTTGACGGATTGTATCCCATGCACGATTACCCGGTTAGAATGACCTCGGAGACCAGGCTGGTATCCTGGTATGCCGATTTGCAGCATAAATATTATCCTGAATTTTTCCCGAGGAGGAAAATTATGGAACGGACAGCCAGAATAAAATTCATCCTTAGAAATACGAACGATCTGGTGGTGTCCAGTATGGCTGTTGCTAATGATTTTAAAAAATTCTTCAAGATTAGAAAAGACTTGAATATTCACGTATTTCACTTTGTTTCTGTCATAAATGATTTATCAGGACTAGATATAGCCAAGCTAAAGGTGAAATACGGGCTGCCAGAGGAGTATTATATGATTTCAAATCAGTTCCATAGACACAAGAATCACCGTGTGCTGCTCCAGGCAATGGCGATCTTGAAAAAAAGTGGCAAGACACTGAGTTATGCATTTACAGGACGATTCCCGAGTGAGACCCATTCTCCATACCTCAAGGATTTACATGACATAATTGAACATAATAATCTTGGCGATCAGATTTATTTCCTGGGAATAATTCCCAGAGTCGAGCAGTTGCTGCTGATGAAGCATTCTAAAGCAGTTATTCAGCCCAGTTTGTTCGAGGGATGGAGTACTGTTATCGAAGATTCTATATCTCTACAGGTACCAGTGATCGCCTCAAATCTTCCGGTAAATATTGAACAACTCGGTGATCGTGGGGTTTACTTCGATCCTCAGGATCCGTCTGCTCTGGCTTCGATTTTAATTGATTACCCGGACCGTAACCCGGATGACGTGTTTTATGAGGATTACAACCAGAGAGTGAAAAAAGCAGCCCAAACTTTTATGAATATTTTTTCTTAATCCATGTCTATTTCAGCTTCCTTTTACAATCTGGTTCTGAACCTAAAAAACATCCCGGGTTGGCGGACTCCAAGGAAAATAGTTGTTATTGAATGTGATGACTGGGGAGGGATAAGATTTCCGTCGCAAGAGGTATACGATAGATTACTACGTGACGGAGTCGGAGTGACTAAAGGACATTTCAGGTATGATACCCTTGAGTCAGCTGATGACCTGGAAGCTCTTTTTCATGTTTTGAACAGTGTTAAGGACAGCAAAGGGAATGGTGCTGTGATGTCTGCCATGACCAGCATGACTAATCCTGCATTTAAGAGAATCGAAGAAAATGGATTTGAGACATATTACTATGAGAAGTTTACAGATACTATTCTTAGATACGGTCGCGGTGATGAAGTAATGAACCTTTGGAAGCAGGGAATCACTTCAGGGATATTTGTACCGGAGCTTCATGGCCGTGAACATATTGCTGTATACTTTTGGCTAGAAGAACTTCGACGGAGAAACAAAGATCTGTTACTCGCATTTTACAATGAAGTTGTTTCCGTGAATATACCCGGAGTGAAGTCTGTGCTTCAAGGTTTCAGACCGGAATTTTATTTTGACAGTGAAGAACAAAAGGAATCTCTCAGAACTTCCATAAGAGATAGTGCGTTCCTCTTCGAAGAAATTTTTGGACATAAATCCCGGGTCTTTGTTCCTGCTGATGGTATTTTTCATCCCTGTTTTGAATCCACTGCCGCAGAATCGGCAATAAAATATCTGAATGTGAATCATTTGAGTCTGACGCCGGATGGAAGGGGTAACGTGAAACATAGACTGTGTATAACAGGACAAAAATCTCAAGGACTGAGATATTACATACGTAATAGTGCATTTGAGCCCTCGTCAGAAAGCTATAGTGGTATTGGATTAACTCTAAAGCAAGTTGCTGCAGCATTCAGGTGGCGAAAACCAGCGATTATCAGCACCCACAGGGTTAATTTTGTAGGAGGGATTTCAAAGGAAAACAGGGCGAGAGGCCTGAAGGAATTGAATATTTTGCTTAGCGCCATAGTTGCTCAATGGCCAGATGTTGAATTTATGGGATCTGCCAAAGCGCTGGATATTATGAATGATACTAACAGTTAAGGAATGCAGCGAAAAATTGTGTTTATCAATCAGGCTACCGGATATCTTACAATTGACATAATTAACGCCTTTTCAACCGTATTTGATAAAGTTGCACTAATCACAGGCAGCATTCGCATTCAGGACACTCGGCTGAATTCAAAAGTAAAAGTTACAAAAATCATAAAATACAACAGAGGAGGAGATATTCGAAAAGGTTGCTCATGGCTTTTCGGAACATTGCAGATATGGTTTTTGCTAATGACCAGATACAAGGACTTTGAGAGATTCTATTTTACTATACCTCCTACTGCGTACCTCCTCGCATTACATCAGAAGACGCCATATTCTGTAGCTGTATTTGATCTTTATCCTGAAGCCTTACTGGCCAAAAGGTTCTCAAAGCTTAGCATGGGTATCTTCAAGTGGTGGGCAGACCAAAACCGAAGGATTTTCGGCAGGGCACGTATGTTATTTACCCTTAGTGATGACATGCACAAGCAAATCAAAAAATATAGTCCTGATTCTGATATCAGGGTAATACCTAATTGGTCTGCCTTCTCCAGGCTAAAGCGTATTGAAAAACATCAGAACACCCTTATACAAAAGAATGGCCTTCAAGGCAAGTTTGTGGTACAATATTCAGGAAATATCGGTGCGTCGCACAATGTTGAGGTGTTGATAGATGTGGCAGAAAGACTTATACAAAAAAAGGATATTTTATTCCTTATTATCGGGCGTGGCGAGAGAAGTGAAGTCATTGGAGAATTGATCGGCAGGAAGAATCTCACTAATTGTCTGTTGTTACCTTTTAGAAAAGATGAGGAGCTTTATGATTCACTCTGTGCCGCTGACCTTGCAGTAATCACACTGGATGATCGGCTCCCGGACATAAGTGTACCAAGCAAGATATACAATATCATGGCTGCCGGAACTCCTATTATGGCAATCGCTTCCCCTGTCTCTGGTGTTGCCGGTATAATTTCGCGGCATAAAATTGGCAAGGTTATCGACAGAAGGGATATCAATGGCATGTGCCAGTTTATTGAGAAACTGATTAATAATCCGGTGCAATGGAAGTTACTATCTGATAACTCGCTCAGGGCTTCTCAGGATTATTCAAGCACAAATGCTTTTTATTACCTGAATTATTATAATGAAAAGGGAAGCTAACAACATAGGAAAATTGTTCAGGCGTTCAGTCTATCTGTTGTACTATCTTAAGGAAACAGACTTAAGGCAATTTAATCAATACCTAAGATATTCTTCAGAGAGCACCGGCAAGACAAGAGGTCATATTTTGGTTGACATCTTACGCTCTGTTTACAGAAACAACGTTTCATTAAAAGATTATTTTTGTTTCAGATTTTTTGAGCTGGATCAGGAAAGCAGGAGTCAATGGGCTGGCACTGGATATATGTATGAATATCATCTGGCTATGAATCCCCGGGCATACAGGGCTGTCCTTGCTGACAAAAAGCAATTCATGCAGCATTTTAAAGCCTTCGCAAAACGCGCCTCTGCTACCTTATCAGAGCTTAAGGCAAATGCCAAAATTGCAGAAATGATGCTGGCTAATTCTTCTGGCCGTGTCGTACTCAAGAATTCTATGGGTCAGGTGGGGGCAGAAGTTGAAGTTGTCTCAAGTAGCGAATATAATGTGGCAACGCTGGTATCATTTATGATACAAAAGAAATATGACCTCGCTGAAGAATACATTATACAGCACAGATCACTGATGGCTCTGTCGCCGGCCGGTGTTAATACAATTCGCATTTTAACTCAACTTCATGAAGGAAATGTATATTTCCTGGGAGCCAGACTACGGATATCTGTTAATTCAGTGGTGGACAATCTTGCAGCTGGTAATCTGGCAGCTCCGATTGATCTCAGTTCCGGGATTGTTACCGGCCCCGGGGTTTATAGTGATATCAGGAAAGGAGACAGACTGACACATCCTGTCACCGGAGTTGAAATTCCGGGGTTTGCAGTACCATATTGGAATGAGGTACTCAGGGTGGCAGAAAATGCAGCACTTCACACACCCCATACAAGGTCAGTCGGTTGGGATATAGCCATCACGGATCAGGGTCCTGAATTGATAGAGGGGAATCACAACTGGTGTAAACTTTTGTGGCAACTCCCGGTAAAGAAAGGCTTAAAAAAAGAGCTGGAAAAGTTCCTGTAATGGAAAGAATTCTTATTTATATCAAACATAATCTGAGATTCTTATGGAAGCTTATCGAACTCAGCAACGGACTCTTGTTTGCTGTATTCTTTGAGAAAAAACTATATAGGTATTTACATGAAGTTTTTACGGAGTTTGCTTTGCCACCCTATGATTACAGAGTACTTCATGATTCTGAGGCTAAAGACTTATTCAACCTGATAGAGCAACAAGATATTTCAGATCTTGAGCACTTTAAACCTCATGAATTTGATCTGCGTTCCATCATGAAACAGTTTCAGAACAGGGCCTTGCTTATGATGGGTGTTTTTGACCAGGACAAATTGATCGGTTATTTTTTCCTCCGATTTTTTATCAATAGAAAGTGTTTTGTCGGTCGCATTATCGATAGATCCTACAGAGGCAAGGGCATTGGGATAAATATGAATCGTATAATGTATGAGATTTCATGGAGGATGGAATTTAGGTGCCTGTCAACCATTTCTCTGAACAATAAAAATGTGCTTAAAGCCCATGCCAACAACCAGGCGATGAATGTTATCAGAAAATTACCCAATGATTATTTGCTGGTGGAGTTTTTGAGGGAAGGAAGCAATAAGTGATATTCTGAGTATCAAATTTTTTAGATATGGTTAAGAGAATATTCGATATACTTTCTTCATTAATTGGCCTGGTGGTTTTAAGTCCGGTTTTACTAATTATTGCAGTCCTGATAAAAATCTTGACACCAGGACCCGTTTTCTTCTTTCAGAAGCGTACTGGACGCCATGGAGTACCTTTTACTATCGTGAAATTCCGTACCATGAAAGTAGAAAACTCAGGTAGTACAACATCGGTAAAAGGAGATAGCCGGATTACGAACTTAGGTGCTGTACTAAGAAAGTACAAGCTTGATGAGCTGCCTGAACTATTGAATGTGCTGATTGGTGATATGAGCCTGGTTGGGCCACGTCCGGATACTTATGAATTTACCAGTCGACTGAAAGATAACGAACGGTGTATTCTTGAACTCAGACCTGGTATAACAGGACCTGCTACTTTGAAATATTCAGGTGAGGAAGACCTTCTTGCCAGCGTAAATGATCCGATACAATATACAGATGAGATAATATGGCCAGACAAAGTGAGGCTTAATGTGGAGTATTATCAGAACCGGAGCTTCATCGGCGATATTATACTGATTTTCAAAACCCTGACAAAAGGATTTAGACGGAAGCCACAATAACGCTGTTCTTATCTTTTACTTGTATAGATATGCGGTAGAAATCAATACTTGATGAATTTCCGCGTGCTAAGGAGTTTGTTGCCAGAAGAGACAACCAATATATATGATGTTGAAGGCAGATGTGTTATGTTAAGATGCATGCTAGACTCTTCCTCCGGAATCCTTTCCTGGTATACTGTTACCCCGGAAGGGGCTACGATACTAATATCATAGGAACCGAATACATTGTCCACATTGCTTGAAAGTTCTATGTTCAAATCTCCATTAGTTGGATTGGGGTACAGACCTTTGATTATGTTGTCCTCAACATCCTGCATTACAATCAGTTCCAGATCGGGAGACAGCGTTTCGGCACCCTGATTATCTATAGCAATCGCATAAAAGCAGAATGTGCCTGTATCCGCAGCTTCCCAAGTGAATGTATACGGAGCAGCAGAGAAGGTGGCAAGTGTTACGTCCCCGTTTTTAATGGCTACGTGGCTAATATAACCATCGGGGTCATATGCTGACACATCGATTTTAATCCAACTATTCTTTTTGTATTTGAAGGTTTTATGATAGGGGAAGATAGTTACTACTGGCATTTGGTTAATTGTAGTCGTCGATTTCTCAACTACAACAGTTACTGGCTCTGAAGTAGTTTTCGCGCCTTTATCATCCATAGCTATCGCAGTAAGATTGAATGAGCCTTCGGGGACATTCTTCCAGGTAAAATGATATGGGGCGGAAAATATTTCACCAAGCTTTTGGGTACCATTGAAGAACTCTACTTTTCTGATTGTACCATCAGGATCATAGGCTGAGGCTTCAATTGTTATTGTTGCTGGTGCAACAAACGAGGTGCTCTTTGCTGGTGATGAGATTGAGACTATAGGCTTTTGATTTATGGAGGCTACATTATTTGTGACATTCTGAGCCGAGAGAGATGCTGCCTGTGCTCCCTGGGATGTTTGCAGAGGGTTAGATGCCGGCCTGGTGTAAGCGACTGTTACCTGGTCGCCGTAACTTACCGGGCTTGCCAGGGTCAGGGTC
>Ga0116163_1000496_pt1 | contig 27946 bp, 24 predicted proteins | sample AD_UKC107_MetaG_FD_89889 | JGI IMG/M metagenome (GOLD analysis project Ga0116163, IMG submission 89889) | Active sludge microbial communities of municipal wastewater-treating anaerobic digesters from Hong Kong - AD_UKC107_MetaG | ecosystem: Engineered > Bioreactor > Anaerobic > Digestate...
CAACGCCCGAGTGCAGCACGCGGACGGTGATCTGGTCGTTTGAGAGCTTCTCCAGCGCCTGCTTGACAGCCTCTACCGAGCCCTGCACATCGGCCTTGATGATAATATTGAGGTTGACGATCTTGCCCTGATCGATCTGGGTAAAGAGGTTGTCCAGCGTAACCTTTGTAGCGCTCTGCGAGCGCGCAGCCTTGAGCTTGTCCATGCGCTCCTGCACAACCTGACGGCCCAGGTGATCATCGGTGATGGCGATCATATCGTCGCCCGCGGTGGGAACCTCGGAGAAGCCCATGACTTCCACAGGCATGGAGGGACCGGCTTCATCCACGCGCTCGCCCTTATCGTTGATCATGGCGCGCACGCGGCCGGTGGATGTACCCACGACGACGTTATCGCCCACATGCAGGGTGCCGTTACGCAGCAGGACTGTTGCCACAGGCCCGCGTGATTTATCGAGCTTTGCCTCGATGATAACGCCCTTGGCCAGTCGGTCGGGGTTGGCGCGCAGCTGCAGGATTTCAGCCTGGAGGAGTATCATTTCAAGCAGCGTATCCACACCCTCGCCGGTGATGGCGCTGACGGGAACCATGATGGTATCGCCGCCCCACTCTTCCGCCACCATCTGGTGGTTTGTCAAATCCTGCTTGATGCGCTCGGGATTGGCGTTTTCCTTGTCCATCTTGTTGATGGCGACAATGATCGGCACGCCCGACGCTTTGGCATGGTTGATGGATTCAACGGTCTGGGGCATGACGCCGTCATCCGCCGCGACGACCAGCACCGCAATATCGGTGGACTGGGTGCCGCGGGCACGCATGGCAGTGAAGGCCTCGTGACCCGGCGTATCCAGGAAGGTGATCTGCTGTCCGTCTACATCCACGGTATACGCGCCGATGTGCTGGGTGATGCCGCCCGCTTCGCCCTGGGTAACCTTGGTGTTGCGGATATAATCCAGAAGCGAGGTTTTGCCGTGGTCGACGTGGCCCATGATGGTGATGACCGGCGGACGCGGCATCAAATCCTCCTCCGCATCCTCGATATCAGTGTCGGTGAGCTCGTCCTCGGCGGTACGGTCGAGCTTCTTTTCAAGCTCTACACCGAATTCCGAGCAGACCAGGCTTGCGGTATCGAAGTCGAGTTCGGAGTTGATGTTGGCCATCATGCCAAGCAGCAGGAGCTTCTTCAAAATATCGCCTGCGGGCTTGCCGATGCGCTCGGTCAGCTCTTTCACGGTGATTGTTTCTGTAGTCATAATCGCCTTTTCAATCTTGATAGGCGCCATCATCATCTGCGCGCTGGGTTTGCGGGAACGCGCGCGGCGGCCGCCGCGTACCACATCATCAAACAGCATGCCCTGGGTGCTTTGGCGATCCATGTGCTTGCGGTTTCGATTCGTGCGCTCGGCTTCCCTGCGCTTGTTGACATAGCTTTTCTTGTTGGGATCATAGTTGCTGACGCGCTCTTTCCCGGCAACGGGCGCGATCTCCGGCGCTGCGGCACCTGCACGCGGTGCAGGGCGGCCTGCTCCCTGGGGAGCGGCGGGCCTGCCAAAGGGACGCTGACCCTGCGGGTTTGCGGGTCTGCCAAAGGGACCTTGCCCCTGCGGGTTTGCGGGTCTGCCATACGGACCCTGCGGGTTCGCCGGACGGCCATAGGGGCCTTGTCCCTGCGGATTCGCGGGTCTGCCGTACGGGCCCTGCGGGTTCGCCGGGCGGCCATAGGGGCCCTGGCCCTGCGGATTCGCGGGTCTGCCGTAGGGGCCCTGCGGGTTCGCCGGGCGGCCATAGGGGCCCTGGCCCTGCGGATTCGCGGGTCTGCCGTAGGGGCCCTGCGGGTTTGCCGGGCGGCCATAGGGGCGTTGCGGCGCGGGGGGTGCCGCAGGCCTTGCAGCGGGCTGTGCAGGCGCAGCTTCCCGGGCGGCAGGCTTGGCCGTCGCAGCCGGTTTTTCGGCGGCTTGTTCCGGTTCCTTCTGCACAGCCTCTGCCTTTGCAGGTTCAGGCGCTGCCTCGGCCGCAGGTACCGGTTCCGGCGCCTTCTCAGGCTTGCTTTCCACAACGGGAGCAGGCTCGGCTTTCGCTTTTGCTGCCGGAGCGGGCACGGGAGCGGCAACAGGCGCTTCCACTACCTCTTCTTCGGCATCCGGCATGGTATACGCCTTGGTATGGGTCTGCGCCAGGCGTTCCTGCTCGGCCAGCATTTCTTCTTCCCGGCGGATCTCCTCTTCGCGGAGATACTGGTTTTCCAGCTTCCGCAGCATATGCATCAGTACGTCCGCACCCTTGCGCACGTCCGCAACGGATTCCATCACGGATTCCGAGCTCTGGAGAAGGTCCTTGGTTGCGTCTTTCAGATTGGTTTTGGACATGTTTACGCTTGCACCCCCGCAATATCTGCACGATCGTTAGGATAGTTGAGCTGTTGGTTTTGGATGACGGCATCGTTTGGGAGGAGCTCTTTGAGCTTCCCGGCCATGGTTCCCCGCCGGACTGCGGCTGCCATCGCGCCGCTTCTGCCCAGTGCTCCGGCGATCAGGCCTTCCGGCACGCCGTAGAGGGGTACCCCGTGGCTGTGGCAGGCGTTACGGAAACGCTTTGTGGATGTCTGCGTGCTGCTTTCATCCAGCAGTACCAGCGCGGCGCTTTCCTTGCGAATGGCGTCCACGCAGGCGTCCTGCCCGAGGATCACCTGGCCCGCGCGGTGGCAAAGTCCCAGAAATCCTCTGATCTTTCCCCAGTCCCGCTCCGTCAAGGTGTGTCCTCCCTATGTAAAAGCCGCTCCATCGTTTCCGTCAGCGCCTGTACGGCGTCCTCACCCAGGCGTGTTTCCAGCGCGCGGTCGAGCTGCTTTTGCTTGAGCGCGCGCTTGAGGCACGCGGCATCAAAGCAGACGTAAGCGCCGCGTCCGGCTTTTTTGCCGGTCGTGTCCAGCGTGACCTCGCCCTCAGGCGAGCGCACCGCACGAAGAAGCTCCTTTTTGGGCTTCATCTCGCGGCAGCCAACGCACATGCGCATGGGGATTTTCCGGGGTTTTGGCGGCATAAGTTTCCTCTCTGGTTCCAGTATTTCTTACAGGGTATCGTCCTCGTCTTCCGATTCCAGGTCGATATCCTTAAGCTCCGGCAAGCCCGCTTCGGGATCATAGGGCGCGGCGGTCTCGTCGATAAATTCCTGATAGCCCATGGGTTCGCCGTAATCGTCCGCGGGCATCTCAAACATTTCCACGGCCTGGGACTGGCTTTTGATATCGATGCGCCAGCCGGTGAGCTTGGCGGCCAGGCGGGCGTTCTGCCCTTCCTTGCCGATGGCCAGGCTCAGCTGGTTGTCCGGCACCACGACGCGGCAGGCCTTTTCCTCCTCGGCCACGAATACGCTCAGGACGTGCGCGGGGTTCAATGCGTTGGCGATGAACTCGGCCGGGTCGGGCGACCACTTGATGATGTCAATCTTCTCGTTTTTCAGCTCCGCGACCACCTTGTCCACGCGGTTGCCGCGCGGGCCGACGCACGCGCCGACGGGATCAATCACGGCATCGGTGGAGTATACGGCCATCTTGGTGCGGCTTCCGGCCTCACGCGCGATGGACTTCACCTGCACCACGCCCGCGGCGATCTCCGGCACTTCCATTTCAAACAGGCGCTTGACAAGGCCCGGATGTACGCGGCTGACGCGCACCTGCGGCCCACGGATCATTTCGCGGCCGGAGCGGTTGACCTCCAGCACATACACCTTGATGTGATCGTCGGAGTGGTACTCCTCGCCGGGAATCCACTCGCTGCGCTCCAAAATGCCCTCGGTACGCCCCAGCTCCACATACACGGCGTTGGTTTCCACGCGCTGCACGATCGCGGTCAGGATTTCGTTTTCCTTTTCAGAATACTCGTCGTAAATCTTGCCCTGTTCGGCCTCGCGGATACGCTGAATAATCACCTGCTTGGCGGTCTGGGCGGCGGTGCGCAGGAAGCCCGTGGGGGTTACGTCAATCTCGGCGATGTCGCCGACCTGATAATCCGGACGGATCTTGAGCGCTTCCTCCAGCGTAATCTGCACGGTGGCATCCTCCACCTCGTCGGTGATCAGCTTGCGCGCAAAAACCTGCGCCACACCCGTACGGCGGTCAAGCGTTACCGAAAGGTTGGCGGGCGGGGCTTCAAACCGGGCCACGTTGCGCTTGTAAGCGGCCTTCAGGGCCTCTTCGATCGCGTTGAACAAAAGGTCTTCGCTGATATCCTTTTCAGAAGCGAGCATATGAACCGCGTTAATAATTTCCCTGTCCCGGTTTTCGATTTGCGTCTTCTTAGCCGCCATACTTCAAAACTCCTATTCCTCTTCGTCTATCATCATGATTACCGGTTTAATCAGAGCCACTGCCTTGCGCTGGAAGGACTTTGCTTGTCCGTCCGGCAAGGTGATGGACACGGTATCGTCGTCCATGTCCAATAGCGCGCCTGTGAACTGTTTTACGCCGTCCAGCTTGGCAAACAGCCGGATTTCCACCGTGTCGCCCTTGTGCTTTTCAAAATCGCGCTGGGTTTTCACAGGGCGGTCGGCGCCGGGGCTTGAGACCTCCAGATAATCGTACTCGATCTGCGAAAGCAATGGCTGCACAGCTTTGTGATACCGCTCGCAGTCATCCAGCGTGATTCCCTGTGCACTGTCGATATATACACACAGCGCCAGACCATCCGCTTCCTTTTGCAGGGTGACATCCACAAGCTCAAACCCCTGCGCATCCGCAACCTTCTGGGCAATCTCCCGCGCCGTGTTCACCGGCTGCACGCCCGGACTATTCTTCACCGTTTACCCCTCGACAGGCAATCAAAAAGAGCGGCTAATATCGCCTCTCTTCATCCGCTGTTTCGGAAAAACAGAAAAGCGTTTTTGTTCGCGTTTCAACATATTTTTCCGCCATACGGCAAAGGAGACAATACCCACTCTTTCGATAAACCCTTCTTTCTAAAGATGCTTGATCTCAATCATCATCATAAAGCTTGCATCAAAGCAGGTAGAGTATAGCACACCATCCGGCGAAACACAAGCAATTTCGGCATTTTGCGGTTTTCGGCAATCGCGCCGCGCATCTCCGTGCTTCGGTTTTCAGGCGGACGGGGGTTTGATTTTGATCATCGCCATGCAGCCGATCTGCTTGCTATGCTGAAATCCGCTGTGCTCATAGAACGCGCGGCTCACAGGCGTATCGTCGGTCAGCAGTACTTTTTGGTAAACATCCGGGTACAGGGCATCCAGCTTAAGCAGCAGACGGGTACCGATCCCGCGCCGCTTCTGATCCTGCCGGACAATGAGATCCTGAATATACAGTATGGATGCGCCGTCGCCCACAGCGCGAATCACGCCAAGCACATCGGTTTGTTGAACCGCGACCAGAACGGTACGCGAGTTACGCAGCGCCGCATCCAGCATGGCGGGATAGTTTGTATAGTTGAGCCATCCCGCGTCGTGATACAGCTGGCTGATCTTGGGATAATCCAAGGGGGTTGCTTCCCGGATCGCAACGCTTTCACGTTCGCTCATTGGTCAATAAACGTCCTTGCGAAGGATCATCCGCACCACGTCGTTTTCGCGCATGTGCACAATGAGCTTCGCCTTGCCATCGTGGCCGACATGCAGGGTGCTTGTGCTTTCGGGCTTGCCGTCGGTCTGCTCGCGCAGGGCTTCGATCTGCTCGCGGGTTGGCGTCTCCCGGCCCATCAGCTCGCGCAAACCCTGGCGCAGGTAGAGGGTATATACATCGTTTGCCATGTGGCCCACACGGCAGGTTTCCACGGTATAATCTCCGCTTTGCAGCCCTTCCAGCTCGACCTCCGCGTCGTCCAGCGCCTTGGCGGGCAGGTCGCGGATGAAGTATTCCTGATTATCGGCATCCTGATCGGGATGGGCATAATGCCACAGCAGGACATGCACCGCGTCCTCATCCATGGCCGCGTAGCTGTCCGCGTCTCCGGTTTCCAGTTCGTTGTCCGGAAGCTCACACAAAAAGCGGTAGGCGTGGAAGGACGGCTTCTTCAGCCCCTGGATGTTCATCATCCCAAATCCGCCGTGGAAGGGATCGGTACCGGGGCCGGGCTCCTCAAAGATATCGGTAAAGGTCCAGTAGCTCATGCTCTGGGCAATGCCCTGGCAGCGCTTGAGCGTGTACAGGATAAACGGCGCGGTCACGTAGCTGTCATGCACGTTGTCGCGGGGGGAATAGCTGTTGGACCACTCGGTGAAGATCACCGGCAGTCCGGGCATGGCGGAGTTCTCCACATCGTTTCGCGCGCGGAGAGCTTCCTCCACAATGCAGTCCTGGTTTTTTTCCAGGCGGTGGCGGCTGTTGCCGAACTCATCCAGATGACCGTCCACCCCGTAGGCGTGTGTAGAGATGAAATCCAGCGGAATGCTGCCCTTGGCGCAGTGATCGATCAGCTCGGCAACCCAGGTGCCCGTATCCAGCCCCGCCGTGCCGGGACCGCCCACGCGATACGCTGGATCGACCGCCTTGACGGCGTCCACGCTCGCGTCATACAGGTCGAAGTACTCCTGCATCGTTCCGGTGAAAAATCCCTTCAGGTTCGGCTCATTCCAGACCTCGAAGTACCACTGCCGCACTTCCTGTGCGCCGTAGCGGTTTGTGACATGGCGGGTGAAGGCCGATACCAGATCATGCCACTGTCGCATGTCCTTGGGCGGTGTCACGTTGCCGCGCCACCAGAAAATCGTCTGCTCGCCGCTTTTGAGGCAATCGGGCATGAAGCCCAGCTCCACCAGGGGGCGAATTTTACGCTCCAGCATGTCGTCGATGACCAGGTCCACATACTGCCAGTTGTAGAGCGCCTTTCCCTCCCGGTCGAGCCGGCACACAGCCATATCGTCGGAGAACAGGCCGTGAAAGCGCAGGTACTGAAATCCGCAGGCATCTTGTACACTGGTGAGCTGGTTGATGGCCTCGGCGCGGAGCATTTCCCCCGCCCGTCCCGCGCCTACGCAATGGGCAAAAAAACGATCCAGTGGTTTGGGTTGGGTACGCAAATCAATGTGCAGGGTTCTCATTTCAGACGCCTCCTCGTTTTCGGTTGCCCGGTGTTTGCCGGATGCTGTATAATGTAGACTATAACGCAAGTTCAACAGGCGGTGAGTTTTTGTATCGCGCAGTCATAGTAGACGACGAACCTTTCATGCTGGAAGGCATGCGCATGATGATCGATTGGCAGCGCTGCGGGTTTACGCTCAGCGGCGAGGCCGGCAATGCGCAGGATGCGCTGCACCTTGTGGATACCCTCCAGCCGCATCTGCTGATCACCGACGTTCGCATGCCCGGAATGCTAGGTACCGATCTGGTCTCCATCGTCAGCCGCTACCACCCCAATATCCTGATTCTGTTCTTCAGCGGATACCGGGACTTCACCTACGCACAGGCCGCCATCCGCTCGCACGCGTTTGGGTATCTGCTCAAGCCTATCGATGTGGAAGAGGTCGAAACCACGCTGCTGCAGGTCAAGGAGGAACTTGACGCGCGCCAGGCTTCCACCCGGCAGGACAGCGGGCAGGCTTCCATCCTCGCCGATCCGATCATCAACCGCCTTGCCTGCGGCGACGACAGCCATGAAAGCCTGCTGCGCGCCGGGGTGCTATTGCATTTGCAGTCCGACGACCCCTGCTGGTGCGCGGTCATCAGCCGCCGCCAGGGCATACGGTCCGAGAGCACGAAGCTCGTGCTGTCGTCGGTCAACGGTGCGGCGTTTGAGCTTTCTCCGGGAGAATACGGGCTGTGCTTTAAGCAGATCGAGCGCGACCTTCCACAGCTGGAACGGCTCGACGCGCTGCTGTGGGAACGGGGCAGGCATACGATCAGCGCCGGGAACGTGTACAGCGGCCCGCACGGCTTTCAAAAAAGCCTGCTGGAAGCGCTGGATGCACAGGGCGCGCTGTACGAATCCTACGGCTCCCTTCGCCTGTACAAGCCCTTTAACGCCCAAACCACCGCCTGGCTGGATCACGCCTGCCTTTCGCGGATCCGCAACGCGCTTTCAGGCGGAAAGGCCGATGCCCTGGACGCCGCCATCGCAGCCCTGGAAGAGGCAGCCTCCGCCCAAAACCCAAGCCTGTTTGCCCTGCGCTGCATGGCCGCGACGCTCGACGCCATGCTTCCCGCCAATGTCAGCAAGCTGTGCGCCTCCCCCGGCCACCCGCTGTGGCAGCAGGATGCCGTAGAGCCCGGCGTGTGGCTGAACGCATTTATCGCGCAGCTGCACGAGCTGCAACAGGGCTTGCTGCCGGAAGACGGTACAACGTACCCCGACGGGGTACAGGCCACGGTTGACACCATCCACACGCGCTTCGCCGAACCCCTGAGCCTGCAAAAGATTGCCCTGGACCTGCATATGAATCCGGCGTATCTCGGGCAGCTGTTTAAAAAGCACACGGGGTCGACCTTCCACCGTCAGCTCCTCATGGCGCGGATTGAGCATGCCTGTCTATTGCTCAGGCAAACTATGAGCCCTGTCTCCGAAATCGCCATGAGCGTGGGATTTCGAGATGTGGACTACTTCTCCCAGCGGTTTCGCAACCGCATGGGCATGAACCCCGTCGCCTACCGCTACGCAGTAGCCCCCAAGGAGGAACCGCATGCGACGCATCAATAATCTGCCAATCCGCAGCAAGTTCATCTTCCTGTACATCCTGGGTGTGCTGCTTCCCATTTGCCTCCTGCTGACCTACGTACTGACAAACGTAACGTCCGAAATCCGGCTGCGTGAATCGCGCAACGCAGAGCAGTCTCTAAACCGGGTATACTCGGCCCTGGAATCGCAGTTCGCGGGCGTGGTGTCGCTGTCCAATGCGATTTCAAGCGACAGTCAGGTAGAGAGTCTGCTGGAACGCAAGTATGAAAGTCCGGTGAATTATTATAGCACATATTATCAGGATTTACGCCCCATTCTCAACCGCTACGCCCTGGCATATGACCAGCAGGTGACCACACTTTCCATCTACTCGGACAACTTTACGATGTTCAACGGCGGATACTGCCTTTACATCACACCGCAGGTGCAAAAGGAGGAATGGTACCCAAAGACCATTCCCTCCGACGTGCAGCTCAAGGTATACCTTCGCAAGCAGGTTGGACAGACCAACATCCTGCAGCTGTGCGTAATCCGTTCGCTGCACGCCGGTTCGCCCTTTACCCAGATCCTGCGCATTGACTTGAACATGGAGCCGATCACTACACTAATCAAGGAGGAAAGCTCCTATCTGTCCATCTATCTGGTTGCGCCCGACGGGACCTCGGTGATTTATCCCGGCAGTTTACAGGACAGCTTCATTACAGACCGCAGCATCCGTCCGCCGGATACAACCGACCTGCGTATTTCCTTCAGTGAGTTCGCCGGCATGCAGGGCTGGACATTGCTTGCAAACATCAACGATGAAAACATGCAGCGCAGGATACGCGACGCCATCGTAATCGGGCTGCTGCTGGGCATTATCAGCTCCGTGTTTGCGGCGGTCATCGCCATCGTATTCTCACGCTCCATCGCACTGCGCAGCCAGCGGCTGTTGCGGCATATGGACGCCATGACCGCCGAGCACTTCTCCCCCATTACGCGTGACCCCGGCCGGGACGAAATCGGCGAGCTGACCACCCACTTCAACGACATGGGCGAGCGCCTGCACCAGCTGATCGACGAGCTGTACGTGCTGCAGCTGCAAAAGAAGAACATGGAGCTGGAAAACGTACGCGCGGAGCTGAAATACCTGCAGGCGCAGATCGATCCCCACTTCCTGTTCAACACCCTCAACGGCCTTCTGGTGCTCAGTGTCCGAAACGGGCACACGGAGGAGGCTTCCGTTCTCAGGGCGCTTTCCAAAATACTGCGCCGCATGGTGGATACCGCACACGACGTGGTTCCGCTCTCCGAAGAGCTGGAGTTCGTGCGTATGGTGCTGACCATCGAACAGTTCCGCTTCCACGGCAAGCTCAAATACCAGTTTGATATTTCCTCCGAGGCGCAAAAGCGCACCGTACCGGTCATGAGTGTGCAGGGGCTTGTGGAAAACGCCTGCAAGCACGGTGTACAGAACCTGAGCGACCAGGGCTTCATCGGCGTTTCAGCCTTTGTGGAAGCCGACGACGCGCTGGTTGTGGAAGTGACCGATAACGGCGTCGGCCTCAAGCCCGCAAGGCTTAAGGAGCTGCTCCGCCAGATTCAAAGCCCGGAGGACATGAAGGACAGCGTCGGCCTGCAAAACATTTACCGGCGGCTGAAGCTGTATTACGGGGAAGCCGTAACGCTGGAGCTGGTCGGCGCGCCGCAGCGGGGAACCATCGCCCGGATGCGCATCCCCAGACAGGAAGGAGCCTGAAACAATGCTACGTGTAATGCTGGTTGACGACGAGCCCCTGGCCCTGGAGGGCTTAAAACTGCTGATCGACTGGTCGGCCGAAGGCTTCACAGTTTGCGCGGAATGTAAAAGCGCCGCCCACGCGCTTGCCCTGCTGCCCTCCGCCAACCCGGATCTGATCGTCACCGATATCCGGATGCCGGAAATGGGCGGATTGGAGCTCGTCACCGCCGCCCAGCAGGCTGGGTTTACCGGGCAATTTGTGATCGTCAGCGGCTACTCCGATTTTTGCTATGCCAGAAAAGCGCTGCAGCTGGGTGTGGCGGGGTATTTGCTCAAACCGATTGAAACAGCGGACGCGTCCAGCGTGCTCGCGCATGTGCGCAAGAAGCTGATCGACCGGGAAACCGCAGCGAACCAACGTTCCAAAGCGCTGCACAGGGCCATCGGAACGCTGCTGTCGGAAGGCACCGTGCAGCAAGGCGAGCTTCCGGATGCCGCCGGATGGATGCTTGTCACCTGGGGCACGCCGCTGGCCTACCAGGATTTGCAGGCGGTAAACGCTCTGTTTACGGATGACGAGGCCACCGTGCATATCATAGCGGATAAGGAGTTTATGGTGCTGCGCCTGCAAGCGGGCATCGATACGCCGGTGCTGAGCAATGTACGCGCGCTGCTCAAGCAGCTCGGCCGCGACACCCATGTTGGCGGGCCGGTACAAAGCCCGGGCGAGCTCTTCACACTGCGAAAGCAGCTGTCCGAAAAGCTCGACGGAGCATGCCGCCAGGCTCTGCCCGGCCTCATCGATACCCTGGTCCATACCATCGCCCTGCGGCAGACCGACGAATGCGTGCTGCGCTGCCGGGAGCTGGAATCGTTTTGCACTGTCTGCGGCTCCCACGCGGCGACCCACGCGCGGCGGCAGCTGCTGTCTGCCTGCTGCGGGCTGCTGGGTGACAGGGAGGATGCCCAGAGCACCTTTCTGCGCTCCCAGGACGCGGGTTTTGAGGAGCTTTGTCTGCTGGCGATTGAGCTGCTCGCCCCCGAGCAGGAGTATGTCAGCGACCGGATGATGCAGTATGCCACGGAGCACCTGGACGAGAATATCAACCTGACAGACGTCGCCCAGGCGCTGACCTACAACGCCACCTATCTGGGCCGGAAATTCATTCAGGAGCGCGGCATGGGCTTTCGCGAGTGGTTGACCAAGGCGCGAATGGAAGCAAGTGCCAGGCTTTTAAAAAGCACCGACCGGTCCGTGAGCGATATCTCCCGTGCCGTAGGGTATGATTACTACAAGCGGTTCCTCAAGCATTTCAAACGTCAATACGGCGTATCGCCAGAGCAGTACCGCAGGCAGAAATAAACCGCGCAATACAGCCCGGACGGATGACCGTCCGGGCTGTTGTTTACCCTGTCGTCAGGCAGATCAGCCTTTGACGCTGCCTACGTTTAAGCCTACCACAAAGTAGCGCTGCAGGAAGGGGTAAATCACCACGATTGGCGCGGCGGATATAACCGTAATGGCCGCGCGGATGGTGATAGGCGTGGTGTTGGTCGTACTTGACGCCGCATCCACGCTGGTCAGGATGGCGTTGGCCTGGTTGGTCGTTGTCGCTAGCTTTAATTTCAGCAGATATTGCAGCGTATGCAAATGCACCTTACTGGCGTTGTACAGGTGGGTGTCGAACCAGCTGTTCCAGGCACCGACCGCGACAAACAGGGCGACCGTCGCCAGCACCGGCATACACAGCGGGAAGATCACCTTCCAGAACAGGTAGATATCTCCCGCGCCGTCGATACGCGCGCTTTCGACCAGCGCATCGGGCAGGCTCAGGATATAGGTGCGGGTGATAATCATGTTGAAGCACGATAGCATCGTGGGGACGATGTACACCCAGAAGCTTTTGCCAAGCCCCAGCGTACGCTGGATCAGCAGATAGTTGGGGATGAGGCCCGCGTTGACATACATGGTCAGCACGAACATGGTCGTGATGAGCTTGCGCAGCACGTACTCCCGCCGGCTCAGGGCATAGGCGAGCATGGAAGTGAGCACAACGTTAAGCACGGTCTGGATCGTGGTTCTCGCAATGGTGATAAAGAAGGCGTTATAGATAATTTCATCAGCAAAAATCGTCTCGTAGCTTTTCATGCTGAACTGCCGCGGCCATAGCCCGATCCCGCCGCGCACGGCGTCGGTACCGTCGTTAAAGGAGATGGCAATGGTATTGAGCACCGGGTACATGGTGATGAACACCAGCAGAATCATGGCAATGCCGTTGATGATCGGGAAGACAGAGCGCCGGCGAAGGTGGGATGCGTGTTTATGCAGAATCGAACCGTTCATCTCTCCGCCCCCTTTACAGCAGCGTGTCTTCGTTGAGACGCTTGGCGGTGTAGTTCGCACTCAGCATCAAAACAATAGACACGACGCTCTTAAAGATGCCCGCGGCGATCGCGCGGCTGTACTGGCCCTTGGTAATGCCGTATTTCAGGGCGAAAATATCCACGGTCTGCGACCAGTCCATCACGATGTTCTGGCCCATCAGATACTGGATTTCAAATCCGGCCTCCATCAGATAGCCGATGTTCATCACCAGCAGCACCACAAACGTGGATTTGATCCCCGGCAGCGTGATATGGAACATTTTTTTGAACCGCCCGGCGCCGTCCATATCGGCGGCCTCGTACAGGGCGGGATCAATGGCGGCCATCGCCGCCAGATAGATAATGGAGTTCCAGCCGCATTCCTTCCACAGGTTGATGCCGCCCACCAGCCACCAGAAGTACTTGCCCTCTCCCAGAAAGAAGATGGGATCATGAATAATGCCCAATGATAATAAAAGGCGGTTCACGGCGCCGTCGCTGGCTAAAATCGTCTGGGCGATGCCAACGACGATGACCCAGCTTAGGAAGTGCGGCAGATAGGTGACCGTTTGCACCGAGCGTTTGAACTTGCGGCTGCGAATCTCGTTTAAGAACAGCGCAAGCGCAATGGGGAACACGAAGCCGAACACCAGGTTGATTGCCGCCATGGCAAAGGTGTTGCGGATGGCGCGGATAAACTCCGGCTTGCTGAACAGCCAGACAAAGTTTTCAATCCCCACCCATTCGTTGGAAAAAAGCGGTTTGGCAGGGTTATAATTCATGAATGCCGTAATCCATCCCCAGACCGGGAAATAGTTGAACAGCAGGATATACAAAAGCATGGGTACGCTCATCAGCATGAGCTGGCGCTGCATCCACAGCCGCTTCCGGAATGGAACGACGCGGTATTGGATCTCCTTGTTATTGGAAAGTACCACGGACTGGATATTCTTTTTTCGCACGGTGTGCACCTCACTTAGGCAGATTCCATCACGGGAGCCTCAGCTCGCCGGATAATCGGTAAAGCAATGGCGGGAGGGGTTTCCTCCTCCCGCCATTGGGACGAAGTCTACTTATTGATTCTTTTCAACCAACAAGAGAATCTGTTCCTGCATGAAGTCCACGAAGTCGGATACCGGAACATCGATGACAGCCTGGACGAATTCATCCCACTTGGCGTCGAACTCGTCGGGATCGCTCATGATGACCTGCGGCAGCAGCTTGCGCTGCACATCCTGGAAGGCCGCTTTGGCGTCGTTGGCATCCTGGTCCACGGTGACGTCGATCTGCCAGGCTTCGCCGTAGGGGGCGATGGTGATCGGCGGGTTGAAGAAGTCCAGAGGCTGCTTCATGCCGTAGGCGGTCAGGAATTCTTTGTCATAATCGTTCATCTGGAGGAAGTAGTTTTCGGGCTGGGCAGCCGGATCCCACTTGTTGCCGTCGTCCATTTCGCCCTGTTTCTTGGGCATGGAGTTGGTCAGCACATAAGCGGAGTTGGCGTTCTTCCACACCGCGTTGGCGGCATTCTGAATCTGGTCGTAGGTGCGCAGGAGGCGGCCGTTTTCGACGTAATAGTCTTCGCCTTCAATGCCCCACCAGATGATCTTCTGCCACTCGTCGCTGAGCATGGCTTCCATGAACTGCACGAGGCGCTCGGGATCTTTGCAGTTGACGCTGATGCCGAAGCCGCGGTTGACGTTGATGACGGAGCCGTTGAGGTAGTGCTCGGTAATTTCCTTGCCGGCCTGCTCCTCGTTGTAGATGATCGGCAGACCCTGGTAGGTCGACTCGAACATTTCGGCGGCTTTCAGCGCGTCGGTCGCGGTCTGGAAGTCCCAGTTCTGGTCAAACATACCAACGACCGTGCCGCTGGACAGCTTGGCGATGTACTGGTCATAGTTCATCACGAAGGTATCCTGCGAGATGAGGCCCTTGTGGTACATTTCGTTGAGCTTTTTGTAGTAGTGCTTCGCGTAGTCCTGAATGACGTACACGTCGGTTTTGTAGTTGTTTTCGATGTCCACGATGACGTCGCCGTCATTGGGGCGGCCCATCAGGTGCTGGACGGGGTTGAACAGGCAGAACGCGCGCCAGCTGTCCGTCAGGATGGCAAAGCCTTCGTTGGGGGCGCCGTTGGCAGCGGTCGGGTTGGCGGCCACATAGCGCTCGATCAGGTCGAAGTACTCGTCCATGGTCTTGATCATGGGATAGTTGTCCCACGCCAGAACCTGCTTCTGGATGAAGAACGCGGGGCCGTTGACGTAGTTGAGGCCGTAATCGTTGGAATTATAGTTGCGGCCGTAGTTGGGGACGATGAACAGCTCGCCGTCCTCGTTGAGGAGCCGCTTGAGATAAGGCTCGATATGGGTGTAGAGGTTGGGGGTATCTTCCGCATTGATGTAATCCATCAGGTTGATCAGCGCGCCGGCAGCGATGAGTTTCTCAGCGCTGTTGCCGCCGTCCATCAGGTCGGCGTAATCCTGGCCCGCGATTTTCACGCCCAGGGTCTCGTCCAGATCGCCGGCGAGGAATTCAAACTCGAACTTCAGGCCGAATTCTTCTTCGATCATCTTGAAGATCTTGTTGTCGGACGTAGGCTGATCACGCGGATCCCCACAGAAGACGGTGACAGTCAACGGTTCGTCGGCAGCCGAGGCAAATACCGGAACTGCTGCGAGGCTTGCGAGAAGTACGAGGGACAGTAACAGGGCAACGATTTTACGCATGTATGCTCCTCCTCTTTGTTTCCGCACATAGCGGTTGTATGGTAGTATCATCATACCATGGACAGCCGCTGCCGATAATGCCCGCAGTACGACCACTACCCAGAGAAACTACAGTTCTTTATCATCATTGCGTATCGGTGGTATCAGCCGAATATCTGATACCGTCCGGCCAGCATCAGCAGGCAGAAGAAATACAGACAGTTGTCGTAATAGCGGCGCTCGCCCCTGCGCGGCGGCGTTTGCCAGAACTTCAGCACCCACTCACGCGAAAGCTCCGTATCCGTTGCCAGCGATGCCGCAGCGGTGGTGCAGATGATCGCCGTGGGGTGAAGGGCAGGCGGCTCCTTGGGTGTGCCGTCCACAGTGTAGGTCATGAAGGGTTCCTTGTCCCACAAAAACCGCTGCATGTGATCGGCAATTTGCTTGTACTCCGGGCGCGGGCCGTACCAGGCGCTGTCCAGGCCGATGTTCATGGCCACGCGGTAGGCGTCGGAGAAGAAATCTCCGTGCCCGCGGCTTGTTTCGGGCGTACCATCGTAATGCGCGTACTCCGCCGCCAGCCCGGTTTGTGGGTGACAGGCGGCGCTCAGGTAGGCGCGGCTCGCCTGCGCCGCACGCTTCCAGAAGGGGCGGTCCTCCTCGTCGGCAAGCAGGGCGAACTGCTCGTAAAAGTGCGGCAGGTGGTAGGAAGGATCGCTGAAATCGCACTCCGGGATGAAGCGGATCAGCGCTGTTTCCGGGTCCCACATGGCGCGGCCGCCCTTGACCAATTCGGGCTGGTGCAGGGCGTGGCGCAGAATATCACGCGCCTTGTTTGTGTAATCAAACGGCGGCTCCCCGTCGCCCCAGCGGGCGGCGGCAAGGAACAGCGCCATGGCGTAGTACTCCTCGCCGTCAGGCGCGGGGCCATCGGAATTCTTGGTGCCGTCCGGCTGCACCGACCAGGCGAAATACCCGGCGCTGCGGCCTGAATCCATGTGCATATGGCGCATGGAGAACAGCCAGAAGCGGTCAAACAAATCCTTGCGGTCCATCTGCACGGCCATCATCATGCCGTAGCTCATACCCTCGGTGCGGGCATCGTAGTTACCAGTGTCCATGAAATAGCCCGCGTCGTCGCCGGACTCGAAGTAAAAACGCTCCTGCGGATCGGTAAACATCGCGGCAAAGGTCTCGTCAATCCGGGTTTGAATGTCGGCTTCGCTGATCCCGACAGCCGCCAGCAGGTTAGGGGTGTTTTTCATAGGTTCTACCCTCACAAATTATAGTTGGGTGTTCCATGGGTTGCGCCGGTCAGCCTGCAGAAGAAATCCACCAGAACATCACGCCATTCGCGGGCGTTTTGCACCTGGCGACCCATGCGCTCCTCGGCCAGGGTATACACATCAGGAGGAAGCACACCCCGCAAAGTACGCAGAGATACCTGCATGGCCTCCGCTTCCCGCAGGCCCTGATCGTGATCGTCAAAGATGCGCTGCAAAAGCGTGCGCCCGTCGCGCATGCGGTAGGTATAGGGCAGGCGGTAGAAGAACAAGAGCAGGTTGTCCGGGCAGAGCTCCCGGGTGGCGTATTTCCTTTGAAACTCTTTAGGGTACTGCGACAGGTATCCCGTACCGGCCTCCGTGCGGTCGATGCCGATGGCTTCGTGCCCGGCCCGGTGGTAGGTGCCCCAGGCGGCGTACTCGTACCCCATGGGGCTTGGGCCGTAATGGTTGTGGGGATTCACCATCCAGCAGATACCCAAAGGCGCCGTATACTTTTCATACACCCTGCGGCTTAAGAGCAGCAGCTCGGCCAGGGTATCCAGATGCTTGCCCTCCAGCCCGTAGCTCAGGCGAATCCAGCGCTCGGTCGTTTTGCGAAAGTTTTGCAGGGGCGTGAACGCCGTGTGCCCGAAGGCATACAGGTTGAGCTGGGCAAAGGGGTGCCCCGTCAGGCAGGGATCGTCGCCGATGTTAGAAACGGCGGCAATCGCGGAGATATTGTCAAGGGGAATATCCTCCATGACCTCGTTGAACATGCCCTGCATGGCATACAGGTCGATCTGATGGCCGGTATACTCCTGCGCAAGCTGGAATTCCAGCGCTTTTCGGGTATTGGGCATGGCCAGCAGCAGCGGCGACACCGGCTCGCGCACCTGAAAATCGAACGGCCCGTTTTTTACCTGCAAGATTACGTTTGCGTCAAACTGCCCGTCCAGATGGGCGTAATTATCGTAGGCGGCCTTGGGGCGGTCGGTTTTGGTGTCGCGCCAGTCCTGCTTGCAGTTGTACACAAAGCAGCGCCACACCACCACGCCGCCGTAGGGCTTGAGCGCCCGCGCCAACAGGTTTGCGCCTTGGGCGTGGTTGCGTCCGTAGGTGTAGGGGCCGGGGCGGAATTCCGAGTCCGCCTTCACCAAAAAGCCAGAGGTTGGGCACATGGCGGTAAACAAGTCTGACGCGCTCGTTCCACCAGTCCTGCACGGATTTTTCCAGCGGATCAGCCGTATCCAACCCGTTTTGCACCGGCATGGAATAATCAATCGACAGCAGAAGCCGGATGCCGAACGGCCTGAAAATGTCCGCCACATGGGCGACGTCCGGCAGGAAGCGTTCACCGATCAGCTCCTGTGCCGGCGGGGCGACGTTGACGTTGTTGAGGCAGATGACGTTGATGCCGACCGACGCAAGCAATCTGGCGTAGGCGCGCAGGGTTTCATCGTCACCCTTGAAATCGTCATTGGCAAAAAAGATGGACATGCCCGCATACCCGCGCTCTATATGCCCGTTCATGTTGTCCCAGTGATCGATCATGCGCAGCGAAAACCTGGGCGTCTGCACGCCCTGGGGCGGCGGGCTGCCCTCGCGCCTGTGCTCAAGCAAGCGGTAGGCGCCATAGAGCACCCCGCATTCGCCGCCGCGCACGGCGCTGCCGTGATCCAGAATTTCAAAGGCGTCGCCCATTGCGGCATCCACCGTAAGCTCGCAGCTCTGGTCCAATTGCTCCAGCTCCCAGCGCGCGACCTCCGGCGGGGTTTGCAGGGTTTTGGGTACCTGGACGTCCGGAAGCCAGCATTGCATTAGGTTCATCTTACCACCTCATATCGATTGTCAACTTATTATATCATTTTGGTTGACAATCGTATTGTATTCTAGTATAATCTCGAAACGAAAAGGATGTGATCCGGTGAAACAATGGAAACTCACCACCATCGATATGGCGCTGATCTCACTGTTTGCGGTACTGATCGCGGTTTGCGCATGGATCGCCATTCCATCTGCCGTGCCGTTTACCCTGCAAACCTTTGGTTTGTTTGCGACGCTCGGCCTTTTGGGCGGGAAGCGCGGCACGCTGGCGGTACTGCTTTACCTGCTGCTGGGTCTGGTCGGCATCCCTGTGTTTTCCAGCTTTCGCGGCGGGTTTGGCGTGCTGGCGGGCATCACGGGCGGGTACCTGATTGGCTTTTTATTCGCGGCGCTATTGTACTGGGCGATCACCCGCAGGCACACGGAAAGCCTTTGGAGAAGCGCACTGGGCATGGCCGCCGGAATGCTGCTGGATTACGCCTTCGGCACCGCATGGTTCATGCTGTTCTATGCCAAGGCTTACGGCGCCATCGGGCTGGGGGCAGCGCTTTCAATGTGCGTGTTCCCCTTCATTGTGCCTGACCTGATCAAAATCGCGCTGGCGCTGACGCTGACCCAAACGCTGCCAAAACGGCTCAAAGGCCTGCGCTGACCTCTATTGGAGAAGCTTCCGGTACAGTTCCAGATATTCCCTGGCGCTGTGCGTCCAGGAATAATCGCCATCCATGCCGCGCTGCTGCAGGGTTTTGAGGATCTCCTTCCTGTTTTTGTAGAAATCCAACGCCCGGCGAATCACCGACAGCATATCATGCGCGTTATAATTCTGGAAGCTGAAGCCATTCCCCTCTTTGGTCTCGTCGTTATAGCTGAGCACGGTATCGCGCAGGCCGCCGGTCTCGCGCACGATGGGCACGCTGCCGTAGCGCATGGCGATCATCTGGCTCAGGCCGCAGGGCTCGAACAGCGACGGCATCAGGAAGAAATCCGCGCCCGCGTAAATCTTGTGCGCCAGGACGCTGTCCATGGCAAAGCGCGCGGCAAGCCTCCCCCGGTACTTGGTTTCCGCCCAAGAAAACAGGTTGGTATAGCGCGAATCCCCCATACCGAGCACAGCCACCTGCAAATCCTCGGCCATCATATCGCCCAAAACGCAATCCACCAGATCCAGACCCTTTTGGTTAGACAGCCGCCCCACCATGGCGATCACGGGCGTATCGGCATTCTCCTCAAGCGCCAGCTCCTGCTGCAGCGCTTTTTTGTTGATCTGCTTCAGCTCCAGCGTGTCCCTAGTAAAGGGTTTGGCGATCAGCGGATCGGTTTGCGGGTTATACAGCTCGGTATCGATACCGTTGAGCACGCCGTACAGCTCGCCCCTGCGTGCGCGGATCAGGCCGTCGAGCCGCTCGCCGTAATAGGCGGTGGTGATCTCCTCGGCATAGCTTGGGCTGACGGTGGTAATAATATCGGTATACACAAGTCCGGCCTTCATGAAGTTGGCGCAGCCGGAGAACTCCAGCTTGTCCGCGCTCCACAGCCCGTCGCCCAGGCCCATGACATCCTGCACCTCCTTGATGCCGAAAATGCCCTGGTATTGCAGGTTGTGAATCGTGAACACCGTGCGGATAGGCGCGTAAAACGGCAGGTGCTGGTACTGGATTTTCAACAGCGCAGGCACCATGCCCGATTGCCAGTCGTGCGCGTGGATGATCTCCGGCTGGAAATCGATGAGCGGCAGGGCATTGAGCGCAGCGCGGCAGAAGAACGAAAACCGTTCGTACTCGTCGCCGCCCAGCCCGTACACATACGGCCTGCCAAAGTAGTACTTGTTATCCAGAAAATAATAGGTGACGCCGTCGTGCTTCAACTGCATTACGCCGCAGTATTGCCGCCGCCAGCCCAGCTGCACGTCAAAGTGGAGCAATTGCTCCATCTTCTGCTGCCAGTTGAAATCCATGGCCGTATACATCGGCAGCATCACGCGTACGTCGTGCCCTTCCCGTGCCAGCACCGTTGCCAGCGAGCCGACCACATCGGCCAGGCCCCCGGTTTTGATAAACGGAACGCACTCGCTGGAGGTAAACAGTATCTTCATAGCCCTTGCTCCTTTAGATTGTCATGTTCTTGGAAATCACGATCGGGTACGAAGGCGGGCCGATGAGCTTGCCCCCGGCTTTGATCACGGCCTGCTTGTCCAGAATGCAGTTTTCCAGCTCCACGCTTTCCTCCACGATGCTGTCCTGCATGATGATGCAGTTTTTGATCCGAGCGCCTTTGCCGATGCGCACGCCGCGGAACAGCACACTGCGGGTCACCTTCGCGTCCACAATGCAGCCGTCGGCCACGATGGAGTCCGACACATTGGCGTGCTCCAGGTAGCGGGCGGGCATCTCGTCGCGAAGCTTGGTATACACGGGGCGGTCGTCGGAGAACAGGCTTTGGCGGACCTCCGGCCTGATGACATCCATATTGAATTTGAAATAGCTTTGAATCGAATCAATGCGGTAGCAGGGCTTTTTGTACTCGTATCCCGCCACCCGCAGGCCCGCGTCGCGGATCATGCGCTGGAACACGTGGCGCATCAGGTCGTGATACCCGTGCGAAACGCCCCGGTCGATCAGGTTGATGAGCAGGTCCTTTCTCAAAAGCGTGACCTCCAGCGCGGTGTTCTCATAGCGCGGTTTGGTGGGGTCGATCTCCACGTCGACGATCATGCCGCTGTCGTCAATATCCAGATACGCGCCGTATTCCGAGCGCTGCAGCTCCGGATTTTTAGAGTACATCATACACACGTCCGCACCGGACTTCTCATAGCTTTTGACCATGTCCCGAAAATCGGCGTTGAAAACGATCATGCTGTTGCACAGCAGCACATACTCCTGCCGGCTGCGGCGAATATAGCCTAGGTTGGCATGGAGCGCGTCCAGCGAGCCCGGATATTGGCCGTTGTTGTCGGCCGTCAAAAACGGAGGCAGAATGAACAGTCCGTCGGTTTTCCCGTGCAGATCCCATTCCTTGCCGCTGCCCAGGTGGTCCATGAGGCTGTGATAGTTCTTCTGCATGATGACGCCGACGTTGGGAATATCGGAGTTGACAAAGCTGGAAACCAGAAAATCGATCACGCGGTAGCGGCCCGCCACAGGCACGGCGGCCACAGCGCGCAGCGTGGTCAGCTCCCGCAGAAAGCTGTCCTTCTCGCCGGTATAGATAATGCCCATTACATCTTTCATTGCCATGATGCTTTATTCCCTTCCCGCGTCGACGCGCTCATTTCTGAATTGCTGGCCGGGCGCAATCGTATCGCCCTTGGCAACCGTCGCGGCGTGGCCGACCACACAAATTTCCCCGCCGGTTTCGCCCACAATCGCGCCTGCGCCGATCACGGCGTTTTCGGCGATGATCGCACGGCGTACCACCGCCCCCCGCTCAATCACGGCGTTGGGCATGACGATGGAATCCTCCACCACCGCGCCCTCCAGCACCGTCACACCGGAAAACAGCACGCTGTGCGAAACCTTGCCAAATACCTCGCAGCCCTCGGTGACCAGGCAGTTGGTCACCGTTGCGCCCGGGGCGATATAGTGCGGCGTCATACCGGGGTTGCGCCCGTAGATGCGCCAGTTTTTATCATACAAGTCAATAGGCATGGGCATTTGCAGCAGGTCCATGTTCGCCTCCCAGAGGCTGTAGACCGTGCCGACATCCTTCCAGTAGCCGTCAAAATCGTAGGCCATCATGCGCTGATTGTCGGCCATCATATTGGGAATAATGTTCTTGCCGAAATCGTTGCTGGAGTCGGGGTGTTTGGCATCGTCCTCCAGATAGTGCAAGAGCTTGTCCCAGCGGAAAATATACACGCCCATGCTGGCCTTGTTGTTCTTGGCAACCTTGGGCTTTTCCTCAAACTCGTAAATCACATTGTCCGGCGTGGTGTTCATGATGCCAAAGCGCGACGTATCGGCCCAGGGCACCTCGCGCACGGCGATGGTCGCATCGGCTTCCTTCTCAATATGGTAGTTGAGCATGGCGTTGTAATCCATTTTATAGATATGGTCGCCTGCCAGAATCAGCACATGATCGGGGTTAAACTGGCGGATGAAGGCGACATTCTGGTAGATCGCGTTGGCGGTACCCGAATACCACTCCCCCTGCTTGCCCTTCACATAGGGCGGCAGCACGTAAACGCCGCCGTAGGAGAGGTCCAAATCCCACGGCGAGCCGCTGCCGATGTAGGAGTTGAGCTCCAGCGGCTGATACTGCGTCATCACACCAACCACATCAATGCCCGAATTGGTGCAGTTGGACAGGGGGAAATCAATGATGCGGTACTTGCCGCCATAGGGTATGGCAGGCTTGGCCATATCCTCGGTCAAAATCCCCAACCGGCTCCCCTGTCCGCCGGCCAGCAGCATTGCGATGCACCGTTTCTTCTTCATGAGGCCCTCGCTCCTTCTTGTTGTTGATCGTCCAGCAGTTCCTTTTCATCCTCCGCTTCCAGGCTGAGTACGCCCTGCGCGGGTAAAATCTTCTCGTAGGAAAAATAGCAGCAGCTCAGCGGCGGCACGCAGATATCGGCATGGTAGGGAAAGCTGTTATAGTCGCCTTCATGAACCGAAATCTCGTAGGCGTTGTACTGGTCGCTTCCGCCGAACTCCCTGCGGTCGGTGTTGAAAATCTCGTTGAGCGTTCCGTCCAGCGGCAGGCCGATGCGGTAGATGGGGTGGAACACCGGCATGAAGTTCGCCACGCAAAGCACGGCCTTGCCCGCGGCATCCGTGCGCAGAAAGGCGACGACGCTGTTGTCGGTATCGGACGCGGTAATCCACTGGAATCCGTCCCAGGAGTCCTCCACCTCATAAAATGCCTTTGTACTGCGGTACAGGTGATTGAGCGCCTTCACGCAGGCCTGCACCTGCGGGTGGCGGTCGTACACCAGCAAAAACCAGTCCAGCTGGTCGTCATATTTCCATTCAATAAACTGGGCGAACTCCCCGCCCATGAATAAAAGCTTTTTCCCCGGGTGCGCCATGGTGTAGGCGTACACGGTCCGCAGCCCCGCAAACTTCTGCCAGAGGTCGCCGGGGTTTTTATCCAGCATGCTGTGCTTGCCGTGCACCACCTCGTCGTGGGAAAAGGGCAGCACATAGTTTTCCGAAAACGCGTACACCAGCGAAAACGTCAGCTTGTCGTGGTGATATTTGCGATGCACGGGATCCTTGGTCAAGTAGCTCAAGATATCGTTCATCCAGCCCATGTTCCACTTGAGCCCGAAGCCCAGTCCGCCCAGATAGGTCGGCGCGGTGACCATGGGATAAGCGCTGGCCTCCTCGGCGATCATCATCACGCCCGCAAAATCGTGGTATACGGTCTCGTTCATGCGGCGCAGGAAGCGGATAGCGTCGATGTTCTCCCGCCCGCCGTACTCGTTGGGCAGCCACTCGCCCTGTTCCTTGCAAAAGTCATAATACAGAAGACCGGAAACCGCGTCCACCCGCAGCCCGTCGGCATGGAACTGCTCCAGCCAGAAACAGGCGTTGGATAACAGATAGCTGCACACCTCGCCGCGGCCGAAATCAAACAGCATCGTGCCCCACTGGGCAATCTCACCACGCCGTTTGTCCGGGTGGTTGTACAGCGGTGTGCCGTCGAGCATGAACAGGCCCGCCTCGTCGCGCGGGAAATGCGCGGGCACCCAATCCAGAAGTACCCCGATGCCCGCCTGGTGGCAACGGTCGATGAACTCCATCAGCTGCTTGGGTGTGCCATAGCGCGAGGTGGCGGCGTAGAAGCCCAGCACCTGATACCCCCAGGACATATCCAATGGATGCTCCATCACGGGCAGGAGCTCGATATGCGTATACCCCATCTCCTGCACGTAGGGGATGATTTCATCAGCAAACTCCGGGTAGGTATACAGGCTCCCGTCCTCATGCCGCCGCCAGGAAGCGATATGCACCTCGTAAATATTCACGGGGCTTACATAGGGGTTGAAGGTGGAGCGCTGTTTCATCCATGCGCTGTCATTCCAGGTATAACCGTCCAAATCGTACAGGCGGCTGCCCATGTTGGGCCGAAGCTCGGAAAAAAAGCCGTATGGATCGGCTTTCAGGCGCAGCTTGCCGTCCGCGCCGGTTACGGCATACTTATATACGGGGTACCCGTCCAGGGGTACATCCTTGAACAGCTCGGCCTCTGAAAGCCGCAGCTCCCAGGTGCCGTCGTGCTGTTTTTGCATGGGATAGGCTTGATCGTTCCAGCCGCAAAAGCTGCCTGTCAGCGATACATGGCGCGCATTGGGCGCCCAAACGCAGAAATGCCACTTTTTCGCCTTGCCTTCCAGGCATGGATGCGCGCCCAGCATCTCATACGCGTGCCGGTTTGTTCCCTGATGAAAGGTATCGCGTACCGCTTGTGTGGGCGGGCTGTATTGCATCGGTCGTTCCCTTCGCGTTCATTTTATAGATAACAATGAAACCGCTTTTGCCTCATTGCACGGGCCTTCTGCGGTTTCAGCATTCCATGATCTCCTCTGTGCTCATTGTATGCGCAACGGCAAGCATTCGTCAAGCTGTTTCTTTGTGAACACCCTGTAAAATATAGCCTGAAAGCCATGTATGCCATATGTTTCCAGCCAAATCATTTCTTTACAATCCCCCCAAAACAGGGTAAGATGTGTGCAACGATAATTTGAGGAGCACCGTATGATCACCATGATCGTTAACCCGGTTTCCGGCGCCGGGCGCGCTGCCGATATTGGCGAAAAAGCCGCCTCAATGCTTAGGAAGCTGAAGATTGATTTTACCTATTTACTCACCCAATCAGTCGGGCACGCTACGGAGCTTGCCAGGCAGGCGGCGCAGCGGGGCGACGCCACCGTGATCGCCGTAGGCGGAGACGGAACGGTGAACGAGGTCGCCGCGGGCCTGATCGGCTCGGAGACGGCGCTGGGCATTATTCCCGCAGGCAACGGCAACGATTTTGCCAAGGTAATCGGCGTCCCGAAAAACTGGGAGGCCGCGCTTTCATATCTGCTGACGCAAAAACCGCGCCGCGTGGACACTGCCACTGCCAACGACCGCATGTTTATCAACATCAGCGGCACGGGCTTTGATGTGATGGTGCTGGAGAATATGCTCAAAGCCAAGCAGCATCTGCGAGGAAAAATGCCCTACCTGTACGGGATATTCGTTACGCTGACGCGCTTCAAGGCTTCGCGTATGCGCATTGCCACGGCGGAAGGCGAAGTGATCGACAAGCCCTGCGCGCATTTTTCCATCGCCAACGGGCAGTATTTCGGCAGCGGTATCCGCATCATGCCCCTGAGCCAATTGGACGACGGACTTCTTGATATCCTGGTGATCGATGCGATGTCGCGCTTTCAGATTTTTTTAAACCTTCCTGCCCTTTTAAAGGGCACGATTTACAAGAAATCATTTTCCCGCCATATCCGCACCAGGGAGTGCACGCTCTCCGCGCCCAGCATGCGCCTGAACCTGGACGGCGAAATTGTGGACGCAAGCGAAGTCAAATTCACCTGCCGCCCCGCATCGCTGCTGGTGCACGCCCAGGCCGGCGCATAAGCAGGAATTCGCAGCTCAACAGAGAAGCTTTCCAATGTTATGTTTTTGACCAACGGCAAATTAACGGAGTGATAATCATGTCGAAAACGAAATTTTCCAGCCGAATGAAGATCGCGTTCCTCAACGTCATGCAGGCGTTCGGTTCGGCCGCGTCCCTGTGGGCCAGCCATGCCAAGCTTCGCGTACAGGAAATCAATTTGGAATCAAAGCGCCACGAAATTCTGACAGAATCAAGCCTTCAGGCGTTTGAGCTGTGGCATAACGGCGTCGAGCTTCCCCCGGTGCTTGCCGATATGTTCGCGGAAATCTCGGCCATCGACGAAAAATTAAGCGTTTTACGCGCGCAGAAATACGCCAAGGTGAAGCCCGAGCACGACGAAGCGGCTGAGGACGGCGAACAGCGCCATCCCGATGAAATCGACGCCGAAGCGCTGGTCTGCACCCCCGCGCCTGCGACAGACGCGCCAAAAAAGCCGGCCGCGAAAAAGCCCGGAGAGCCGAAACCCAAGGAGTAAAGCTCGTCCGATGACTATGAAAGAAATGTGAGATATATCATGCCTCTTCAGATCAGACCCGTATCCCCCGACGATTTTGACAGCATCTATCCGCTTTTACAGCAGCTCTGGCCGGGAAAAGCCCTTGATATAGAACAGCTTCATCATATACTGCAAAATGGCGTATCTTCCGCAACGGATACGCTTCTTTGCGCTGTTTTAGATGGTACCCTCATCGGGTTTTGCGCCTATGCAATCATGAACAATCTGTGGCAGGAAGGCCGCATTTCCTATGTGTACGCCATGGTGGTAGACGAGGCACAGCGCGGGAAAGGATATGGCAAACAGCTCATCCAGGCCGCTCTGGACATATCCCGCAAGCAGGGCTTAAAGCGCATGGAACTGGATTCCGCGTTCCATCGCCTGCAGGCGCATCAGTTTTACGAAACCCTCGGATTCGAAAAAAGAGGCTATCTGTTTTCCTATCCGCTTTGATTCGTATCTAGATTCCATTGAAACAGAGTGATTCGTTTTGGATTACACCTTTACACTCGCGCAGGAAGCCGATGCCTCGGCTGTGTTTGCGCTGTACCAAGGCCTGATCGGAACGCCCGGCTGCACCTGGAGCGAGCATTACCCCACCGAAGACTTTATACGGGCTGATATTCAATCAGGTTCGCTCTATCTTATCAAGGACGCGCAAGGCGAAATCATTGCCGCCGCCTCCGCAGGCGGCGAACGCGAGCTGGATGATCTCCTCTGGGAGCCGCAAAACCCCTGCGAGCTCGCCCGTGTCGGCGTATCGCTCTCCCACCAGCATCAGGGAATCGGCTCATTTCTGCTTAAGCGGGTCATTGCCGCAACGCGGCAGCGGGGCTTTGATGGCATCGTGCTGCTCGTCAGCACAGCCAACCCCGCCGCCATCGCACTATACGAAAAACACGGCTTCACCCGCTGCGGCGAGATCAACCGGTACGGGTTTGATTTCTATCGGTATCAGTTGCTATTCGGTATTTAGTAATCAATATTCGATCTCTTTCACTGATGAAAGCTGACAGAACAAGATTTAAGCGCTTCTACGAAATAACCATCTGTTTTTACAGGTGGATATTTTAGAATGCACGATGGTCTACTCTCCCAGGCTGTCTCCAGTCAAGTACCTTCTACATGCTGGGCATCCTAGTTGTTCAAGAAATCCCGTATCAAATATTAGCATAATGAAGAAACCGCCCGTATTTCTACAGGCGGTTTCCTATTTTGGAATGCGGCGACGATCTACTCTCCCGGGCCGTCTCCAGCCAAGTACCATCGACGTGCTGAGGCTTAACTACTGTGTTCGGTATGGGAACAGGTGGATCCCTCAGGCTATTGCCACCGCAA
>Ga0116163_1000498_pt1 | contig 27881 bp, 29 predicted proteins | sample AD_UKC107_MetaG_FD_89889 | JGI IMG/M metagenome (GOLD analysis project Ga0116163, IMG submission 89889) | Active sludge microbial communities of municipal wastewater-treating anaerobic digesters from Hong Kong - AD_UKC107_MetaG | ecosystem: Engineered > Bioreactor > Anaerobic > Digestate...
CAAGAAGGGCGTACCCATCACGGTCGTCCAGGACATCCTGGGGCACTCGGCCCTGACCACTACAGCCGTCTACCTGAGGATATCGGGCCAGGAAGCAAAGATGATCCTGAAGGATCGCGGGCTCATATAGGTGATGACCATGCATTGGTCACCCTGGGAATAAGGGAGGTTTGATGCTGTGATATAGATATTATGCATGATATAAAGACATATAGAAGCGACAAGTGATTTGATATAATGTTAGGCCAATATTTTTGCAGCTTCTTTGCTGTATAGTACCCGGGCGTATGACGCGTAGCGTTAAGCGCATTGAAGAGACAAGATGAACTATAATCCTTGGTATGTGTTCTCGTACGAGCCCATGATGAACATGGCCGACTGGCAGGATTTCCATGCTGACGTAGAAAAAAAGGTAGTTGTGATATTTTCCTGGATGCCACAGACCATAATGGCCATAAAGCATAAAGGAGACAAACGCAAATGTGAGATTTACGATAACATTGCGCTATCCAATGCCGTGGGGAACTCTGTCAAGGAGTTTGAGGCGGTAAAGGGTGGTCTTCTTCTTGAATTTGATCTTGACAGCAACTCACGGTACATCCTGGCTCTTTGCGAAACCCTATTCCCTATTCTTGGTTCTGTAGCCAGTTCCAAGTACCTTCACTTTTCTGCTCCACAGTTGTTTCCTATGTGGGACAGACAGCTGCGCTTAAAGGAAAAATTGGACGACACCGCATTTGGTTACATCGAATACATGAGACGCTTTAAGAAGGAGCTCGCAAATCCAACAAACCTGGAGGCGGCCTTAGCCGAATACCCAACGAATGCCGTCCGCGGATGGGATATTGTGCGCATGAAGAACAGACAAGCGCAAGACGCTTAACCATGGCATGAAGCGGATCGTCGGGAAAGCGGTCTCCCGCTGTTGCCCGGCGTTAGCTACCAAGAGAAAAGAATGACCGAACTAAAAGAAGCATTGGCCAGTTCGCAGTGTGTGATCAGCGTGATGGGAGAACACGCCGGTGAAGGAGCTAATTTCATCTTCGACAGAAAGATATCAGACATAGAGCAAACAGGGAAAACCTTCTGGCTTGTTCGATCACCAAAAGCTCGGCCTGCTCATGTTCAGGAGATGTGCTCTACATCTCCGGGATACACGATATTCGTTGAGCCAGCAACCAAAGGTGGAGCTCGTCCAACGATTGAGGTAGAGGCAGCCAAGGAATACTCCCATGATAGGGCGCTGTGGCATCGGCTTCCTGTCGGTCTCAGTCCCGTAACGGGCAAATTAGATACTGGTGCTACAGCTCTTGTTTTCGACACACTAACTACAAATGTAAGTGGTGTGCTGGACCTTTGGGAGTACAGTGAATATTCAGACATTCATGCTCCCCTCAAGTTTATACTCGGTTGCTCTACCGTCTGTGCTGTCCGAAGAGAATCACGAACTCACCCACAAAGAATGAATTCAAATATTAGAAAGTACTTTGATACTTGCCCATAAAAGCAAATACTTTCCAGATAATCACCTTGATGATATTATAATACAGTCTATAATAATATCAGTTTGATGATATGCCTTATGAGGTAAATGATGGAGATAAAATGTTCCAAGTGCGAAAAAATCATTGATCCGCTTTGCGCAGATTGTTCAAAAAAATTTAATGACAATAAAACAAGTTGGTTGGATTATCTGAGGCAGAATTCAACCAAAATTATTTTCACTGCAATAATATCTTCAATAACAGCACTGGTAACTACTTATATTTCAGTCAACTATATAAGTCCTCCAATACAGCCAAACATTGTACCATCTTTTATTTACAATACGGGTATATTCCCAAAAGAATCAGGTCAATTTCAACTTGATTATACATGCGACAATACCCCTTGGTTACTTTATAAAATCATAAACTCAGGTTCTTGCCAGGCAGACGATCTCGTATTCAGCATCTCTCTTCCTGCTAACGTTGAAATAAGAGGTGTTGATTCCGAATTTGACCCTGAATCATTAAGGGACAGAATAATTAAGATCTTCAACAACCCCAATTCTTACTACGTAAGGTTCCATGAACTTCCGGCTGATTGTGCATTCCAGTATCGCTTTTCTCTTGATTGTTTCCCGAACTCAATTGAAGAAATCAAATGGTCTGTCGAATCTAAATCACGTAATTGGACAAAAACAGCAAAGATTACACCTATGGCACAAACATCTTATAATCTGATTTTTAACAATGCATATGCTGAAGAGAGTCCACCATCAACCGATCCTTCTCAACTCCGCAAGAATGCAGACACACCCACACGTGAATACAATGATACTCCATCAAGGACATATCAGCCCAAAAATACCCCAACAGAACCTTCAAGTACTCCCTCCAAAGGCTGTCAATCCTCCAGCCCAGACAGATCTGGTGTGAGTCTTGGAGGTTACGACCCTGTAGTTATGACGAGCGGTATTTTCAGGTTAATGCAAGATAAGGGAATTCTGTCTTCATCAGAGGCGTTTAAGATAAAGAATGAAGTCGACACTGCAAAAGGCGGTGTTTCAATCAGTGGAGTTAATGTCCTCAAGTTCTGCGAATTAATTATTCAATCACTTATAACTAAAAACATAATGACGATTGAGCAAGCAAACAACATCATTGAAAAATCAAAGAAATCAGGGGATGTTTTATTAGGTGGATACAATGTAATTGTGCTGGAAGTTGATATCCTGAACATCCTTCTTATCAATAAGATAATTTCACGTGAAGAGGGGCAGAAAATTATCGATGCTGCAAAAGTAAGTTCATAGAACCCCATAGAGAATCTTGCATGACAAAAAAGAAGAGTTGGTACGAGTTGCTGACACACCCTAAATGGCAGAGGAAGCGTCTTGACATATTGAGTCGTGCAGGGTTTAAGTGCGAGGATTGCGGTTCAGAAAGTAAAACCCTCCATGTACACCATGCATACTATGAGAAAGGCCTTGCTCCATGGGAATACTCAGATGACACTCTTCACTGCTTATGCGAAGACTGTCATAAGCGGATCCAGAATATAAATGCCCTGATCCAAAAGCAGATAGGAAACCTTGAACTCAGTTGCCACGAAATTCTCCTAGGATACGCACTAGGTCTTGAAGCACAGGAATATCCTATGACTGTCATCGATGTTTTCTCTTACGAGGTCGCGCAAGGAGTAGCTGACCGGTGGGGTCTAACACCGGAACAAGTTATTGATGCTTTGCAAGAGGGCCAAATTGATGGTTGGTCTCTCAATGAAATATGCAAGAACAAAAAATAATAGTGAGACTGATATAGAGATTTTACTGCCCATTTACTGCCCTGGAAAATAGGGGTTTTTGGGGCCTAACTATTTGATATTATTGGTGGAGGTGGAGGGATTTGAACCCTCGACCCTCGCATTGCGAACGCGATGCTCTCCCACTGAGCTACACCCCCACGCGATTTTCTCTGTCTACTAGATGGACGTCCCTTCGTCAAGGCTCTGATTGTCCTCAACCCCATGATCGTCGAGGAGTTTCCTCGCCAGCTTCATGGCGTCCTTGAAGTCCCTGATCTCACCGTTGAGCCCCTTGTCGCGGATGAGTCTGAGCACGTCGCCAAGCTTCTTGCCCTTGCGGTACCCGAAGGCGATGAGGTCCTTTCCCGTGACCGGCGGCTTGTAGGCACGCCACGTGGTGATGTATGAGGAGATCATCTCCTTGATCTCCGGGCTCTTGGTCTTGGACATGGCATAGAGCGCCTCCTCGATCCGGGCCTTCTCCAGAGCCCTCACCACGACCGCCGGTGTCTTCTTCTCCGAGGTGGCCAGGTCCCTCAGCACGGTGTTCACCCGGGTCCTGGACGTCAGGATGTTGCGCACATTCTCGTCGGTCAGGCCCAGGCGCTGGCAGATGGCGATGATCTTCTTGGGCTTCATCGGCTCCACCAGGGCCAGCAGGTAGATGAACCACGACCGGTACTGCTCGTGGGTGTAGAGGAGATCGAACCAGGAGATGGTCTGCTTCACCCGGGAGAAGTCGTCCCTGACCCCGTTGTTGATCACCAGCTCCGGGTGGATGGCCGTGAGCACCTCCAGCTCCCTGAGCCTCTCAAGGCTCGGTATGGGGTCGTCCTCGGAGAGGATCTGGCGGATCTCGTGGGAGATGCGCCTGCCCGGGATGCTCCCCAGGAGGCCAGACTTCACCGCCGCATGCACGAGCGACAGCGTCTGCTTGCCCAGCGCGAAGCCATAGCGCTTCTCGAAACGCACCGCCCGAAGGATGCGGGAGGGGTCCTCCACGAAGCTCAACGCATGGAGCACCCGGATGCGCTTCTCCTTGATGTCCCTCTGGGCGCCGAAGAAGTCAATGAGCTCGCCGAAGCGCTGCGGCACAAGACATACGGCCATGGTGTTGATGGTGAAGTCCCTGCGGTAGAGGTCGAGCTTGAGGGTGGATTGCTCCACCACGGGGTACCCGCCCGGGTGCTTGTAGTACTCGGTCCGTGCAGTGGCCACGTCGATATGCGTGCCGTCTCGGAGTGTAATGACGGCGGTCTTGTACTTCTCGTGCACTGCGCACCGTCCCCCGATCGACGGGGCGAAGGCCCTGGCGAAGGCGATGCCGTCTCCCTCCACCACGAGGTCGATGTCCAGGTTGTCGATCCGGAGGACCATGTCGCGGACGATGCCCCCCACGAGGAAGATGTTGGAGCCCATGGAGGAGGCCAGGGCCCCTGCCTGGTGGAGCATCATGATCATGTGCCTGGGCAGGCGTTCCTCTAGGAGTGAGTGGACGTTCTTCTTCTGGGTCGCCCGGAAGTCCACCCCTTCGGCCCTGGCCATCTTCTCGTGCATGACCCGCATGAGATCGGTCCGGGTGATGACGCCGATGGCCCTGTTGTCCTCCACCACGGGCAGGAGGCGCTGGCCGTCCTCGATGATGAGGGTCCGGATCTCGCCGACCGGCGCGTCCGGCCTGATGAACCGGATGTCGCGGATCATGTAATCCTTTACTGCGGCCTGCCCCAGGCCGTGTCCCTGGGCGCGGGACACTACCTGACGCGTGACCATCCCCACGGCCCGGCCGTCTTTGGACTGCACCACTGCGGCGTTGATGCTGTAGCGGTTCAGGGTGTCCGCCGCATCATCGATGGAGGCGTCCAGCTTCAGGGCGATGACCGGGAAGGTCATGATGTCCCGGGCGGTGATCAGAGGCTTGGCGTCCTTCTTGATGAAGTTGATGAGCATGCCCTCGATGCTGTCCAGGGAGTGGTCCTTGATGGATGCTGCCGCCGCCGTGGGGTGCCCCCCCCCGCCGAAGCGGGCGGCCACCTCTGCGGCATTGATCTGGGGCACCGTACTCCGAGCCACGAGGTAGACGCGCTCCGCCATGAGCCCCACCGCGAACATGGCATCCACCTCGAACATGCCCCTGAGCTTGTGCACGAGCATGGCGAAGTCCTCCACGTAGCCCGGAGACTCGGAGCGCGTGATGAGGACGTCGATGCCTCCCACATGGAAGATATAGGCATTCTTGATGAGCTGGTCCAGGACATCCACCTGCTCCGGGCTGAGCTCCCGGGTCAGGGTGTGCGAAACGGCCTTCAGGTCCGCCCCCCAGCGGATGAGGTCTGCCAGGGCCGTGCAGTCCTCGGGCCTCGTGGAGGGGAAGAGCAGCGAGCCCGTGTCCTCGAAGATGCCCATGGCGAGGATGGTGGCCTCCTCGGGGGTGGGGGTGATCCCCTTCTCCTTGAGGAGTTCGATCATCAGGGCACTGTTGGACCCGTACTCCCTGCAGTGTTCGACCACCCCGGTGATGTCGTCCGCCGAGGCCGGATGGTGGTCATAGACGATCACCTCCACGTCGTTCCTGCCGATGAGTCCGGCGAAGTCGCCGATGCGGGAGATCTGCCGGGTGTCCACGATAATGAGCCTCTTCACCTTGTCCATCTTGACGGCCTTGAGCTTCTGGACGACAGAAGCAACCGAAGGGGACGCCTGGGCGAGATAGTCCCTCAGGCTCTTCTCCTGCGCCCCGGGAAAGACCAGAATGGCGTCCTGGTGGAGCCTCTTGGCGGCCAGCATGGAGGCGAAGGCATCGAAATCCGCCTGGATATGGGAGGTGATGACCTCCATCGTCTACCCCCTCGGGTGGTACCGCTCGTGGATCTCCTTGAGCCTGCCGGTGGAAAGGTGCGTGTAGATCTGGGTGGTGGAGATGTCCGCATGGCCGAGCATCATCTGCACCGACCGCAGGTCCGCCCCTCCCATGAGGAGGTGGGTGGCGAACGAGTGCCTGAGCATGTGGGGTGAGATCTTCTTGAGGATGCCCGCTGCCGCCGCATACCGTTTGACGGCATACCAGAAATTCTGCCGGGTCATGGCCCCGCCCCTGCGGGAGCAGAAGAGGATGTCCGTGGGCTTGCCCGCCAGGTAGGGCCTTGCCTCGCGGATGTAGGTATCCACCCAGTGCCGGGCGCTCTCCCCCATGGGAACGAGGCGTTCCTTGTCGCCCTTTCCCCTGCAGACCAGATACCCCACGTGGAGGTTGAGGTGGTGGAACTTGAGGCCCGTGAGCTCGCTCACCCGCAGCCCTGTGGCATAGAGGACCTCAAGCATGGCCCTGTCCCTGATGCCCACGGGCGTTCCAAGGTCCGGGCTTGCGATGAGCCGTTCCACCTCTTCCCGACTCAGGATTTCGGGGAGATATCTGCCCCGCTTGGGCGATGCGAGGTCTCGGGTGGGGTCGGAGGCGATGACCTCCTCCTCGATGAGGAACCCGTAGAACTGCCGTATGGTGGAGAGTCTGCGGCCGATGCTCGTGGCCTTCAGCTTCCGTGCCCTGCAGTGGGAGGTGTAATCCTCCAGGACGGTGCTGTCGATCTCGAGCCCCCCGAGGCCCCTCCCGTCGAGAAACGAGGCATAATCCTGGAGGTCCGAGGCATATGCAGCCAGCGTGTTTTCGGGGGATGATCGCTCGGCGACGAGGTATTCCAGGAAGGAGTCGATAAGCGCCCGGTTCATCTCTTGACGATCTTCGCCTTCAGCCCCATGGCCGCGAAGTCGTCGAGGGACGGTCCGGCGCTCTTCTGGCCTGGGTAGGCCCCTGCCACCAGCCGGAAGGCCGAATCGGATTCCTTCAGGATATAAGCGGCCACGCCTTTCTGCATCAGCCTGTCCGCTTCACTCGAGGCACCCGCCTTGTCCCTGAAAACCCCGAGCTCGATGGTGTAGGGCACTGCGGAACCGATGAAGGATTCGGCATCGATGATACCCCTGGACTGCAGGTCGCTCATACGGGAGGATGCATCCTTCTGGCTCGGGAAGGCCCCGTAATCCACGCGGTACCAGATCCCCGTGGCCCCCAGGTCGATCTTGGTGATGAACACCGGGTCAAGGTTCTTGGCCTTCTGCATCCGGTGGTTCAATGCATCCTTCTTGCCCTGCCATGAGGATATGTGAATGGTGTAGGGATAGAAGACCGTCTTCTGGTAGCTGGGAGCCGCCTCTTCCGATTCCTTCCTGGCCGGTGTCTGCTCCGGGGCCTTCGCAGGAACGGACGGGCTCATTGCCTCCGGGGAAGCCGGGAGCTTCTGTTCGGAGGGCTGGCTTCGGTCGATCTTCTTTTCCACCACGTTGCTCAAGCCGTAATCGGCCCACCCGGGGAGAGCGGCCAGACAGAACACCACCACCATCAATACGAGGCGTCTCACTACTTCCTCCTCAGATACGCGTAGGTGGTATTCATTATATACTTGTTGATCCCCTTTGCAATACCGTCGATGAGGGTGCTCTGGTGGGAGTCGCACTGCAGCAGCGACGAGTCGGCCCCGTTCGTGATGAAGCCGAGCTCGCACAGGATGGACGGCATCTGGGCGCCGAGCAGGACATAGAATGGAGCCTGCTTCACGCCGAGGTCCTTGCCCTGGTACCCGTTGTTGAGGACCGAGGACATGACGCACTTGTGCACGGAGCTCGCGAACCGGGATGATTCGTTGATCTTGGAGTTGAGCATGAGGTCGTTGATGATGAGCTGCAGGTCGCTGATGGACTTGCTCGTGGTCGCATTTTCCCGGGCGGCCACCTCGATGGCCGAGGAATCGGTGGTCAGGTTGAGGAAGTAGGTCTCAATGCCCTGGAGTGTCCGGTTGTTGTGGGCATTGATGTGGATGGACACGAACAGATCTGCCCTCTTCTTGTTGGCGAACGCCGTTCTCTCCTCCAGGGTGAGGAACACGTCGCTGTCCCTGGTCAGGTATACATCGAAGCCCTCAAGCCGCAGCCTCCTGGCCAGGGCCTTGCCGATGGCCAGCGTCAGGTCCTTCTCCATGACGCCCGCCGGTCCCAGGGCACCCGGATCCTTGCCCCCATGCCCCGGATCGATGACGATCTTGGAGACCTTCAAGGAGAGCTGGGCCGCAATAGACGGCACGTCCTCGCCCATCTGGGAGGGTGACCACTTGGGCACCTTCTTGAACCCGTTCCCGTTATCCGTCCTGACCACCCCGCCGGTGTTGGCTCCTGACGGTTCGTGGGCGATCTTCGGCGAGGCGCCGTCCTTGATGATGTCCACCACCAGCCGGTTGGGATCCGCCAGGGGGAAGGCGTGGTAGGAGATCTTCTGGGCGAGATCCAGCACGATCCTCACCTTGGTGCTCTGATACTGGGAAACCCTGATGTTCGTGAGGATGCCGTCATTCACCTTGGTCCTGTCGGGCAGTTCCGGGGTGATCTTTGCGTTGTCCAGCTCGATCACGACGCGGTCCGGTCTGCCGGCCTTGGCGTCCGCGGGCAGGGTGAACGTTTTGAACGTGATGTTCTCGTCGAGGTCCACCACGACCCGGGTGTAATCCCTGTCCGACCACTGCCGGAGCGTCTTCACGTCGCCGAGGTCCTTCTTCGCAATCCCGGTGACGGTCTTCTTCTCGATATTCAGGGAGTTCATCTGCTCCCGGGCAAGCTGCACCATGTCACCCTTGGGGAAATCCCTGATGACCTTCTGATACAGGGTGTAGGCCTGCTGGGGCGAGCTCAGTCCCTCATGGTAGATCCTGGCGGACCTGTAGACCGCATCATCGGCAAGGGAGCTCGACGGGTACGAGTCGGCCACGGTCATATAGGCGTCCACCGCCCGATCGAGGTCTTTGGGGTTGGAGGAGAACCGGTTCAGGTCTTCATACAGCCTGCCCACCTTGAACCAAGCCCGGGGCGCATAGCTCGTCCGGGGATAATTCTTTCCCACGTTCTGATACTTATGGATGACCGCCATCCAGCTCACCCGGTCTTTCTTCTTGTCCACATCCCGGTAGAGCTCTATGGACGCCGCGTTCGCACTCTGATAGGACTCGGCCGCACTGGGTGCGGCATGGAGGGGCAATGAAACCGCACACATGCAGATGATGAACAGGATGGCGCGAAGGCGAGACCCCCGATTTTGTGTGATGTAATCCATTACGTCCCTAAGCAAGTAATCCATTACTTTATGCGTTGTTTCTCGTCATAACACCTTGTAAGGCAACTATCGGTCAAATGATCTGGAAATCTTAACACTTGTTTTCATTGTGAAGAGAATGGATCCTCGAAAGCCCCTTGAGGATGAGGTTTGCATCCATGATGTACGATTCCGGGAGATCCTTCCTGACCATGCCGGCCGGTCCCCCCGTGATGACCATTACCGGCCTTGTCTTCATCGTATCGGCCATCATCTCCACCACCCTGGCGATCATGGCCGCATGTCCCCTCACGACACCCGAGCGGACGCATGCCGCTGTGGACGCCCCGATGAGATCCCCCCCATCGAGGTCTTCGAGCCTGGGCAGCTGGGGAGCCGCAGTGAGAAGTCCTTCGTATGCGCTCCAGATGCCCGGTGCTATCATGCCTCCCCTGAACACGCCCTGGCCGGTGATATAGTCAATAGTCGTGGCGGTACCCATGTCGATGACGATGACGGGCCTGTCCATTTCCCTGTAGAGGTGGTATGCGGCTGCGGCGCATACGAGCCTGTCGATGCCCAGGGTATCCTTCGTCTCATACATCACGTCGATTCCCATGGGCGTGTTCACGTCCACGAACAGGGGGGGCTTCCCGCCGGAGGCAAGGAGCTCCCTGACGATGATGTCATCCGCCTGCCTGCGGACGCTCACCATGACCGCCTCGGCGGGGAGAATGCCCCGCACGTCGGGCACATGGGCCAGGAAGGACCCGTCGCTGATGCAGGTGTGCGTGGGTATGCGCCGGATCGTCTTCAGGGCGCTCCCCTCGAAGATCCCGGCCGTAATGTTCGAGTTCCCCACATCAATGGCGAGCATGGCCTCTGTCTAGACCTTATTCCCCAGGGGATCAAGCCCTTTTTGGGCTCTGAAACCGGCACTCCGGGATGCGGACCGTCGGAGATCCCCTCCTGGAATGGATGCGCAAACCCCTCCTGTTATGACATCGTTATCTCCGCCACTGCCCTGATCCACCCCGCACTCGCACCCTTGATCTTGATGGGGAAGCAGTAGAAGGTGAACCCCGTGGCCGGGAGCCTCTCCAGGTTGGTGAGCTTCTCGATCTGGAAATAACCCTTCTCTATGCCCGCGAAGTGGCCCTCCCAGATAAGGGACGGGTCCCTGGTCCGTTCGAAATCGGCGGCCTGGAAGGGCAGCGGCCTGTCCCAGCTCCACGCGTCCGTTCCAACCACGTGCACGCCCTGTTCCACCAGCCACAGGGTCGCCGCCCTGCCGAACCCGCAACCCTTGACCAGGTAGTCCGGTTTCCCCCAGAAGGCCGCTGCACCGGTCTGGGCGAGGAAGATGTCCCCCTCCCTGAGGGTGTGTCCTACGATGTCGAGCTCCCTCATGATATCATCAGGGGTGATGTTGTAGCCGTCCGGCTTGCCGGAGAAATCGATCTTCACACCGTTGCCCACGGACCACTCCAAGGGAAACTGGTCGATGGTGAGCGCCGGCTTTCCCCTGTCCTGGGTGGGGTGGAAGTGCCAGGGTGCGTCCATGTGGGTGCCGGCATGCGTGGAGATCTCGAGGATCTCCAGGGCCCATCCCAGGCCGCCGGGCAGGTCCTTCTCCGTGATGCCCGGGTAGAAGAGCTTCATGGACTCGGCCCCGAGTCTGTGGTCGATGTACATGATCTTGGGTATCATCATGGGCGGGTCGCTGGGCAGGCCGGACTCGATGGCAATGGAGAGGTCGATGAAGGTCCTCGGCATGGGGGTCTCCTCCTCTGATGCAAGATGCCCTGACGATACGCACGGCATAGAGCCCTGTCAAGGGAGGCCTGTGAGCGTGGTTATGTCAGGATAACAAGAAGATGTCGGGATAAGCTTCAAGTCAAGGTTCTGGCCTGCTTGATTTGGCAAGGTGCCCCGGAGCATCCGGGTGCTCCGGGGCACCTTGCCAAATCAAGCAGGTTAAGAAAAGATCCACCGAACATCCCCCACACCCTCCTTGACAGCACCTGCCCTTTACGGTTTACTGACTTTCCATGGAATTCGATTTCAAGGAACTCCTCAGGCAGGCCGGACAGCTCCAGGAGCGCATCAAGGAGATCCAGGAGCAGCTCTCGCGGAAGACCGTCACCGCCGATACCGGCGGTGGCATGGTGAGCGTGACGGTCAACGGCAGGCAGGAGATCGTCTCCATCAGGCTCGATCCGCAGTGTGTGGATCCCCGGGACATACCCATGCTGGAGGACCTCATCCTGACCGCCATAAACCAGGGAATGCGCAGGTCAAGGGAGCTCGCAGCCGAAGAGATGAAACAGGTCACCGGAGGGCTCCCGCTGCCCTTCCCCATCACCTGACATGGACCCGTACCCAAAGCCCCTTCGGGACCTCATCGGAGCGCTGAAGCGACTGCCCGGCATCGGCGAAAAGACAGCCACCCGTCTGGCGCTCTTCGTCCTGGCGGACAGAGGGAACCTCCCGGAGGAGCTTGCCGCGACCCTGAAGACCGTCAGGGAACAGATCAGGCTCTGCCCGGTGTGCTTCAACCTCACGGACAGGACCAAGTGTTCCATATGCCTCAACCCCTCCCGCGACCAGACTCAGATCTGCGTGGTGGAGGAACCGAGCGATGTCCTGGCGCTGGAATCGGCGAACACCTACCGGGGACTGTACCATGTCCTGCACGGGCTCATATCCCCCCTGGCGGGTATCGGGCCCGACGACATCAGGATAGCGGAGCTCATGGAGAGGATCAAGCGCCCCGGGACCGTCGAGGTGATCGTGGCGACGAACCCATCCGTGGAGGGCGAGGGCACCTTCCACTACATCCATAAGATGATCCAGGATGCAGGGCTGACCGTGTCGGTGAGCAGGATAGCCTCGGGAATCCCCATGGGGGGTGAGCTGAAATACATGGACCAGGTGACGCTGGCCAGCGCCCTGCGTTATCGCCGGAGCCTGAAAGACAGCTGAGGAGGAGAACAGCACATGAGCAGATTCGCCGTACAGGGCGGTTACGTCGTCAGGTCGGCCCGTGATGTCCTGAGGGACCACTACGTCATCGTCGAGAACTCGACCATATCCGCCGTTTCTCCCGACCTCCCCGGCGACATCACCGAGGTGCTCGGCGGGCCGCAGGACATCGTCATGCCAGGGCTCATCAATACCCACACCCATGCCCCCATGACGCTGTTTCGGGGCATCGCCGACGACCTGCCCCTGATGACCTGGCTGCAGGACTACATCTTCCCCGCCGAAGCCAAGCACGTGAACAGGGAATTCGTCTATATCGGCTCTCTGCTGGCCGCCTGGGAGATGACGCGTTCCGGCACCACGTCCTTCTGCGATGGGTACTTCTACGAAGACGAGGTGGGAAGGGCGGCAAAGGAGGTGGGCATCCGGGCATGGATAGGCGAGGGGATCCTCCAGTTTCCCACCCCCTCGCTGTCAGACCCCACCCGCACCATCGAACACAACCGGGGGTTCATCGAACGGTGGAAGGACGATCATCTCGTGCGGCCCACGGTCTTTCCCCATGCAGCCTACACCTGCACCGACCGGATCCTGAAGGATGCCTATGCCCTGGCGGAGGAATATGACCTCCTCTTCCAGATCCACCTGAGCGAGACCGCATCCGAGGTCGAACAGATACGGAGGACCCACGATATGTCGCCGGTGGAGTTCCTGGACTCCCTCGGGTGCTTGAGCGAACGGACGCTGGCCGCCCACTGCGTGGTTCTGGATGATGCCGAGATCGCGCTGCTGGCCGCCAGGAAGGTCTCGGTCTCCCACAACGCGGAGAGCAACATGAAGCTGGCATCCGGCATAGCCCCGATCCCCAAGATGATCAGGGCAGGGGTCAACGTGTCCATCGGCACGGACGGGTGCGCAAGCAACAACAACCTCGATATCATCAGTGAGATCTCCACCGTTGCCAAGCTGCACAAGATCACCGCCATGGACCCCACCGTCCTGGATGAGTGCACCGCCATGGCGCTGGTGACGGAGAACGGCGCGAAGGCGCTGGATTTTTCCGGCGGCAGGATCGAACCGGGCAGACCTGCGGACATCACGGTGCTCGACGGCCGGGCCCCCAACATGGTCCCGGTGCACAACCCGGTTTCCCACATCATCTACGCGGCCACGGGAGGCAATGTGAAGGACGTGGTCATCGACGGCCGTATCGTGGTGAAGAACTTCACTTCGCTCACCGTGGACGAGGACGCGCTCATCAGGGAATGCCGCGCCATACAGGAGCATATCAGCAGAGGATGAACGCCTGGGTGAAAACGATGCCCCCAGGGACAGACCGCCTCACGAAACCTCCTGAGTCACCCTCACCCTCCTCATTACAGCTCTTGCCGGGAAAAGAATACCTGTCACAGGGAAGTCTTTTCCTTGTCCCACAGCAGAGAACACCCTGAAATGCTGAATCTTATCCTGTGGCAAGACCCTTGCTCTGTATAAAGAGTGAAAATACTTCTGCCGATAAGGATGGAGTTATGAGAGTAAGCAACAGGTTTCTCTACTATCAGCTCGTGAAGGACCTTAACCAGAACACGGAAAAACTGTTCCGGTTGAACAACCAGATCTCCTCGGGTAAACGGATAGATACCCCCTCCGAGGACCCCATCGGCATGTCCAGCGTCCTCATCTACCGGACCGAACTGAATGCCTATACCCAGTACAAGAAGTCCATCGATTACGGCAACGGTTGGCTCAACCAGATGGATTCCATCCTTCAGGATACGGACGATCTCCTGGCAAGGGCCAGCGAGCTCGCCGTCCAGGCCGCCTCCTCGACGTCCACGGAAGAGACCCGTCTCGGCGCCGCTGAAGAGATCGAGGAGATCAGGGCCATGATCCTTTCCAACGCCAACACCAAGTATGGTAACAAGTACATCTTCGGCGGCACCATGACCCAGAACGCACCCTTCCTGTGGGTGGACGCCGAACAGTGGCTGGGAAACGGCTCCACCATGGCGGACACCGCTCCGGCTGCCCCGGCCGACGGGGACATGTACATCGACACAGACGATGGCCACGTCTATCAGTATGATGCGACGAGCACCTCCTGGGTGGACCAGGGTGTCCCCGCGGAGGGCGACTCCTTGTACGTGGAAGACAGCGATACGCTGTATGTCTATACGGACGGCGAGTGGCAGTCCGTGTACCAGGGCAACGACTCCACCTTCTCGATGCAGATCGGCAAGGAAAACAGCGCCGAGATCAATATCCCCGGCAGTGAGATCTTCACAAACCAGCAAGGAGATGTATTCATGACCCTCTTGAGGCTCGAGAGCGCACTGCGGTCCAACGACGCCGATGCCGTCAGCGATGAGCTGTCCTCCATCGAGGATGCAGCAACCATCATCTCGAATAATCTCGCAAAGGTCGGCGCCACGGTGAACAAACTCGAGCACACCCTGTCGGTCATTGAACGCTCAGAGGTGGACACCCAGGAGATGGTCTCCACCATCGAAGACCTCGACTACGCCGAGGCCATCACCTCGCTCAAAAACCAGCAGACAATTTACGAGGCGGCCTTGCAGAGTGCCTCCATGATCACTAGTTTAAGTCTTGTAGACTTTATCTAGGGGGAATAATCTTGGATATCGACACGCTCCGATTCGGAAAGATCAAGGTCGAGGAAGAAAAGATCATCACCTTCCCGCGCGGAATCCTGGGTTTTGCCAGGAACAAGCGCTACATCCTCTTCCCCCACAGCGAGGGATCCCCGTTCTTCTGGCTCCAGAGCTTGGAGGACGGCGAACTGGCGTTCGTCGTCATGAACCCCAGACTCGTCAAGAACGACTATTCCATCGACGTTGACGAGAATGTCATGAAAGAGCTCGATGTCAAGAAGGAGGACAGCCTGGAGGTGGTCTGCATCGTCACCATCCCGCGCAACGATCCCAGGGGTATGACCATCAACCTCCTCGGCCCCATCATCATCAATTCCCAGAACCGGAGCGCCGTGCAGATCATCTGCGACAAGCAGAGCTACTCGCACCGCCACCCGCTGATCGCCTCACAGCCTGCACAGCAGTGAGGTCCGCCGGCAACGGATCCGGGGAACATCATCTCATTTGTCGAGCTTCTTCTTCGCCTTGGCCTCGGCCTTCAAGGCCTTTTTGACCAGCTTCTGCTCATCCCTGGAAACTGACGACTCGACTCTTTCACTGCCGCCGGGCTTCACCTGTGCGTCAGCGGCATCTGGTCGTGCCGCCTGACCCGGAAAAGGTGAACCATCATGTTTCTTCTCAAAGATGGAGATCACGACCCTTCCAAGGTATTTCCCGAAAAAGCCGATGAATCCGGCCAGGAACACCAGCGCCACCCATTTCAGGATCTCCAGGCTGCTTATCTGTTCGAACATATGCATATTGTAATGGAGATAATCCGGCCGCGCAATGACCGGGCCGATCTGGGGTGGATCAAGGGGTGCGACCACTGTCCAAAGATCCGCAGGCCTGTCATCCATAAAGGCATACGGACCCCCCTTTCCCTTGACTCTCCTGTAGAACACGCACTATAGAAATCCCGTGGATAATGCATATCGAAACATACTATCGTTCGTGGCGAAGGGTACCAACAGCGGCAAGACCACGGTGCTCGAGAAGATCATAGAGGAACTCTCCCGGAGGGGCAGGAAGGTGACCGCGGTCAAGCACGGCCTTCACATGCACTACTCCGACAAGGCGGGCAAGGACACCCAACGGTTCGCCGAGAAGGGGGCGGGCAGGATCGTACTCTTCTCCCCGGAGGGTATCCTCATGTACGAACATACACCGCCCTCACTGGAATATCTCTGTTGTGTCGCTGCCACAGGGATGGACATCGTGCTCGTGGAAGGATACAAAAGCGGCCCGTTCAGGAAGATCGAGGTCTTCAACGACACGCTCTACAGCGGTCCGCTTTGTATGGAAAACCCGTCAGGGGAGTACATCGCCGTCATCAGCAACTCACCCCTGGACGCGGGCATCCCCAACTTCCTGTTCCATGAAATCGATGCCCTGTGCACCTTCATCGACGAGAACACGAGACCGCTCGGTAAAACGCTGAAAACCGCATAGGGATCCCGGCCCCGCGCCGTCAGGTGCCTGTTCAAACATCCCTTTCATACCGTACCGAACTGTGCTAAAGGCACTGTTCTATGCTGATCGTACGGCTCAAGCCATCGAAAGAGGCGCCTGTCCTCCAGGGCCACCCATGGATCTATTCCGGGGCCGTGGACAAAGTCCAGGGTGAACCGGAAAAAGAAAGGATCTGCAGGGTGCTCAATGCCCGGGGTCAGTTCGTCTGCCAGGGCATGTACAACCCCGTCTCCCAGCTTGCGGTGCGTGTCCTGACGCTGGGCAAGGAGACCGTGGACAAGACCTTCTTCCACACAAGGATGAAAAACGCCATCGCCCTGAGAAAGGCCGTCATTCCGGAAGACACCACCTGCTACCGGCTCATCAACGCCGAAGGCGATCTCATGCCCGGCCTGGTGGTGGACCGCTACAACGACATCCTCGTGATGCAGGTCATCACACCCTGCATGGAGGACATGAAGGGTGATCTCGTTGACATCCTTCGTGCGGAGCTCCCCTTCTGCAGCATCTTCGAGCGATCGGACACGAGGACACGCTCCAACGAGGGGTTCCGCCCCGAGACGGGGCCGCTCTACGGCAAGGTGGAAACGAATGACCTCTCGGTGAAGGAACACGGCATAGACTTTGCCGTCGACATCCTCACCGGAGACAGGACCGGCTTCTATCTGGAGCACAGGGACACCCGGCAGAGGATCAAGGCATATGCCCGTGACAGGGAGGTCCTGGACCTGTTCTCCTATTCGGGATCCTTTTCGGTGTGCGCACTGAGGGCAGGGGCAAGGTCGGTTACCTCCGTCGACTCTTCCGCACCCGCCCAGGTTCAGCTCAAGCGCACCATGGAGATCAATCGGATCAAGCCCTTTGTCTGGCGGCACGTCAAGGAAGAGGTGGCGCGGTTCCTGGGTGATGACAGAACCCTCTATGACTTGGTGCTCTGCGACGCACCGGCCTTCGGCAACGAGTACGAGGAGCACAGCAGGACCCTGCAGCTGGCGGTCGCCCGGCTCAAACCCGGGGGCATCCTCTTTTCCCTCACGCCCATTACCACCCAGTTCGGCCCTGTGGACCTGCTCAAGGCCATCCACCGTTCAGTACAGGGGCATTCCCGGACCGCCAAGGTCATGGAGGCCCTGTCCCAGGCCGCTGATTTTCCCTGGCTGCCTGCGCACCCCCAGGGGATGCACCAGGCCGGCTTCGTGGTGTACGTGGAGTAGGGGGATTCGGATTATCTGCAGGAAAGAACCTTAGCCTGCCCGATCAGTGCATCTCGCGCATGGAAAAGAGACATGTGGTAGTGCGCGAGATGCACCGATCGGGCAGGTCAATCTTTCGCCCGTCTCGCCGTTCAGACTGGAACCACGGGTATTACCCCATCTTGCTGTCCAGCTGCCTGCCGCCGAGAACATGGAGATGCAGGTGCATGACGATCTGGGTCCCGTCGGGTCCGCAGTTCACCGCTATGCGGTAGCCCTTTTCATCGATGCCCTTGATCCTGGCAATCTCCTGGGCGGCCTTAAGCATGGCGAACCAGATTTCCCTGTCGTCGAGATTGTTGAGCGTGGCATAGTGCCTCTTCGGCACCACTATCACGTGCACCGGGGCCAGCGGCTGGATATCGTCGAAGGCATAGACGTGCTCGTCTTCGTATACCTTGGTGGATGGGATGTCGCCCTTGACGATTTTGCAGAAGATACAGTCCATATGAGCCTCCCATACTTTTTCAAGCAATGCTTCACATTAGCGTGGTCGAATCGTTACTTTTCCAAAGACTCCGGTTCACGGCATAGCCGCACGGCCTCGGCTACGTCCACGCGGCCCTCGTAGATGGCCTTGCCCACGATGGCGCCGAAGAGCCCTCCGGCCGCAAGGAGCGCCCTGATGTCGTCCATGGAGCTCACCCCGCCCGATGCCACCACCGGGGTCTTCACCTCTCCGGCCAGTGCCGTCGTGGCCTCGATGTTGGGCCCGGTGAGCATGCCGTCCCGGGAGATGTCCGTATAGACGATGAAGGCCGGTCCGAACCGCTCATAGTAAAGGGCGAGCTCCGATGCCGTCTTTGAGGTGAGTTCCTTCCATCCCTGCACCGCCACCGACCCGTCCAGGGCGTCGATGCCGATCCCCACCTTGCCCGGAAAGGCCTCGAGGATGCGCTCCGTGGTCCCGGGGTCCCGGGCCGTCACGGTGCCCAGGATGACGTAGCTTACCCCGAGGTCGAAGGCTTGTGCGGCATTCTCCACGGTGCGGATCCCGCCTCCCAGCTCCACCTCCGCATCCACTGCAGAGCAGATCTCAGCTATGGCTCGGGCATTCATGCCCTTTCCCGCCACCGATCCGTCCAGGTCCACCACATGGATGCGCCTTGCACCTGCACCCTGAAAGGAACGGGCGATCTCTGCAGGATTCGATCCGTAGACCGTCACCTCATCGAACCTGCCCTTCTTCAACCTCACGACCTGTCCCTGGTGTAGGTCTATGGCCGGTATGACGATCATGCCGCAACTCCCTCAAACTCCTTTACCCACCAGCTCTTGAAGAGGGTGGAATATCTCAAGAGGTACACATGCCTGTCGGAAGCTTCAACCCTGTAGTACTCGTCGGGGAAGAAACTCGGATCCTGGTATGCCTCGCTCCAGCGCTCCAGGACGTCCTCGATTTCGAGACCTTTCCCGTTGTACTCGAACCAGACCGGTTGCCCGGGGTGCCTGCTGCTGTCGAAGGTCTTCACCCGGGTATGACGGAATCTCATAGACGGGCTTTGGTGGACGGGATGTCGGTCCCGGTCACTGCCACGGCCTCCCTCAAGGCCCGGGCAAAGGCCTTGAAGCATGCCTCAGCCAGATGGTGCCCGTTGCCGGAGGCACAGACGGTCAGGTGCATGGTGATGTCCGCATTGAAGGCCACTGCCCGGAAGAACTCGGGAACCAGCTCCAGATCGAGGTCTCCCGCCTTTCCGTGAAACACGTCCCCGCCGTGGATGACGAAGAAGGGCCTGCCCGAGATGTCGATACACGCCTCCACCAGGGCCTCGTCCATGGGGACCTTGGCCAGGCCGTACCGGGTGATGCCGCGCTTCTCTCCCAGGGCCCCCTTGATGGCCTTGCCCAGCACGATGCCGATGTCTTCCACGGTGTGGTGCAGGTCAACGTGCACATCTCCCGAGGCGTCGACCTTGAGGCCCAGGCTTCCATGCTTGGCCATGGCATCGAGCATGTGGGTGAGGAACCCGGACGGGATATTCAGGCTGAACCCGCCGCCGTCAAGGCAGATGCTCACCGAGATCTCGGTCTCCTTGGTCTTTCTGGTGACAGTGGCCTCTCTCATCACTTTTTCTCCGCTCCCGTGGACTCAATAAATATATCTATAACTTTTTGGACTGAACTTACATCCGCTCCGCCCTGAGCAAAGAGGCCTTTCCCTCCACCTCGCCCTCCGACGCTGTCCATTGCCTTCTTCATAAATTTTCCAGCATCGAATTTGATCCCTATATCCTGAGTAGCCATAGTCATGAAGGTGGCCTTGTCCGCCCCAGATGAATAAAGGAAGACTACGCCGGTTTTGATCTGTTCCTTCAACCGGTCGCCAACTTCTCGCATCTGAGCAATATCTCCCGTATCAACAGGTTTGATGACTACACTCCCTAACGGCGAATCATATTTATCCTTATCTCCATCAACCGCTGTTCCCGCACCCGTGGCGATCCTGATGTTGAGGTCTCTGATGGTGTTCTCCTGCTCCCTGATTCGTGCCTGCATGCCTGCGACACGCTCACCGATCTCGGCAGGCGTACACTTGAGCTTGTCCGACATACCCGAGACGAGCCCGGTCAGCGTCCTGAGGTGCTCCAGGGATCTGATCCCCGCGATGGCCTCTATCCTTCTCAGCCCTGCCGATACGCTCGATTCGGACACGACCTTCACCAGGCCGATCTGGCCTGTGGAGGAGCAGTGGGTGCCGCCGCAGAGCTCCATGGACACATTCCCCATGGACACCACCCGCACATCGTCGGCATACTTCTCGGTGAAGAGCGCCATGGCACCCCTGCCCATGGCCTCTTCCTTGGACAGGATCTCGGTCTTTATGGGGAGGTTCTCCAGCACGAACTGGTTCACGATGGCCTCGATCCTCTCGAGCTCTTCGGCCGATACCGCAGCGAAGTGGGTGAAGTCGAACCTGAGTCTGGCTTCGTTGACCAGGGACCCTGACTGGTGTACATGGTCGCCCAGCACATCCCGCAATGCACGCTGAAGCAGGTGCGTGGCGCTGTGATGTCGCATGATGCTTTTGCGCCTGCCCGCGTCGACCACCAGCTTCACCGTTTCACCCCTGGCCAGACTGCCCGAGAGCACCCGCGCACGGTGCACGATCATGTCGCTTTCCGTCTTGGTGGTATCAAGGACTTCGGCCTTGCCCTGAGAGGAGAAAAAGGTTCCGGTATCTCCCACCTGGCCACCTGACTCGCCATAGAACGAAGTGACATCGGTGACGACAAGGACCTCCTGTCCCTCAAAGGCTTCCTCAACGGCAGCGAGTCTTCCGTCAGCATCTCTCACCTGCATCTCGAGGATCAATGCATCGGTCTCCATGGTATCGTAGCCCACGAACCTGACATTGGCCGCTGATGATCCCCAGGAGCCCTGTTCTGCAGCAGATGCGCCAAAGGCGGACGCACCCCTGGCCTTCTCCCGCTGCAGCTCCATCTGTGCCTCGAAACCCTCCGAATCGATGCCGAAACCCGCCTTGTGGGCGATGTCCTCGGTGAGGTCCACGGGGAAGCCGAAGGTGTCATAGAGGACAAAGACGTCCTGTCCCGCCATGAGGGTCCTGCCCTGAGCCTTCAGGCCTGCAAGGATCTCGTCCAGGAGGCTCAATCCCCGATCCAGGGTCTTGAGGAAGCGGTCCTCCTCGTTGGCAATGACCTTGTCGATGAAATCCTTCCTGGCCACCAGGTCGGGATACACATCTCCCATCTCCCTGATCACCTGCATTGCCACCTTGTGGAGGAAGGCGCTGTCCATGCCCAGGAGCTTGCCATGCCGGGCTGCCCTGCGGATGATGCGCCTCAGCACATAGCCACGCCCTTCATTGGACGGCAGCACGCCGTCGCCCACCAGAAAAGCGCCTGCCCGGGCATGGTCCGCTATGACGCGGATGGAGACGTCCATGTCGTCGTTCGAGCCATATTTTCTGCCGGCCAGATCCCCGATGTACCTGATCAGTGGCTGGAAAAGATCGGTATCGTAGTTGCTGGTCACCCCCTGGAGCACGGCAGTGATGCGTTCCAGTCCCATGCCCGTATCGATGTTGGGGGCGGGCAGCGGCGTCAGGGTGCCGGCGGAGTCGCGGTTGAACTGCATGAACACGAGGTTCCAGATCTCCAGGTACCGGTCGCAGTCGCACTCGCCCGCTTTGCAGTCAGGCCTGCCGCAACCCACCGAGGGACCCTGGTCTAGGATGATCTCAGAGCACGGTCCGCAGGGTCCGGTGTCCCCCATGGCCCAGAAATTGTCCTTGTCGCCGAGCCTGAGGATGCGTTCCTTGCTGACACCTATCTGTTTGTTCCAGATATCGTAGGCCTCGTCGTCGGAGTGGTGGACGCTCACATACAGCCGGGACGGGTCTATGCCCATCCGCTTCACTAGCAAGTCCCATGCATACTCGATGGCGCCCTGCTTGAAGTAGTCGCCGAAGGAGAAGTTGCCGAGCATCTCGAAAAAGGTATGGTGGCGGGCCGTTCTACCCACGTTCTCCAGGTCGTTGTGCTTGCCGCCCGCCCTCACGCACTTCTGGGAGGTCGTGGCCCTGGTGTACGGCCTCTTCTCCGTTCCCAGGAAGGTCGACTTGAACTGCACCATGCCCGCATTGGTGAAGAGCAGGGTGGGATCGTCGCCCGGTACCAGCGAGGAGCTGGCCACCCTGGCATGCCCCTTTTCCTGGAAATACTCTAAAAACATGCTGCGAATCTCAGAACCCTTCTTCATGTTTCCACTCCGCCTGTGATGTCCAAGATGAGATCGATGGGGTATCCCCTGCCCGAGAGGAACCTTATCAGCTTCTCCCGGGGCAGGTCCTTCCTCTTCTCGATCGTTCTTATCAGCCTGGTACGTTCACCCAACCCCGGAGGTAAGGCCGCCAGGGCCTCGAGCACCATCCTTTCCGGCAAATCGAGTCCTTCGAGGAAGACCCTGATGGCGAAGTCCCCGTACCCTCTCTCCGCCATGAGCACCGCCCGGCGCCTAGCATACTCGGCATCGTCAAGGTAGCCGAGCTCCCTGATCCGGGCCATGGCGGTCTCGATCACGTCGGGTGGGGCCCCCTTGAGCTCGAGTTTTTTTTTAGCTCGAAGGACGACACGGCCCGGCGGGAGATGACCCCCAGGGCATAGCTCACGGCATCAGTCGACGTCGCGATACTTGCCTTCCTGGTAGATGGTCGTCTTTGACGATCCATCGCTCCCCTCTTCGGGCTCCTCCTTCTCGAACTGGTCCCACTTGCTGTCGGACGTTCCACGGATGCCCTTCATGCGCAGCGCGAAGTCGTTGGGATTGGTGGCGTTGCGCATGGCCTCGTGATAGCTGACCCTGCCGTCCTTGACAAGCCCCATGAGCGACTGGTCGAAGGTCTGCATGCCGTACGATATCGTCCCGTCCGCTATGGCGTCGGCGATCTCCCCGGTCCTGTTCTCGTCGATAATGCACTCGCGGACCATTGCCGTGGACACCAGGATCTCGGAAGCGGGAACCACTCCCTGTCCGTCGATCTTGGGCAGCAGCCGCTGGGATATGGCCGCCTTGAGAACACCGGCCAGCTGGAGCCGTATCTGGAGGTGCTGGTGCGGCGGGTACTGGGAGACGATACGCATGATGGTCTCCTTGGCGTCCAGCGTGTGCAGGGTGGAAAAGACGAGGTGCCCCGTCTCCGCAGCAGTCAGCGCGATGTCGATGGTTTCCCGGTCCCGCATCTCGCCCACGAGGATCACGTCCGGGTCCTGCCTGAGTGCCGCCCTGAGGGCAGAGGCAAAGGAGTTTGTGTCCGAGCCGACCTCGCGCTGGTTGATGATGGACTTCCGGTCCCGGTGGAGGAACTCGATGGGGTCCTCGATGGTGATGACATGGCAGTTCCGGTTGGTGTTAATATGGTTCACCATGGCCGCCAGTGTGGTGGACTTTCCCGATCCCGTGGTGCCGGTGACAAGGATAAGTCCCTTGCGCTCCAGCGCTATCTTCTTGAGCACCTCGGGCATGTTCAGGTCTTCAAGCTCGGGCGGGTCGGTGGGTACGATCCTGAATACCATGCCGTAGCTGCCCCTCTGCTTGAAGCAGTTGACCCTGAACCGGGCCACCTGCGAGAGGCTGTGGGCGAAGTCGATCTCGTTGGTCGTCTCGAACTTTGCCTGCTGGTACTGGTTCATGAGGCTATAGGCCATCGCGTAGATGTCTTCGTTGCTCAATTTGTCCTGGTCCCGCAGAGGGATCAGCGCGCCGAACCTGCGTACCACCGGCGGCAGTCCGACCTTCAAATGCACGTCGGACGCCGTGATATCCACCGCATGTTTCAGAATCGGGTTGATGTCCATGGATCTCTCCCGTTATTCAGGCTGCTCCGTGCCGAGACGGGCCGCGAAGGTCTTCTTCACGGCATCCGAGATCTCCTGATAGACCTCCGGGTGCTCCTTGAGATATGTCTTGGCCGACTCTCTGCCCTGGCCCAGCCTCTGTTTGTTGTATGTATACCATGCTCCCGCCTTTTCGATGATGTTCTTATCGGATTGGCTGGCCACATCCAATAATTCGCCGTACCGCGAGATGCCCTCGCCGAACATGATATCGAACTCCACCTCCCTGAAGGGGGGCGCAAGCTTGTTCTTGACGATTTTCACACGGGTCCGGTTGCCGACGATCTTGTCCCCGTCCTTGATCGGTCCGGCGTTCTTGATCTGCATCCGGACGCTTGCGTAGAACTTCAGGGCGTTCCCGCCCGTGGTGGTCTCAGGATTGCCGTAGATCACGCCGATCTTCTGCCTGGTCTGGTTGATGAACACGGCCGTGGTCTTGGTCTTGCTGATGGCGCCCGAGAGCTTGCGCAGGGCCTGGGACATGAGGCGGGCCTGCAGGCCCATGTGCGAATCACCCATGTCGCCCTCGATCTCGGCACGGGGTACAAGGGCGGCCACCGAGTCGATCACCACGATGTCCACGGCATTGGACCTCACCAGGGTCTCGGCGATATCCAAAGCCTGCTCGCCCGAATCGGGCTGGGAGACCAGCAGGTCGTCGATGTTCACGCCGAGCTTCTGGGCGTAATTCACATCCAAGGCGTGCTCGGCGTCGATGAACGCAGCGACCCCTCCGGACGCCTGGGTGGATGCGATACAGTGCAGGGACAGCGTCGTCTTGCCCGACGATTCCGCACCATAAATCTCGGTGACCCGTCCCCGGGGAATACCCCCGATGGCCAGTGCCTCGTAGTCGAGCATGAGCGATCCGGTGGAGATCACGGGGACTCCCTTCCCTATGGCATCGGAGCCCATGCGCATGATGGACCCCTTGCCGAAGGACCGCTCTATCTTGGTGATGGCATCTTCCAATGCCCTCTTTCTTCCTTCTTCCATGCTATCCTCCTTAGCCTCCCAGGCTGCTTCTGTGGAGAACGGTATACTGAGCGCCGCCGGGCGATAAAACACTGCGATACAACAAGACCTCCGAAGCCATGAACATACCAGTAACCTGACCGATATCAAGGTCTACCATAGACGGTGTCTTTAGTCTACCCAGGGTGATGTGGCCGGAAAAGGGCCTTCCCTCCTGAGCGATGCCGTATTTCCCGCAGACCCTGTCGATGGCTCGTGAAAGGGTCACGAGCTCGGCAATATCGCCGCCCAGACCCACCCAGACGACACGGGGGCGTCTGACGCCCGGGAAGGCACCGAACCCCGACAAGGAGAGGCTCAACGGGCGGGACTCGCCCGCCGCCCCATCCAGGTCAGCGGAGAGAGGTGCCACGGTATCTTCCGGGATATCGCCCAGGAACTTCAGCGTGATATGGAGGCCCTCGGGCTTGACCCAGCGGACCCCGCGATTCTTGGCCTTGAGGCTGGTAACGGCGGTTTCAAGGGTCGCCTTGACGGCATCAGGAATGGGCAGGGCGATGAATGTCCTGATCATGGACATGGTTTCTTAGCATAAACAGGGCCGCCTTGGCACTGATCATCTTGTTTCCGTCCCGGTCGAAGGAGAACCTGTAGCGACGGGCCTCGGCGCTCTCCAGCGTTCCTGTGCATATCCACACCGTTCCCACCGGCTTCTCCGGGCTACCCCCGTCCGGTCCGGCAATGCCCGTGACGGCCATGCCCACATCCGCTCCCGTAAGCCTGAGAACACCGCTCAGCATAGCCCGGGCCACCTGCTCGCTCACCGCGCCGAAGCGTTCGATATCGGCCCTGTCGACCCCGAGGACTCCCGCCTTGACCTCGTTGCCGTACGACACCACCGAACCGAGGAAGTAGTCGGAACTGCCCGGGGCCTGGGTGATGAGGTGACCGATGAGCCCTCCCGTACAGGATTCCGCCGCCGCACAGGTGAGATTCCGCGACCTCAACAGGTCGCCGAAGGTTGTCGCGAGATCTTTCCCCTCCAGCGCATGAATGCCAAGCATGGATCTGATCTCCTTCTCCAGGGTCACCGGCACCACCAGGGCGATCTCCATGTCCCTGGGGAGATACCCGCACTTGTCGCCAAAGGGCCCGATACGCTCGGCGATCTCCACCTCCCTCAGGCCGAAGACCGGGAACTCCGTGGTGGAGGCCTTCATATCTCCGACGCCCTCCAGCACCAGGGGGAACATGGCATGGGACTCTCTAGGAACGCCGGGCAGGAACACCACCCGACATCCATCGTACCTGAGGTCGATGCCCGGGGCGGAGCCCACGGGATTCCGGATCTCACCCTCGGACAGGGGAGGCCGCTTCCTCTTGAGCTCCTCAATGGCCGTTCGGGTGGTGTCGTCCGGGGTCAGTCCGAGCCCCCCGGTCACCACCGTGAGGGCCGACCGGTCCAGGAGGTCAAGGATGGCTGCGCAGAGGCGCTCAGCGTCATCCGAGAGGATCCTCACCTCGTGCATGATGAACCCCCCGGCGGTGAGCCGGGCAGCAAAGGGCATGATCAGAGCGTCCTGCCTCCTGCCCGTGAGGATCTCGCTGCCCGTGACGATGAGCGATGCCTTCACGAGAGCCAACCCCTCCTCCTGATCACGTGCAGGACCAGGGCGGCCAGGATGCCTGCCGCGATGTCATCGGCCATGATGCCCAGCCCGCCCTTGAGTTTTCTGTCCAGGGTCCCCACCGGCGGCGGCTTGACGATGTCAAAGAACCGGAACAGGGCCGTTCCCAGTGCGATCTCCTTGAACCCGGCCGGTCGTTCTATCAAGGTGACCAGCAGGCCGCATACCTCGTCGATGACCACCCTGGACGGGTCTTTGCCCCACTCCTTCTCCATGCTGCCCGAGGCCAGGACACCTGCGGCGAAAAGTTTCCCGATGAAGGCCAGGTAGAGGGGCAGGGAGAGTCTGCGGGTGATGAGGTACAGGGGGATCGTCGCCAGGGTGGCGAAGGTTCCGGGTGCCTTCGGGAAAAAGCCCGCCCCGAGAAAGGTGGCGATGGCTTTCATTGCTGCCCTGCTCATAGAGGGCATGCTCAGCTCTTCTTTGCGATGCTCTTGATCTCGCCCATGCTCTTGGCAAGGGGGCCTTTATTGACGAGGGTTTCCATCTCATGGAGGGCGTATCCGAACTTCTCCACCATGAGGTCCCCCTCTTCAGTCAGGTGAGCACCCGTCCGGCCGTGCCTTCCCTTTTCCAGAAGCTCCACACCGAGCATCTCCTCGGACTTGCGGATCTTTCCCCAGGCCGCACGATAGGACATCCTGAGAGACTGAGCGGCCTTGTGGAGTGAGCCTGTTTCCTTCACGAGGGTAAGAAGCTGGAACAGTCCGACTCCAAACACCGCCTTGTTGCCGATCTCTATCCAGATCTTGTATTCTAAGTGCATATGAGAAAGATAGCATGAAGGCTCACCGTTTTCAAGGCCGGACCAAGAGGATAGGAGTTGATCGGGAAGCCTCAAGTGCGCTATGGTTCCGGAAAATCATCCGTTCATGGAGCATGCAATGAAGCAGTGTCTGATAACAGACTTTCCCGGCCATGTGGGCGAGACAGTGACCATCCGGGGCTGGATCGCCAACCGGAGATCGAGTGGTAAGGTCTCATTCCTGATCGTAAGGGACGGCACCGGCATCTGCCAGGCCATTGCCGAGCGGGAGGCCATGGGGGATCTCTACGAGGAGATCAGGAAGCTGCCC
>Ga0116163_1000515_pt1 | contig 27270 bp, 27 predicted proteins | sample AD_UKC107_MetaG_FD_89889 | JGI IMG/M metagenome (GOLD analysis project Ga0116163, IMG submission 89889) | Active sludge microbial communities of municipal wastewater-treating anaerobic digesters from Hong Kong - AD_UKC107_MetaG | ecosystem: Engineered > Bioreactor > Anaerobic > Digestate...
AAATAAGCGCCTCCGCGGTGAGTTCTTTGTTTTTTAAGTCTTTCAAATCCGAGATTCGCATTCCGAAATTCGAGATCTTAAAAACTTCTGCCTAGGATCCTGAGCATCTAGTTTGCCTGCCTGAGATCATGAGCTAACAGGCTCGTCCTGCCTAGGGTTTTAAACCCCAGGTCTTGCCCTGCCTAGGTTCCCGATCTCACGTCTCGAAACCCCCGCTTGAGATACAGGCACCAAAAACATCTTGATTCCTCCAGACCTTACATATATGTATAACTCAATATTAGATCTCATGAGCGGGGGTTATATGAAAATCTGCATGATCGGAACAGGATACGTCGGTCTTGTTACAGGTGCATGCTTTGCTGAGATGGGCAACAACGTCATCTGTGTCGACGAGAACAAGGAAAAGATCGATATATTGAACAATGGCAGCATTCCGATCTATGAACCCGGCCTGAAAGAGATCATTGAACGAAACGTATCAGGCAACCGCCTGAGTTTTACTACCGATTTCAACGAAGCAGTATCGAACTGCCAGCTCTGCTTCATCGCCGTAGGCACACCACAGGACAAAGACGGTTCCGCAGACCTGAAATATGTCCTCAAGGTCGCCAGACATATCGGGCAGATTATGGAGGACTACAAGATAATCATAGACAAATCCACTGTCCCTGTCGGCACAGCAGATAAGGTGAGAGAGGTTATTTCTGAGGAATTGAAAAACCGAGGCAAGCAAAACATCGAGTTTGATATTGTATCAAACCCTGAGTTTTTGAAAGAGGGAAATGCCCTGCAGGATTTCATGCGGCCAGAGCGGGTTATTGTCGGCACCGACAATGTTCGAACTGCAGCCCTGTTCAAAGAGCTCTACGACCCGTTTGTCCGCACCACCAACAACCCCATCCTCATTATGGACATAAAGAGCGCCGAGCTCGCCAAATATGCGTCTAATGCGTTCCTGGCAACAAAAGTCACCTTCATGAACGAGCTTGCTATCCTCTGTGACATGGTGGGAGCTGACATCTCACAGGTACGGGAAGGCATGGGTACGGACTCACGAATAGGCCCCCGCTTCCTGCTTGCCGGCCCGGGATACGGCGGATCATGCTTCCCCAAGGATGTACAGTCCATCATACATACTGCAAAAAGCCTTGGTCATTCTCTCGAGATCTGCCAGGCAACCCATAAGGCAAACCAGCGGCAGAAGACCTATTTCGCAGATAAGATTCTGAACTACTATAAAGAACAGAATACTGATTTATCAAAGATCACCATCGCCATCTGGGGCCTGACATTCAAACCCAAAACCGACGATATTCGGGAAGCACCAGCGCTTGATGTCATAGAAAAGCTGATTTCCAACAGCATAAAAGTGAGGGTCTTTGACCCCATCGGCATGGACAACGCCCGTAAAATCATCGGTGACAAGGTCACCTATGTAGATGACAACTATGAAGTTCTACAGGGAGCAGATGGTCTGGCAATAGTGACTGAATGGAACATGTTCAAGAGCCCTGACCTACCGAGAATAAAAAATTTAATGAAATTCCCGGTCATATTCGATGGGCGAAACATCCTGAATCCCTCAGAAATAAAATCGCTAGGATTCACCTATTATGGAATCGGAAGAGGCTGATAAGATAAAACCTCCCAATACCAAAGGGAAATAGCTTCTTTTTTTCTTTCGTATTTAATAAGGTTTTTCCACTTATGCCTTCTGCCTGGGGTCATGAGCTAACTGGTTTGCCTGCCTAGGTTCTTGAGCCACCATGCTCGTCCTGCCTTCTGCCTGGGTTCCCGATCCCAGATCTCGTTTCTTTTCCTTCTGCCTGGGATCTTGAACTTCATTGTTTGCCTGCCTGGGATCATGATCATAAAGTCTTTTTCTGCCTTCTGCCTGAGTTCTCGATCCCACGTCCCGAAAAGAAATTCTTCTGCCTAGTATCTCGAACCCACATCTCGAGATAAATTAATGACATGTCGATATATTTTACGACCCAAAAGATTGCTTTATGTCTTGTAAATACTTTCTAACCAGCTGTTTTATAAACATATTTATCTAATTATGACTATCATCCATAAAGAGGAGTTCATAAGTTTCTCATGTATCACATATTCCATCGTCGAATTATTTAACGTCTTATCAATCAGAACTTAGTTCGAATCGTATATCTATATAATTTTATTATTTTTATTACCACGGCATATCATTTGCATTTATAGCAGAGAGTTATACACCAAAGGAGGTTTTAAATGAGAACCAGGTTTATCACCATTGCATCTGCAATCACTATGATTCTGTTCCTTTCGGGGTTCGCACATGCCATACCAGCGAACCTGTATGATATTCTGGGTGGCGACACAGATCTCCAGAATTACACTGACACCTTTGCTCCTGCTGCCAAATTAATTGATACAGATGGTACAGGAGATGACTCCACTTTTTTCCTCTTTCTGGAAAGTGCCGGTTTTGCTTCAGATAATACCTTTGGCATTTACGGGTTCACCTATAACCCTGATGGTTCTGTGAACTTGGGTGCTTCTCTCCAGATTTTCAGTGGTTCGGTTTCTGCTCCAGACAGTGCAACGGTTTCATTCAATCTAGCAACCGGATTAGCAACCTACAATGGAACCTCAGCAACCATCGGTACAACATTCGGTTTCTATCTCACCACCCCGGAAGGCAATGGCTATACCTATTATTCACACGCTTCTCTGAATGACGATGGTTTTGATCATTTCATGCTCTTCGACACCAGCGATAACTCAGTCGGTTCTCTTATGGGTGCGGATTTGGTGGTGGCCATGGAAGACCTGTACGGTGGTGGTGACCAGGACTACAACGATATGGTCGTTGGTGTAAGTGACGTGGCACCTGCCCCTGTTCCTGAACCAGCAACTCTCCTGCTCATAGGAAGTGGCCTGCTTGGCATGGGAATATTTAGAAGGAAGAAAGATACCCATTAATATTACATCCAAACAAAATAAAAAAGCCCGGCGGGATAATCCTGCCGGGCTTTTTATTGCAAATGCAAAACTCGAGTTTAGATCTTGTTCTTTGATCTATTTGTCCGGTGCATTTCTTGCTTCAAAATTCTTTACCGCCTTGCTCACCGTGGAATAGTGAATGCCCAGATGCTTCCCGATCTCGCTTAATGTATATCCATATCGGATATGCGCTTTGTGGATCAGCCGGTTTCGCTGCTCAATATCGTCGCTTTTCTGCATTCCATGAAAAATCCCCGACAGTTCCGGCCGCCCCACCATACGCTCTTTTCTCACTACCTCGTGCGTCTCTTTCCTTTCTTCGATCATGCCTCGTATACTATCTATAAACCTGCCGCCTCCCAATATGAATTGACCCTTCAGGTTACCCCATATGGAATCATCATTCTTGACCCCATCCTGCACAAAAGATCGATACCTCCTCCTTGCCACTCCTGTTTCGGTTCCAAATTGGGATAAAAGCCATTCTGTCGTTAAAAATCCTGGTGCTTCTATCGACCCCGCGGTCGCTCGGTAACTGCTCCACTCCCATTCTCCTGGTTCTCTAACCATCCTTGCTCGCACTGGATTCAATACCACATACCTGCTCAGCTCCAAAAGATACCTCTCTTTCTCAACTATAATCGATTTAAACCTCCCCTGGAATATATGCCCGACCGATTTATGCCTCCTGTTATACCACTGCGTATACATCCCATTGAGGTTCCTCATCCCGTATGAAAGATTCCCATCAGGTGTCTCGATAATCAGATGATAGTGATTGTCCATCAGACAGTATGCATGACAGAGCCAGTTATTCCGGTCGACCACCTGAAACAGGACGTCCAGAAAAGCATGGCGGTCCTTTACGTCTTCGTAAATTACACCCCTTCTATTCCCCCTGGCTGTAACATGATACAGGGCTCCGGGATATTCTATCCTCAGTGGGCGTGCCATGATTTACCCTTACCATATCAACATTCAAATATCAAGACCTGACCCTATACCTTCCCAAGCTTTTTTATAGCCGAATCCCTGATACTCTCGAATACATTGCGAATCAGCTTCATCTCCGGATCATTGGCGGCCAATCGACGGCGAAACTCAACAAGAGAACGGCGGGATAAATAATCTTCTCCCTCGCCAACATCCAATGCGTACCGCCATCGAATATCAAAACTGAAGGTATCCAGAGCTTCCTGATCACTCAAACTGTTCAGCTCTTGCAAAAAACACAAGCCCAGCAAACGTGCAACACTGAAATTGGGCCGGCCTGTCTTGCCGTAAAGCTGCGCAAATTGATCCTCGTTCCTGAATAGAATCGGCAAAACTTCAACCTTGAACAATTTCGCCCATGAGGTTTCAAGACGCTTACGCAATGAATTGGACAACTCTGCCTCTAAGTCGAATAACCGCTGTTGACTATCTGTCTTTTTGTACATTACTATTTTTACTACATATATTACTAATTCTCAAGAACTGTTTTGCAGAGTTACTTCTCAGGAATCAAAAAATGACATATTAGTTTATCATTAAACTCATCGAATCCAACTAGAGGGGGGCACACAGCTTAATCTACTCGATTTTGAATAAACTGATTACTTATACTCCTTATCAATAACCCCGGTCAATTTTCCAATCATCCGAATAATTTTCGGGTCATAATGCTTGAAATTCAATGCAGACAGTTCTCTTGCATGTTCGACATCGGCTCTTGTAACATTCAACATCTCCATAAAATCTCCTAAAATTTCAGGTTCTTTCTCTGCATCAAGCCCCTCTGCTCTCTCCATTGCCTGTTCTCTAGTAATTTGGCCGTCACGAATAAAAGCTGCATATTTCTGCGTCTTCTTATCAAACCCCCATTTTTTTCTTCTTAACCACTTTGCAACCGGGCTAACTATACAATCAAAATGCATGTCTCCAGAGAATTCAACAGCACTCCCGAGAAACTGCTCTAGCTCATGGACCATCTGGTTTTCGTTGAATTGGATATATGCAGGTAGATCAATCCTCGTAGTAAGAAATCTTCTTGGCTCAAAGATCAGGAAATCTTTCTTTTCTCTATCGGTTAGACTGTTGCCAATAACATCTTTAAACAACCTCTGATCAATTATCTCGATTTCCGGAGGATTTATGTCAGTCTTTGGGTTGAAACCAAGTACAATCAGAGGAATGCCTTCTTTTTGAGCAAATCTATAGGTATAGGAAGTAATAGCTCTCGAGCATGGTGGACAGAAGTCGCCTGTTTTCAAGAAGAAAGTTCGATAAGCTTTTTTTAAGGTGCTCCACTTTGGACTCCATGATATAAAGTCAACATCAAATCTCCTCGCCATTATAGCCAGATTTTCGGCAGCCACAGGAGAAGCAAAGCCATTGTTAAAGTTAACGGCTAGCACTTTCAGTTTGTACTTTTGAGCACATATGTATAAAGCATAAGCACTATCCTTTCCTCCACTAACTGGCACCATACAATCATATCTTCTTTTCTTTGCCTTTGCTTTATCAAATATTACCTCTAGTTCATGTCCTTGAGATTCCCAGTCATAATCCTTCCATCTTTCTTCGAAAGTCCTACACACATTGCATACACCCTCAGCATCATAAGATATCTTCGGATAGCTATCCGGAAGGATGCATCTGGTACATCTTCTCACACTATTCTCCATATCAAACTCCATAATTTTTATTTTATCAAAACCTCAGATTCCCTGCCGCTTTATTATTGAGAGGATTCATTACATATCATAAACTTTATCGATATATGTGTTATACCAAAGCATAAACATCATGATTGACCAGAGTTTTGTGTCATGATTATGCTTTCTCTCCAGGTGTTCATGGACATATCGTAGAACCGTATCAGGATTGAGAATGCCTGTCTTCTCAATGCTTTTCTTGTTCAGTATGGCGAGCATGTATGACTTCAAGTCTTTTCGCAGCCAGAGTACGATGGGGGAAGAAAAACCCATCTTCTTTCGGTAGATAAAGCTCTCAGGAAAGTACTTTTCGGCGACCTTTTTGAGAAGATATTTTTTCACGAACCCATGGAGCTTCATGGAGGGATCTATACGGGCAAAACACTCGACAAGGCAATGGTCAAGATAGGGAACCCTCAACTCCAGCGAATGGGCCATGCTCATCCGGTCTGAAAGAACGAGCAACTGGTCCACCATGTAAGTGTTCATATCGATATATAACATCTGATTCAATTCGTCGGGGCTTGTACACTCCGCTGCCAGTGCATAGAAGATATACGCTGTGCTGTAGTCTAGCCCCATCTTTTCTCTTGCTTCCAGGGTGAATAATGAGGGTTTTCCTGCAGTATCGATCTTAGATGACATAGCAAAATAACTTTCAGCAAAGGGGCTGTCTGTTATCCTTGCAAAACGTTTCATTCGCTCTACCCAGGGGCTCCCCGTATTTGAATCAGGAATACTATGGATTATATTGACAAGGACAGCACGCAACTTCTCCGGAAGAAGACGGTAATGTTTGAGTAGTTTCATGCCGAGATACCTCTCATACCCGGCTGACATCTCATCACCCCCAAGCCCTGAGAGGGCAACCGTCACATACTTCCGCGTCTCACGAGCAATATAATAATTCGGGATAGCCGAATCGTCTGCAAAAGGCTCGTCAAAGCCTCGGACGATCTTCTCCATAACATCCTCGGGCTCCGGTTTGACGAGAAACTCATGATGATTCGTCCCGTACTTCTCCACGACAAAACGCGAGTAACTGCGTTCGTCAAAGGCATTGCTCTCCGTATCCCATATGATTGAAAAGGTCTCCACCGGGCGCGTCGAAACAGTGGACATAATGGCCACAAGGAGGCTGGAGTCTATCCCCCCGCTCAGGTATGCCCCAAGTGGAACATCACTGATCATTTGCCATTTAATGGCACGTTGAAGTTCTCGATCGATGGTATCGATTGCATCTCTTCCTGTGAGTTTGATGTCGTCGTAGTTCAGGGTCCAGTATTTCCTGATAACCGGCCTCCCCTTGTCAATGGTTAAAGAGCACGCCGCGGGAAGTTTTCTAATGTGGTGATAGATTGTACGAGAGGCCGGTATGTACTGAAGTGAGAAATAATCGCTGAGCGCTTCATAATCGATCTCCCGGCTGATTCCCGGCAGTGCAAGAATGGTCTTGATTTCCGATCCGAAAACAATTCGTTTATCATCCTCGTAATAGTATAACTGCTTCACACCCAGTCTGTCCCTGGCAATGATCAGCCTGTCCGTTCTGGCATCCCAGATCGCTAAACCAAACATGCCGTTGAGTTTTTCCAGGAACTCTTCTCCATGGTCTTCATAGAGATGAACGATCACCTCCGTATCGGATCTGGTATAGAATGTATGGCCCTTCTCCTCAAGCCCGGTACGAAGTTCACGATAATTGTAGATCTCTCCGTTCAAAACGACCCATATGCTCTCGTCTTCATTATGAATAGGTTGGTGTCCTGTCTCGAGATCAATAATCTTAAGTCGACGCATTCCCAGGCCAACATGCGATGATGTGTAGTACCCCTCATCGTCTGGCCCCCGGTGGACCATGACATCGCACATCCGCTTCAGCTCATCACGCTCAGTTGCATAACCAGTCTTATTAAAAATCCCACAGATGCCACACATATTCTACTCCTTGAAATCCTAAACATTGCTCCCCTCGGCAGCTTTTACAAAAATTGTGGGGATTATATCTTTGAGAAAAGGTTTATGTGTTACTTTGATTGGCTATCCCAATTCTATATTTCTTTTGATACAAATCACTTAATTAATCTAAGCTAAAATCGCATTCCTTTACTGAATAATCGTTTTTTTAAGATATATAAAATATCTGGTCTACGTGAATCTATCCTTTTAATAATGTTCATCGTGTGACTACTTAATACTTTTCGTTCTTTCATGGCTTCTCTGAGACCAAAGATTGCGTCCTTTATTGCTTTTAACCAATATAAAAAATATCCATCTCGTATAGAGTAAATCATCATAGAGATCAATCCCCTAGCGAGATATCTAATAGAATAGTATAAAGGATAATTTCGTGCTGCAAGCCAAAACTGGTTCCTTGTATCGTAATAATAATTCCTCCAAGATACTCTTGCATGATCTGAATATTGATGTGTCACCTGAACCTCGTTAGAATATATAACCTCAAAACCGCTTTCAAATATTCTGAATGCCAAGTCAGGACCCTCATGACTTATAAAAAAGTTCTTTGGATAATAACCACTTTGCTCCAAGCATGTTTTTCTAAAAGCAACTGCTCCCTCTGTGATTTCATAAGTAAGAAACTCTTTATCGTGATTATCTTCTTCTGTGCAGTGATGCGCCCAACAACAAATTTTTCCTTGTAGGTCATGAATTTTAAAATTTAAGGCTCCCAATCGAGGCCGTTCAAGAAATATCGACATGATTTTAAGCAAGTGTTCATCTAATAAATCTAGAATGTCATCATCAAGCGTTATAATTATATCACCTTTCGCTTGTTTCATACCTATATTTCTGGCAAGAACACCAATATTTTTATCTGTTCTAATATGATTTATTGTAGGATATTTATCTTTAATCATTATGTCTGTGCCATCAGTAGAATGATTATCAACAACTATTATCTCTAAGGGATTATACTTCAAAGAAATTAATTGATCTAATAATGAACACAGTACATTTGCTCGGTTATATGTTAATATTGAAATAGTAATTAATCCAGATGACTGACTGCCCATAATATTACCCTAATTAATCTTTATTATTCTATGATTTATTGTTCCTTTGATATCTCATATAATCTTATAAAGTTATATACCTTCTCAAAAATAATAATATTTACATTAGAAGTTCAGTGAAACTACCCAGAGGCAAACCACGGGCATTAAGCCAACTTTAGCACCTTTCTCGTGCTAAAGTTGTCATGAACCTACAAGTTTAATGGTGCCTCTTGCAACCTCGCTTTTTCATTACATCACTGTTTTGTGTCGTGGGTATGGCATATATTTGCTCCTACTCAATGATCCCAGTGATGACTCCGCTGGGTATTGCAGGAGAAACCGTATCACTTCCATTGGGTATTGTATCACTTCCATCCCCTATCCAATCCGGGCCGTCTGTGATCTTGAGTCCAGCAATATCTAGTATTGTTCCAGACCAGCTATTATACGAGGTCACATTGACATAATTTAGAGATGGAATCGTCAGTGTTCCAGCTTTGCTATCGAGATCACCACCAAGATGATCTGAGATTAGATAATCATCTATATTCTCGCCATCAAGTCTTACGCTAACCGTAGCGTTTGAAGTTCCAGCGTTGAGGATTTTATATTCCAGTCTATACCACTGATTGAGATTAAGTGTGCCAGTATAGTTGAAGGCGTAATTGGAATCGCTGAGACTTGGTATAAAAGAAAAGCCATTGCTGTATCCTCTCATGATATACATTTCACCAGTGTTATGACCACTTGAATACAGCATAAACATGTGACAGTTTGATCCGAAATGTGTGTGCTTTCGGAACCAAAATCGCACATATATCGTTGATGGATTATTCATTGACGGAGATGTGTCTGAAAGGATACAGGTTAATCCTCCCTGTTTTACAACAAGGTAATTTCTTCCACCAGGGCCATCCCCTGTCCCAATGCCGAATTGATTACTGGCATCGGTACTACCAAGAGAACAGTAAGTAAATACCCCATCCTTAATATTAGTAGCCGAACTGGTATTGCCTGTAGCCCAATCTATATCCAGCAGGGTAGTTCCCCACGCGGGAGAACATAATAGGAAACCAAGCATGACGAGCGATATTGTCTTTTTCATTTTTTGCCTCACTTTCTAATTAAGATTTAAATTCTCACTTATTATTTTATGATCAAAAATCATGCCACTATTGACATCCTTTAAAATCAATATGTTATGCACCTCTCAAATCTAATAAATGACTTAAATTGTAACTATGTGTGTAACTCTATCATGAGCATCAGAACATCACTGAATATAAGGGGGGCGGTTATAGCTTATTTAAATATAATAAAAGACCCTAACTATTTTTTCATATTAATTGATTGCCTCTCATGGGTCAAATCTTGAATGATTTTTTCTAACTGTCTTGCTTGATGTAACACATTGAATCTTTGACATGCCTCAGGAATATATTTTTGCATTAAGTCTTTTGTCGACTTCTTTATCTCGTTGTATAAAGCATTAGCAATTGCTTCACTATTTTTTACAGGCAACATGACATTGGGAGACGCTCTAAGTACCTCTCTAAGACCAATGCATTCAGTTCCAATAATTGGTATACCAGCTACCATCGCTTCCATTGGCAATAATGGACATGCTTCCCAAAGTGAAGGCATTGCGACCACATCGAGACCTTTCAATGATTCAGATATATTGGGTGTAAATGGTAGGAATCGAAAAAACTCATCAAGTCCTTCTTTTTGTATATATACTCTATCCTCACGAATAAAACCACTTTCGCCAAAACATATCACTAGAGGCTTCTTTTTAAGTTTAAATTCTTTAATAATTCTAATGGCATCTACAAGATATTTAAAGCCTTTCTGAGACATAAATCTACCAAAAAATCCAACAAGGAAGACATTATCTGGTAAGCCCAATTCATTCTTAAAATCCCGCTTACTGCCTGAAATAAATCTTTCAACATCAATACCGTTAGGGATAGCTATGAGACGCTTTTTAAAAAGTTTCATTACTGGTATAAATTGCAGAAGATTTTCTTGTGCATCATAGCTAACTGAATGGATCAAATCAAACATGGGGAATATTATACATAGACAAATCTTCTTTAGTGTACCAATAATTCCAGAAAACTGCTCCTCTAGAAAAACATCATGTGAGGTTAGCATAATAGGGGTGCACCTTAACTTCGCAGGGAGTATAGCGTTTAATCCTGATGTAAAACCTTGTGAATAAATAAGATCATATCTGTTATGAAATATATTCCGGAAAATAGAGAAGAAAAATTCCAAGCTAGAAGGATTCTCTTTTACATAAACATATTCAATATCTAAGTCAAATAAATCTTCCAGAAGAGCGCGAAGTTCATTCCCTTCAGGCGCAATGATAGTGAATTTGTATATTGAGGATTCAAAGTTTCTAAGAACATACCTTAAAAAGGTCCTTATTCCTCCAACTGGCCATCTAATTATTAATAAAATCCTATACGTCTTTCCTCTTGAGTTTATAGCTTCTTGCATATTATCAATCCTCATCTTAGGCGTTTTTTTCTCGGTCCCTTATTCAACTATATATTCGGCTTGTTGTCTCTCTTGTTTGGAGATTAATCTTAACATAACAATTGAAAATCCTGCAAATAAATACCAACTATATGTGGACAGACCGTAACTGGCTAAACTGAATAATATGTTCATACCTAGCCATACCTGCAAAGCGTCATTCATCCTTTTCAAGAATAGGTTACTATATTGTTTAAGTTTTCTTCCTAGATTAATAAAATCAATAATTAAGGATCTGATAAATAGAATTAATATAAACAAACCGACAAAACCAAGCTCCTGCGCCGTCTCAGTATACAAATCATGGGAGTGTAAGTATACACCACGAAAATGAGAATTTGCTTCTAAGGATGTTCCCAGACCATGACCAAATATTGGTCTTCTCAAAGCGACTTCAAAGTCCTCGAAAACTCCTTCTATTCTTCCACTTGCAGTTGCTGCATTCTTTGCACTAGAATCAAATATCGATAAATACCTGTCCTGTTGATCAGGAGTTAAATTCACAAAAATCAAGGCTGCTCCAATTATACAGATCGTGCCTATAATCATCTTTTTGCGACTTTTCAGCCATAATCCCAGTATTACAATGGCAAATCCTACAAGGCCAGATCTAGAACCTGTCAGAATCAATGCATATACCAACAATGGGAAAGACGCGATAAACATAAGCAGCCAAGTTCTTGAATATAGAGCAAATAGATATAGGAATGGAATTGCAGTGATAATAACGAAAGCGAGACCATTTGGATTGATAATATCCATTGGAGATCCACTAAGTCTGCTAATGTATTCATATCCACCAGCGTAGTATGCTCTGTCGCCCCAGTAACCTTGCGTAATGTGAAGATACAGTGGTTCCATAACACGGAAAACCTGACAGAGAACAAATACACTGATAAATATCTTTAGTTTCTTCTCGCTTGTTACATATTTTATTGTGAAGTAATAAAAGGCAACCGCTTTTAAAAAATTGGGGATTCCAAATCTAATGACCGAACCTGGCCATTCCGTAAAAGGCAATGACAACACGGCAAATATGACTAGTATGCTAAGGATATTATCGGTTCTAAAACTCTCTCGCTCTGAGCCTTCTTTTTTATAAGAAATAATTGCCATTATGGCCAAACATAATAATAGGAGCAGGTCAAAGCGTATCATACCTAAAAAGGGAATACGTTCCCCCAGATGGATGAACCAGCTAGTAACAAAAAGAAGATATAAATAGAAACCTACTGTATCCATATGGTTTAATTAAATGATGTTGCAAATAGAAAATCGATACTTCCCTGATTTTTCCGGTCTGATTTCTTGAACAAGATTGATTATGATATTGCAGTTACTACCAAATAAGTCCTGAAAATATCCTCTCAAGGATTGGTCTGTTGCATCTTTATATTCCATATCCTTCACTACGTTCAGGATAATCCGGTCGAGTGAATCTTGGATGATTTGCATCTGTTCGATTCCAGGTATCTTCGTAAGGGTGTTCTCAATAAGAGAGACACCTGCCACACGAGATCCATCTTGACGAATTAAGAAATCTGCAGTCCTCCCAATCACCTTATCCATAAGAGGAAGACCTCTGCCGCATGAACACTTTTTATCTATAGGAATCCCCATGTCATCGACTTGATAACGAATAAAAGGCATAGCCATATTCATTAGATCAGTGACTATGATACGCCCTATTTCACCTGAAACAGCAGGGCTTCCATCTTCTTTTATAAACTCAATGTACAGATGCTCAATATTGAGGTGCATCCCTTCATGTCGCTCACATTCTGATGCAATGAGGCTTACTTCTTCACATCCATATCGATCAATAACCTTGATGCCAAAAACCTCCTCTATGGTATGTCGCTCATGAGGCATTAACATCATGGATGTTGATAGAATCCCACGCGGCTTGATTGTTTTTATCTCAAGTTTTCGCACATACTCTGCCAAAACAAAGATCGAATGCGCATGACCAAAAAGAAGTGTTGGCTTAACTCTTATCCAATCTTTCGCAAACTTTGTTACTGAATAATCATTTAGGTTCATCGTATCAAGGTAAATCATCGGGTAGAGAAGCCATTCTCTCAACTTTGATTTTATACTCGATGGCAATACAGGATTACCCCAAACAGCACCAATTGGTTCCCCAACTTCCCAGCCTGACCAACGATCATGTCTCCTCGCACAAGCGTTCCTCAACTCACTGCATTCTTCTGTAATAAACAATTCCAGTGCCTTACCAGTAGATCCACCTGTCTTGAACTTCAGGAGATTTTCCATCTGATATCCATCGGAAATCATATCATATAGATTCTTCTTTATTTCCTCTTTTGTGAGAACAGGAAGGAGTGTTATATCACGATGGGTTCGGATATCAGATGGATGCAATCCTGCCTGTTCAAAGCGTACGCGATAAAACTTGTTATACCTATAAACAAACCTGATGAGCGATTGGAGTCGGTTCCACTGTTTCTGAATCAACTCATCTGTGGAAAGATTTTGTGTAGATTCAAGATGTTTCCAGTATCTAAGACGTGGACTCTTATTCAATGTATAATAAATTGGTTCGACAATATATCTTCGTAAGTAGGATGAGTTCATATTCTCTCTTAATTTCTGACAAGGTCGACTGAAATAGAATGATAGTAATTTTCCCAAGCTTCCATTATCTTATCCCAATTATAATTCTCTTTTATCCGAGTTAATGAGACACTCCCTAGATCTTTTCTTAGCTTGGGTGATTCAATGAGCATTAGCAAAGCAGATGTTATTGCTTCGACATCATTACTTGGTACCAACATACCATTCTTCTCATCTATCAATTCAACGTTCCCTCCTACAGCTGTTGCAACTATAGGCAGCCCACATGCCATATATTCCATAAGAGCATTGGATAATCCCTCTCTTTCAGAACACAAAACACCTATGTCCAAATGCTTAAGATAGGCATAAACATTGTTTACCGAACCTGCAAAATGGACAAGTTCAGAAATCCCAAGATTAAAGGACAATTCTCTTAAAGATGCCTTTTCAGGTCCATCACCAAGGATAACAGCATGAAAATTTACAGAACATCTTTCTTTTAGTAGAGCTAAAGCTTTAAGAAAAATATCTAATCGCTTAACTGGTTTAAGATTTGCTGCGATCCCTATCCAAAGTTGAGCCTCAGTTTGTTTAAATAGCTCAGGTACTTCATACATTTCATTTGGGGGCGTTATACCGTTATGTATCACTTTGATTTTCCATTTCGGGACCTTTTCATATTTAACTACATGTTCCTTAACCATGCTACTGTTAGTAACTATTCCATTAAATCCTCTGCTTACAAATGGTAGGAACGACTTGTAAAGTTTATGATACCAAAGATCATCCTCACCAAGCCCCATGTCTCTTCTACTAGATAAAAATATTGTATGAAATTTACATACAATGGCAACCAAGAAACCAACAAAGATTGAATCTAAGAAAAATGTCTGAACTATATCAATTTGTTTATCTTCAATTAATCCCTTGAGCTTTTTTATCACTCCTACAAGTTTCAGATTAATGAGACCTTCATAGCCCAACACATGTCTTTCACATGGCAAGTCATTCTGCTCGATCCATGGCGATGAATAGAGAAAAATAACACAGGGTTCAAAAATTCTTCTATCAAGCCTCCGGATAATCTCCAAAAGCTGCTTCTCTGTTCCCGCCTTGTCGGAGGTTATCGTATCAATGACGTAAGCTATTTTTATTGACAATTTTATATTATAATATGTTGTGAGATCTACATATACCGTATTATGAGATAAACTATTTGTATCATCTTCATCTTTCAACTATTGATTCCAAAGTATTGTTTTGATTATTGAATAATCGATTTAATCTTCAATCCCTCTCTTCTTAATTTATATGATATTAAGACCTTATCAAATATTTTTGTCTTAATAAAAGTTACAGAACCTATATAAACACCCCCTAATATTTTGTAATTATGAATTTGAATATTATTGGTACTATTTGTAGCTCTATAAGCAATTATATGGTTAGATTTTCTTGACGAACGTATACCAGCATCTGCTGCTTGTTCCAGTTGCTTTCCTAGTCCCATGTTTCTATAATCAGGATGTACAAAAAGTTTGAAAGGGTAACCTGCATTTGGTGGTAGTATAAACTCTACTGTCTTAGTGCCAGCAAATGACATCTCTTGGGTACTAAAAAAAATATAACCAATAATTTTATCTTCATTTTTTGCACCAATGCACTGCCAAACACCACTCATGATCTTCTCACTTAAATACGACCAAGAATAACCATTTAAATCCATTTCCTGACTTTCATTCAATTCCTTTATTTCATCTAATGATGGTCTTTCAATCAAAATTGGCCTTTTACTTTGAATGCGTTGAATGCATTCTGTTACATTGAATCTGTAGATTAACACCTTTTGAAAATATACAATTCTTTGAATTAGGTTATTCATTATAACAGTACTCCAATATATAACTCGTTAACTTCTCATCAAGATAATAGCCCTGCAACATTATTGGTTTCTAATTACCTTTATTAATTCCAAGATCTTTTTGCCGACATCGCTTGTCATGAGAAATCGCTTTACTTTATTTTTAAATGCATTCTTTATTTTGATCCACGTAGGTAATAGACGTAGATGAGTGGGACTCATCCCCGAAATCTTACCAAGATGGACAAAGGATTCTTCCGGAAATGGGGTTGGACTGTGTTCACTTGTTTCGATCGTCTTTCCCAACTTAACATGGTTTATGTCTTTATGCCGTATCATGGCACTCAATTCAAGTTCAACGAATGAAACTCCATACATCTTCTGATAAAGAAATGCTGCTGCATCATGGGCAGCACAATCATTGTGCGAGAGAAGTTTCTTTTTAGTCGGCCCACGCCATTTTGTTTCACTTTCGAGAATGTTCATTATCTTAAGCTCGTCGTGCTTCTCATACAAGAAAAAATACAAGAATTCAGGAGAAAAACTATCGGATATATGAAAATCTTCTGAGAGGTAAAGAACTCCTTCTGCATCACGCCAGAATCTCTCAGGTAGCAGCCATCTCTTCTCTTGCTGAAATCTCCCAAGAGTACTCTTAGCTATTGCTTGAATCCGTTCCTGATTATAGTGATCAAGGTTATCAAGAATTATAGAGGTTAGAGATTCGAAAAATTCTTTTTCAGGTCTTCGTAAGATCTGCTCAGGAGCTCGTCCACTGACAATAAAGGGAATATCGTATTCATAGGCGAGCCTCCATATAGTTGCCTCGGCCATGTGAAAACAAGCCCAACACGGCATACAGTCCATTTTGAGGTTAGTAGCATACAACTTATGCAATATTTTCCTGTCAGGCTTTACCCATAGGTGGTCGATTTCAAAATCTTTTATGATGCTATTAATATTTTTTATTGCAGAATCAGTGAGAAACCCGTTGTCACACGTAAAGGCCAATACCCGTACTCTGTAGTGTGACTTTAGTCTATATATTATATACGAACTGTCTTTCCCACCACTCAATCCAACTATACAGTCATATTCCCCTTTGCCATGAATAGACTCAAGACGCTCACGAAGGAGATTCTCCTGCATGCCTATTTTAGATAAGATCTCAGAATATTTATCTATTGTATTGCAATAATTACATATGCCGCTATCATCCAATTCTATCCCATGAAGAACATTAAGACCGCATTTTAAACACTTACTCATAAATCCTCCAGCATTGCCCCTGAATCATAAAGAAATATCCGGCTTACATAGGTTAAATACCCGATGAATAATTTTCCCTAACCATATCTTCTCATCTTTTGTAAAGAATCCTGTAGAATATAGTAATACCGGGTAGCTCATAAGTAATAATGTCTTGATAAATATCATAGCTATCAGAGAGGTTGTATGAGTCAATAAATTCACTATCATTAGTGCAATAATGACAATCAACACGTGCAATAAACGAAATGTTTGGAACTTAATCTTATAAAATTTCGAACTTGCTATATATGTAAACACCACCATCATGAATGAACTTATCATAGTTGCAGTTGCAGCTCCCATCATCCCAAAATGTGGAATTAATACTACATTAAAGGCAACGTTAATAACAGCCCCGAGAATTGTTATTACTGCTATATATTTAGTTTTATTTTTCAAATATAGGCCGGCATTCAGGATCTCCTGAAAACCTCCAACACCAAGCATAAGGGAAAAGACAACAAGAGGAACTACCATATATGCACTCCAATATTCTTTTGTCCCCATTATTTTAATTAATGGTTCCGCCCCAAGTATAAGACCAAGTCCGAAACCGCATCCCAAGAGCATAAAATATGTAGTAAATCGTTGGAATATTGATATTGCATCGCTATCATTCGCTTTCGGGAAAAATACTGCAGGCCATGCAATCTGAAAGGGCTGAAGAAAAACTAAGGTCATGATGCTGGCGATCTTGAAGCCCAATGAGTATAACCCGAGTTCCGATGTTGTTGACAGATGCTCAATAAAGTATCTATCTGTAGAGCTCAGAATCCATGATGCAATGAAACTTGGGACAAGTGGCCAACCGAATGAAAGCATTGTCTTTAACTTCGAAAATGAAAGTCTCCATAGAATATCATTCTTTAATAATAAAGGTGTGATAAAAAACATGACAGCTGTTGGTATGAGATTACCCCAAACAATGCCTTCTACATTCATCTTCATATAAGCAACAAAGAAGACATTCAGTATAATTGTCGATAAGCCCCTTAGTATTGAAATGGTGATCATCAACCTCGACTGTAATTTTGCCCGCATTACAACAAAAGGAATATTGGTTACCGAGTATAGAAACCCTGTCAGGAATATCAATCTTACAAGCGAGACAGGATTGCTATCTTTGAAAACAACATGTGTGATATACGGAGCACATAGACCCAGGACTCCGAAAAATACAAAAGAGGATATCAAGATATATATGAAAGCAGTTCCGACAGCTTCTTTCTGTTCAATATCCTGGCCAACATAATCATAGCTGTAGCTCCGGAACAGTGCGGTTGGAATGCCCTGGAGAATAATACTCCCGAACAGCATATTTATTATATCCAGCAGCGCTAAGATTCCAAAGTCATAAGGGGTTAAATAATGCAGGTAGACTGGTAAGAGGAGAAAGCTTATCGCGCCTTGAATAATATTACCAATTCCAAAGATGAATGTATGCTCTCCGATTTTTTTCAAGAACTCTTTCATCTCATTATGCTCACTGATATCAATATATTAACGATTGAACATGTCATCTAGCTGTTTGCCAATGCAGCAAACAGATGATCATCACATTCATTCAATCTTATTCGTGCTATAAGATGTCATTATTCATCTTATGGTTATAAACAATAAAATCCTTACTTGAGTTATAGTTCATTATTCTGGCTGGAACTCCCATTACTACAGCGTTATCAGGGATGCTTTTAGTAAGAACAGAATTTGCCCCGACAGCCGCATTGTTCCCTATAGAGATATTTCCAATAATCTTAGCGCCAGGTGCAAGATAGACAAAATCACCTATTTCTTTTGGATGTCCCCATTTTTCACCTCTGCCAGCATATCCTATGGTTACCTCTTGGCTAATATTAACGATTTTCCCTATCTTCGTAGTACCTGCAATGAATATGTTCCCGAAATGACCAATATATAATCCTGGACCGATATCTACTTCAGGCGCAATGGATATACCTGTTATGATTTCGATTATTATCTGAAGGATCCTACCAATCGGTTTGATTATTGAACTGACCACTGCATTGTTACATTCATATTCCACCCATCTCCTTAATCGATATACCATTGTTGCCCATATACCCTGGGTGAATAAGACGGCCTTTATTTTCTCAGATAATGATATATGGGAAACCTTATCGTTCGGGTAGAAGTACCTGTACAAATCATACTTCAGATATTTGAATTGCATAATACACTCCGCATCTGTTTTCAATTGACAGCATATTTATATACAAAATCATAATCCCGAGCCATCCTTCTACTAGAATAAAGATTAGTTACAAGCTCCTTATTATTCACAGCAGCCACCTCTGAAAAACCATCATCAAGATAAATCTTATGGATTGACTGAAAAATGATATCTGTGTCTCTCGGAGGAACCAATAGTCCGTTTTTTCCGTTTGTAATAAGCTGAGGTATGCCTCCGACTGCTGATGCAATCACCGGCACACCAACCTGCATGGCCTCAAGCAAGGTTATGGGCAGACCTTCGGTAAGAGATGGAAGTATAAAGACTTTGCACAAGGAGAGGTATCGCCACGCACTGTCACGGTACCCGGCAAGGAGCACCTTCCCTTTCAGACCTAGCTCCTGTATCTGATCCTCCAGAACCTGCTGTTCCGGACCTTCCCCGATGATGAGCAGCCTACCTTCTCCAGTTACTTTCTGGAACTTATCAAAGGCCCGGATGAGATACTCATGCCCCTTTTCCCTTGAAAGCCTGCCAATGGTGACGACAGTGAAGCCCTTCCTGCAGAATTCTGCTGTCTCATCCTCGGGCACCGGTTCATCGGTATCAAGGGTTGGTATCCCGTTTGTTATGACATGGATCTTTTCCTGCAGACTTTTCAGCCGGGGATGCCCACACATAACCTGGTTCACCACACACACGGCGTCTGCATGTTTCAGACTGAGGGCATCCGCATACTCATACAGACCGAGTTTGGAGAATCTGTTCGCATTGGTCCAACCGTGGATGGTGCTGACAAGGGGTATACCCCTCAGTGAACAGGGAATGAAACCTAGGAGTATGTCACACTTGTATCCATGGGAATGCAGGATATCAAACCTGTTTTTTCTTGCATAGCGCAGCAGATTCAAAGCACCGAGAATGTTAGGGCCGTTCATCATACGAAATATAACTACCTCCAGTCTTCTCTTCCTCGCCTCTGCCTCAAGGGGTTTGACATATATCCCTTTCTGACCGATGCTGGCTATAACTGGATAATGGCCTAACTTTCTCTGCTCTTCGACCAGGTTCAGCAACATGACCTCGGCGCCATACAGCCCGCCGCTGTCAATGAGATGAAGTATCTTCATGCGCCACAAGCGGGAGAACATGAGCCTATGGGAATTGGTTTCATCATGTCTTCGTCTTAACCCTTGCGAGGAGCCCACATGACCTGCTTCTCTCCCCGGAGGAATCGGATGAGTGCGTGTCCGGCCGCGCCGTTGATGAGGCAGAAGTAATAGGGAATATAAAACATCCTGCTGGATAAACCCCTCTTCTCGAGCATATGCCCCGCAATGGACGCACCGTAAAACAGAACCTGGATGATAAACAGGATCTGGTACAATCGTGCTTTCTTCAGGATAAGGACATTGCTTACAAAGGACCCTATCATGAACAGAATGGCTAAATATCGAAGGATCTTATGGGACAGAAGTTGGAAAGAATACAGGCCGTACCTCCTCGGGTTGAGAAGCTTCCGCATGTCCCAGAGCGCCCATAGGGCACGAAGCGATACCCTGACCCTCATCCGGTACTCATCCTCTGAGCCCTTCAGCGTCTCTTCCTTTAGCAATGCCCTTGACTCATAGACGACCCTATATCCCTGTTCAACGACCATGAGGGGAAGCACGAAGTCCGGGAGCTGATCCGCTTTCATAGGGCGATACAGTTCCCTGCGGACAGCATCGATTCCCCCGTCCACGCCAACTATCGATCCTAATCTTGTCTCATAAACCCTCAGTTGATTCTCATACTTCATATAGGCGGTGCATCCATCTCCAATCGTGGTTCCATCAGAATTCACATAGACCATCTTCCCCGTGACATAACCGACCCCTGGATCATCGAAATTCTCAATAAGATATCGAAGCGCATCATGGTCATAGATCGAGTTGGCATCAGAAAAGACAAGAATTTCACCTCTCGCATGGGAGACGGCAAGGTTAAGGGCAGAGGTCTTGCCATTTCTCGGCTCCTGTCTTAAAAAAATTACACCCTGATCTTCGAAAGAACGCACAATCTCATCTGTTCTATCTTCAGAACCATCTGAGATAACAATTATCTCAAGCTTGCGTCTAGGATAGTTAAGAGAAAGTTTGTTCTCAATGGTAGCTCCGATATGTTTCTCTTCATTGTATGCAGAAATGAGAATTGTCACCATAGGCTCATAGGAGGCCTTCTCTACTGTTCTGCCAGCTATTAAGGACAGAACAAGAATTAAGACTGGGTACCCGAAGTAAATATAGATGAGGTTAATGATACAGATGAAAAAGAAGGTTATCATATACAGACCTTAGTGTTTGAAATAATTGGCAAGGAGATCCATTATGTCATTACTGAAAGGAATAAGGACTTTTTCTTCAGAAATTTCTCTTCTCAAACCCTTCGTAGACTCTGTGGAGATCCTTATCCATATGGAAGAGGTATCCCTGTGACTAACTTTGCTGAGTATCTGATACAGATGATACCACGAGTTCTCAGCAATGATCTTATGCTCTGTCTGCCACCAAGAATAAACTACCTGCTGTTCTGACTCTTTTTTGATGTACAGGCGTTTGATATTTACTTTCTTACCCTGTAAGATAATTTCCGTATCCTCGCCTTTTGTTATTTCCCATCCTTGACCTGGATAACAGACTTCAGGTGAATGGGCCATGTCGGAGGACTCCAGATCTGGGTAATAGGCAATATATAAGGTTACCACACTGCCATTTGCACTATTTTTATAATTCCTGAATGTTATGAAATCGGTGCCGAGCCAGGATGTCAAAAGCTTGCGATTATAAGTCAGATCAGTTCCTTCCCAGGAGCCAAAGACCAGAGGGAGGACATAGGCCTCCGCAATTGGTTTTTCAGTATTCGCCCTGAAACTGTTAGCCATAAAGAATACAGCCAACACCACTATGATGAGGATTATAACTCTCTTTTCCTTGAAAACCATGCGATGAACTCCATACACCCATAAAGAAGTATAAATGAGAGGCCAAATGTCACAAGGCCTGCAAAGGTATGGGAATAGCCTTCAGCAGCACCAGGGGAAACTAAATAAGCGAGAAGTGCTGTAACAGTGATCCTGGTGATGTTGCCAAGAATCGCAATGGGTACAGCGATAAAAAAGAATATCAACCTCAATATATTGGAAGGTGTCATCAGGTATCCCATAATAAAAGCCAGTGCCAAAATTGATAAAAGGGAACGAATGCCCGAACACGCTAGAACTACCTGCATCGTGTAGTTTGGGAGAGTCAAAAGGTTTCCTTCCTGTAATACAGGAAGGTTAAGCGCATCAAGAATGTGAAAAGACATTGTTGTAGATACAAGCAATAAGGGATTGGTTACCCTGGTATAGATCTCGGAAGGTATAGGGAACATGAAGATCATGAAGAAAGCTGGGAAGAGAAAAATCCTTGCAGCATTTCTGTTGATGAGAACCGCAACAGCACCAATAGGAAAAAACAACATGGAAACATCCTCAATTGTCGAAATCTGACCGATTAATCCGACAGCATAAAGAAAAGCCCAGAACGTAAGGATGCCAATGCCCCACTGTGATGGATGAATCGGCTGACTTATCAATTCCTCTCTCTTTTTCCAGAGCAAGTATAAGGACATGGGAAGTATTAGAAATCCGTGTCCATAGTCCTGATCAGAAGACCATACAGCCACTAGTTCTCTAAAGGTATTGAAATAAAGAAGTAGAAACAAGACGAAGATCAGAAGGTAGTACGCGGACAAGCGCCTTCTTGTGCTACTTAAAGAGCTAATGTTTTCACTATTAATGGATTCTCCCCCTTTCTCTACATACAAGTGGATTGCCATAAGCAAATTGGCAAGGTTTTACAGACTTTGCAACCACTGAAAAGGGTGCAGTGATCACATCATCTCCAACAACAACGCCCTTAGTGATAAAAGTTTGTGCACCGATATGAACCCTGTCACCTATTATAATTTGGTTCTTTATAATATTTTCATCAAGTGGAGTCGCCCTTGATCTGTCCAATGTATGAAAGTCGGTATCCACAATACTTGCATCCTCAATAATAACATCATCTCCTATTACTATGTTGAACTTAGATGCTATCCTAGCTGCATAAAGGCTGACATTGTCTCCTATAGTTATGCCTGCTGCAGAATTAAAGGTTTGAATGCAGACAAAATTATTAGATCCTATCATTCCATCAATAAGACAGTTCTTTCCCATTACTATTTTTCCATCACCAAGAATAGAAAACTTCTTATATATTCTCAACCCACTTCCAATAAAAACATTCTTCCTGCCGATCTTACATTTTAATCTGAAAAAGTGGCCCCGTATGGTTGCAAGTAGATCTTTCATTGTTTGCCCCTGAATTTCAGTAAACCCTTTATGGGCATTCCTCTTCTCACCGGATTACCTACAAGTAGACAATCGCTACTTGTTTTAGTATCTAATATACAGGAACTGGCAGATAAAACGCAGCCATCACCAATATTTGATCCTGATAATACACAAACTTGGCCTCCAAGCCAGACATTTCTGCCGATCATTATGTTCCCACTGAATATTATATCCCCCCTACTTTGATTGGAATAATTTCTAGGAACGTTGACAATAAATACGTCCTGGATCAAGGAGACTGCAGTCATCGTATGGTCTCCAACATTGACTGAAGAAATACAACGAATGGTCAGCCCACCCAGGTCACAACCCTCCCCTATATTAACTTCGGCATTCTTTGAAAGAGTATAAATCGTCAATCCATGATGTTTACTATAAAAAACAGAACAACCCTTACCAATGTATACTGAGCCATTTCCAATAATTTTTATAGGTGCATAAACCATGAAAGGAAATTTTATTATTACATTTCTTCTGAATATTCTGTACCAAATTATGTATAAAACTCCTTTTAATAGTGCAATGCCAACATTGCAAATATTCCTTAACTCAAGGATGAAATTATTTGATTCTTTGAATTTGGAAAAGATCTTACCGACAAAATTCATTCATTCCACCAATATAAGAACTGTGAACTCAACTATGGTAAATCAATTTTACTCCGGAATGTGTTTCAACTTTCTATTTACTGCTTGATTTAAGAAGAGGATGAATTCTTTTGCAGCTTTTGAATTTCCAACAGAAGAAGGGTGGCTATCACTTCCCCCACCAGATCCATACATAGACCAGTTTGATTTACCTTTATCTGTCAGGATATCATAATAATCAAATACGACAACATTATGATACTTGTAACCTTTTAACCAACCTTTTTCGATGTCCTTCAACCAATTATTGAAATACCTGATACGCTGACCAGCTACATCTATACTGCTACCTTTAGATCTTCCCAATAATGTCTTAATAATCGATTTAATCTTACTGGGTTGCACTAACGGCGGTGCTGTTACAACAACAAAAAGGGTGTCTGTCTGCCTACTGAAATATTTAAGTAATGCATTATATGATGCCTTGTAATTTGCTATTGTATGTTCACATGAATCCGGGTCACCTGGCTCTGTTCCATCTGATTCTATCCAGCTATTGGGAAAACACGATTTGAACATGATAATATTATTTTCTTTCCCATCGGTAAAAAACTCATCCTGATGTTTACAGGTAAGAATTTTATCCATGTGGTCCCTGAACTTAGTATTCCAGTGGCAGATATCTGTTTCTGCACCAATGACCGAGCCATAAGACGCCTCATGCACGATATAATTGTTTTCTTCAAGCAGACTCCTAAGCCCACCACCGTTAGGGTGGGACGGGTTGATGCAATTATTCCCAGCCACATCTCCCTTATCAGCAAAAAGTTGTCCTCCACACGAATGATGTATAAAGAGGAGATGCAAAGGCTGATCGGGTTTTTCTGAAGAATATTTTGAGAAATCGATTGATGTAACATTCATCTCTTGGTCTCCTTCCGGCTCTTTAGAACATGACATAACCATTGCGCCTATTAACAATGCAAATAAAATATATTTTGGATTCATAGTGATCTCCTATGTATTGCTGACAGCTCCGCTATTGCGGGTGAATATTTACCCCGTATGGCAACAAGATATTGGCTGCCCTGGAATGCATTTTTCCTTCAAAACTATATTCAGATGGTCGGCATCGCGAATGCCAAACTTGATGGATAATATGCCCAGTGGAGCAGGAAATTTCAAGGGGAAAGGAGTGGGCAAGATAGATCGTGATGCTATGCATCCGGCTTCGTTTACAACTACGCCGTGACAAGGAAGGCAGGAGTAATGAAATTTCGGATTTCGAATTGCGAATATCGAATTGAAAAGACAAAAACACTAAAACCCGATAACCGCAGAGGCGCTGAGATCGCTGAGAATTCCTTCTTTTAACATGCCGGGAGACGGCGGCATGTTAAAAAAACCCCGATCACTTCGTGAGACCACTTGAATGTTCTTACACCAAATATAGCTGAGATTCTTGAATTCTTCTCTAATCGGGAGATGGCGATTGGAGATAAAAATACCTTGCGAGCAAGACTTATGAAGATCCTGGATTCCCATCTGCATGGGAATGACTATAACGACTTGTGTAGCGTTGACCGATGAAGCTTTAATGTGTATAGTTATGTGTATCAGGAGGTGTTTGATGAGAACAAATATTGTCCTTGAAGACGAACTTGTGAAAGAGGCATTTAAGTTCAGCACAGCAAAGACGAAAAAAGACCTCATTCATCAGGCTCTTAAAGAATTTGTAGAAAATCATAACCGCGCGAACCTTATGGAATTGAAAGGTAAAATAGAGTTCAGCGAGGGATACGACCATAAAAAATTACGAGAGAGAACATGATCCTTGTCGATACCTCGATCCTGATTGATTTCTTCAAAGGGACCATTAATGAAGGTATAAAAAAGTTTGAAGCTGTCTTGCACAACGGTATACCATTCGGAATAAGCTCAATCATCTTCCAGGAAGTGCTCCAGGGAGCGAATTCGGAAAAACATTATAACCTTCTTAAAGATTACCTTTCCAAACAGCGGTTTTACCATCCCAAAAACGAAGTAGAATCCTATGCCGAAGCTGCACGGATTTATTTTGACTGTCGAAAAACCGGGATAACGATCAAAAGCACCATTGACTGTATAATTGCGCAGACTGCTTTGGAACACGATCTCATGCTCCTGCATAATGATTGGGATTTTCATGCGATGACCAAAGTAGTTCCCTTGAAGTTTTTTTAAGAGCAAGACTTGGGTCCGGGATGCTAGGCAGGGCATGACTTGAAGCTCAAGAACTCAGGCAGGTCAAGACTTGGGGAGCATGATCCCAGGCAGGGAAACCGGGGGGTTCAAGATCTCAGGCAGAAGGCAGAGGTGATGAAATTTCGGATATCGAAATTCGAATTGCGAATTTTAAAACATCCGACTTAAATTAATAAATCAGAAATCATTTGACATTTATTCACCGCGGAGGCGCTGAGGCCGCTGAGAAGTCCTTCTTTTAACATGCCGGGAGACGACGGCATGTTAAAAAAACCCCGATCACTTCGTGAGAATTTGTGAATTTTCTATCATATTGAATTTAGTAAAAATTCCCCTAGCAAAAGAGTCTTGCATAGATCTGGATTCCCGTCTGCACGGGAATGACTGGGAAAGCTTAGTAATTTTTCAAGTCAGGAAAATATTTTTTATAAATGCCACGGTCTCTTGTGAGGATTACATCACATTCAGTCAGAGCAAATCCGCCTATGTAGAAATCCGATAATACATGCTCTCTCAGATCCAGTTTATGCCCGCATTCAGGACATTTCACTTTTGTTTTTCTTTTTAAGTATCGCATCCATCTACTGGCAGCCAATAACGCACTATCAATATCTAGTGATTTAATAACGATCTTATGATCGTGTAGGAATGATTGGAGGAGTTTTGTGTCCCCTTTAAACTGTGGAACAAGCTCGGCTGCGACAATAGCTGGTGCAATCAGTTCTTCTTTTCTTCGTAAAGCTTCATACAGTTTTTCCTGGTATTCTATGAACTCATCTTTCAAAATATCCAGCAGGATCGATGTGTCCACACAGATTTTCAATTCAC
>Ga0116163_1000530_pt1 | contig 26779 bp, 20 predicted proteins | sample AD_UKC107_MetaG_FD_89889 | JGI IMG/M metagenome (GOLD analysis project Ga0116163, IMG submission 89889) | Active sludge microbial communities of municipal wastewater-treating anaerobic digesters from Hong Kong - AD_UKC107_MetaG | ecosystem: Engineered > Bioreactor > Anaerobic > Digestate...
AATAACAGTGACGGCTTATAAAACAGACGTAGAAGAGCTTGGAGATTCAAGGGCAGCCAAAACAATCTCAATCAAGATTGGAGATTTTGATGAATATACATTGGAGTTAACGAGGGAATTATGGAGTATTGATATGAACAAAGGATTCGACATCAGAATTAATTTCTTCAACATAACTCTTGCCGAAAAGGTTGAGCATATTTGGGTCAGTGGTCCTGGAATCATTGGTGGTCAATTTGATCTTGTTTATAGGGATAATGATGACTCCCCAACGCATTTTAGTACTTTCTATGGGATTGATGATGATGATACGGTCACAGATGATGTATATCGTATCACTATAGAATATGATGATGGAAATACGGAAGTGAAAGATATATTAATCTGCGATTTAGAAAGAAATTATCCCAATATGACCTCACCATCTGAAAATGATACTTTCGGGAATAATCAGGATATATTAGTTCAATGGAACGATTCCGAAGGCTCTCAAGAAAGAGCAACGATCGAAGAAATCTGGTTTGATGTATTTGTTTCGAAAATAGCCAATGGCTATCATTACGCCTTTGGGCAAAGAGTTGACGTCAATAATACAGGTAATTATAGCTCAATAGTTCCCCAAGAATATTTGGAAGGTAATAATCGTTTTAATATATCTGTTCAAAAAAACGTAAAGTATAAAGAAAGCCCGTATTATAGAAAGAAGCTTGTCAAAGCTGTATCTGTTTCAGTAGGAAACCCTAAGCCTTATGAGGCACGTGTCTTCCTTGAATTCAGTACGGATCACAATCCTGCTTATGCTCTTAGACCAGAAGTACATCTCAAAGACTTTGTGACAGATAATCCTATTGACAGGGTTGATTTTGGTTTTTCTGGAGCAACTCAAGTAACACTTGATTTTCATTCGGATTGGGGAGATTCCATAGGAGTCTATTCTTCAACGTTTGATGTAGATTATAATCAGCTAAACAATTCCAATGAATTAACTTTCACGATCTATTATAAGAATAGCTCAACAAGTAACGAAACCATTTTGCTTTCCACAATACCCCAGAACACCCCAACAGTTTCTTCTCCTGAAGAACAGAAATATTCAATTTCAGAAGGGGAAAATATACAAGCTCAATGGACTATGGCAGATACCCCTGACGAATTCAGATTACACCTATCGAAAGAGGTTAACCCAAACCAATGGCAAGGTATTGGCTTTGTGGGTAACGCTGTTTCTCCGATTAACCTTGGATCCTATATCTCTGAAAATGGTGAGGGGCATTATCAGTTGCGCATTGAAGGAATATACTTTGGGGACCAATTTGAGGCTATTTCATATAAGGATGTTTTCTTCACTGTAGGTAATCCACCAATATTTGATGGTACTTTATTTGTTCAAAACAACACACTTAATTCAAATGATGAAGATGACTACTTTAATTTTCATTATAGCTTGAATTATTTTGATATAGAATCTGCAAATGATGTTAGAACCGTGACATTGAGTGATAGTGACGGTAATATGTTGAATATTCAAAGGGATAGCGAAGATTCAACTTCATTCAATAATGGTTATAACCCAGAAAGAAACCCTCAGGGAATGACCGTAGATATTCTTTTTGATTATGCAACACATGAAAATTCTACACAGACTTATTATATTCAAGCAGAAAACGTTTTTGGAACCCATCCGTCAATAACAATGCCTACCAACGGATCAACGGTTAGTGCAGATGAAAACTTGGTTGTTGAATACACTGCAGTTAATGGAGCTCAACGCTATTACACTAATCTTTATTACGTTGATGGCGATAGTGCCTACTGGATAGAGAATCAAGATAAAGAGGCTGATGGAGATCAATTCTTTACATATAGTTCATCAAGCTTTGATACTTTTAGTGAAGGGATTTATCAAGTCGAGGTTGTTGCTCATAAGTGGGAAGATTTAACTGCAGCAGTTTCAAATCGGACTCCTTCTAACAGCACTTTGGTGTTATCTGCCATTGAATTTGTTAATGAGAATGGAAAATGGGAAACAGTTCATTTCATCAATGGAAACCCTGAAAAGCCCATTAAAATTCCTATTAATTCGTTGGAGAAAAATCTTATCAAGTATATTCATAAACAAGATGGATCAAGAGAAGAGCTAAGAGGTTATCAAACCATTGTTACTCAAAGTCAATCCGAAAGAAGGTTTATTGTAGGAGACAATGTCCTTCCATTCACCGTTGATAGTATGATCGATTTCAATATTCATGAAAATCCTCGATACCACGTAAATCTGTCTTTCATTAGTCAGGAAATCATGAATTCGATAACAGAGGCTTATCTTGAAGGTCCGGCTATAAACGGACAGCTTGATTTCTGGTTATCCGTTGAAGACTTGTGTGGTAATGTATCATTCGATGTTCCAACAGATACATTAGTTCCGGGTGATGAATATACAATCATCATTCAAACTAACGAGGGTGTTGGTTATACAGCTACTCAAACAGTACCAGATTATCCCAGAAATAGTCAATCAATAAATTGGCAAACAAACATTGTCGATCATCAATTGGCTGAAGGTACTAACCTTGCAATAGACTGGACAATGCTTGAGAATATGAATTATGCGAATATTAATATTCGAAAAGTCTTGGAAAATGGACAAGAGGAATACATTTTTGGGAAAGACTATTATGATGTAATTTCAGCCAATATCAGTTCTGTAATCCTTGATGAAGGGATGTATTTCGTAGATTTCAGACAAACAATGACAGATGAAAACGGTAAGGACAAAGTACATGTTTTTGATGATGCTTACCCGTTCATTGTAGGACAGGCAAAGGAATTTGTCTTCTCTGCAGAACTAACCAATTTAGGACTACAGTATTCTGATAGATGGCATACTAATTTTGAAGTTCAACTTTATGGAATAGATTTGGATGATATTCAAAATGTTACATTTGATGGAGAATGTTTTGACAATCCAATAATCTATCGCTGGACGGATAGTCGAGCAAATCGATTAGGTGCCCATTATTCATCTGCAGAAGAGGGGTTTGATGCAACATATACATTTGTAGAAGGCATGGAATTTACAGCGACTATTTACGCTGAACCTGATACAACCCTTGCCAGATGGTTTGAAATGAGAAATAACACATTTAATAAAAATGATGAAAGGGGCGCTCAACGGGATACATTATATGCTACAGCTTCAGTTCTCATTCATACCGTTCCCGCCACTATGGATATTCAGCAACCAGAGGATGAGCATATTTATGAGGAGGCCACTGATGTCACATTAGCTTGGGTTCCGATTGTTAATGCCGATGGCTACTGGGTTCGTGTTGAAAAGTATGTCTATGATGACGGAAAAGATCTTACTGAAATCTGGTCAACTTTTGTCGATGCTGATACCAGCGAGATAACAATTCCATCCCAAGTCTTTGATTTAAATCATGCATACCGATTACACGTTCAAAGCAGACATCCTTGGCAAGATAATTATAATCACTCTTCAGAAGGCATTATAGGGATAAGATTTGGTGATCCAATAATCACTTCTTCTCACCTTGAATATGTTTATGAAGCGGAAGGGGTAGTGGGGCAGTCTACTATCACAAATAAATTCTTTGTTATGGAAGTAGTATTTTTCGATGATCAAACATATAACGAAGTAAAAGACTCTCTTTATTTTGACAGTATTTATAATGATGAACCTGAATCGAGTTCTTCTATGTCAGATACTACACAAGCCGAATATAATGATCAAAATTATGTATTAACAATCACTAAACAACTTCCTTTGGATACTAATGTCCAAGAAGGTGATTGGGCCAAAGTATATGGAACAGCTCCGGAAGGTGCAACATTCCAGGCAAAGAATTATTTACATCAAATAGCATCACTGCCAACGTTAACGGGAATATCCACAATAACCAATGATTCAAGCGAAACGATTGGTTGGAACATTTCCTGGGAAAAAGGGAATGGATATTGTAATAATCAATATATGGAGGTTTACAAAGGGCAAGATTTAATCTTCGAAGATGGCGACGGAATTGGTTCAGATACATTATGCTTTGACTTTACCCCTGAATCAACTTTGACTTCAGGTGTTTATGATTTCATATTATATACAAACGCCGATGGTTATTCTGTGCTCAATTTTGAAAAAGTAATGCAGTAATCTTTTTTAAAATTTATAACATGTCAAAACGCAGAAGGGTTGTCTTCAGGCAATCCTTTTGTGTTTTTGAATATTATTTTATGGAAATTCTTAATCTGTGGCATGTATGACGAACTAAAAGATCAATGAAAAGGAGATGATCTCCGTTTTGAAGGTAGATTTTTACACTGAGATGATTGACATAGAAAAGATCATGTATGTTGTGATTACAGCCTTTTACCGGGATAAATTGGTTTTAGTAAGGCATCGTGAACGAACAACATGGGAAATCCCTGGCGGACATCGTGAAATGGGCGAGAATGATTACGTTGCCGCAAAGAGGGAATTGTTTGAGGAAACGGGGTCAAAAAGGTTTGATTTGAAAAAGATTTGCGATTATTCTGTGACAAGAGAAGACAAAGCCGGATATGGGGCGTTGTTTCTTGCTGAAATAAATGAAATTGGGGAATTACCCGATTTTGAAATCTGCGAAATCGGATTATTTGACCATCTGCCTATTCATTTAACTTACCCTGAAATTCAGCCTCTTTTGTTGAAGAAAGCGCTTAATGTTCGTTCAAATCCGTCATTATTAAATGAGAGTATAATCGGATAAAATCTTCACTTCATCATTTCAGTATTCATTTGTGATCAGAAGAACTAAACCGGGTTACTAAATTAATCAAAGCCACTATTAACAGGGGAGATGTTGGGATGAGAATATTTATGGAAAAATTATGGAATGATCTATTTCAAGATATTTATGATGAACAAACCTTGGCAGCTTTCAAATTCTCTGATTTTTTGGACTATTTATCCCAAGCCAAACAAACTTACGTTCCTTTTTTCAAAAAACAGGCTCAAGATTGGTATAAAGATGCAGTTGTCTATTCTCTTTATGTGGATCTTTTTAATAAAGATATCATGGGGTTAATCGAAAAGCTGGATGACCTGAAAACCCTTGGAGTATCTTGTTTATGGCTTTTACCGATTCTTCAATCGCCGATGAAGGATGCCGGTTTTGATATTTCGGATTACACCAAAATCAGGGATTCACTGACGGGAGGTGACAGTAAAATCTTTGATGCCTTTTTAAACGAAGCCCATCAAAGAGGCATGCGGGTTATTTTTGATATTGCCCTCAATCACTGTTCTGTCGAACACCCCTGGTTTCAAGAGGCGATTTCAGATATTCACAGTCCCAAACGGGATTATTTTATTTGGAGTAACACTAAAAACAAGTATCAACAAGCTCGAATTATTTTTAAAGGACTTTGTGAAAGCAATTGGGAATGGGAACCAAAGACTTCCCAGTATTATTTTCATCGTTTTTTCTCTATTCAGCCGGATTTGAATTATCGTAATCCACAAGTGCTGCTGGAAATGACCAAGACCTTGGTAAACTGGAAACTCAGAGGCCTTGATGGTTTTCGGGCAGATGCCATTCCCTATATCTGGAAAGAGGATGAAACCATTTGTGAAAATCTTCCCAAGACCCATATCGTCGTGAAGTTTTTCAGAGCTGCTCTTGATTTTATTGAAGAAGATACTCTATTGCTTGCTGAAGCCTGTCAACCTCCTAAAAAAGTTGTGGAATATTTTGGCGATGGTGATGAATGTAATGCGGCCTATCATTTTCCCGTAATGCCTCGAATATACAGAAGCTTGGCTGAGCAATCCAATGAGGCTGTTCATATGGCCCTTTCTCCCGATTTTACTCCCCGGAACATTCCACCTAACTGCCAATGGATGATGTTTTTACGCTGCCACGATGAATTAACCTTGGAAATGGTAACCCCTGAAGAACGAAAAACGGTATTCGATTTCTATGTGAAGGACCCCTTATGGAATTTTCGTGAAGGTGAGGGTATTTCTGCCCGACTGGCGACTCTTTTTGAAGAAGATTCCGACAGAATTAAACTGGCTTATTCCATCATGTTCTCCCTATTAGGGACGCCTATCATCTTTTACGGAGATGAATTTGCAAAAACAAACGACACGGTTTTTTACAAAGAACAAGTTGCGTTAACACAGATAAATGATTCCAGATATTTAGTCAGAGGACGTATCGACTGGAATGAAGTGGATCAAAAACTGAAAGGAAAAAACCTCACATCGGATATTTACACTTTCATGAGAAATATCATCACAGTGAGAAAAGCCCATCGGGTTTTAGGCAGAGGTACCTTAGAATTCTTGACAACCAAAGCTCCAAACGGAGAAACGCTAAAAGAGATCCTTGCTTATACCAGAGCCATGGAGGGTGAAAAAGGTAAAGCGATAACGATTGTTCAGAATCTTTCGGATTGTTCAATCGAGATCATTCCACCCGTTGAGATTTCTGACCAAACGGATCTCTTAGGAACAATTATCCAAACAGATGGGAAGCGATTGAAACTTCCCCCATACGGGTTCTTATGGATTTAAGGGTGTTCTCATAACCGTCGAATGAAATTGAGTTAAAAAAGGCTTAAATGTTATTGTTCAAATGCACCAATATCTGTTTCATTTCCTTGTGGTCTTGGTGTCGATTCCAGGTCTTCTTCTGGAGCATTTTCTGATGTTCCCGCATCGATCAACGGGCTGGTCGGCTTCAATTTGTATTGACCCGTATTCATTCCCCAAACCGGGTTGATAAACTGAGGATCGGTTGAGATGATCCCTTCTCCAAAGCTGCAATCTTGTAAATCCTGTGCGGTGTATTCTATTCCCTTATAGATGATTTGTCCGTCTCTGTTGGGAGCATAAAAATTTGAATGCTTGATTGTTAAATCAACGTTTTCGCCAAAATAGGCCATACCGTAGGAATCCGAAAAAGTACAGTTGATAATAGTCAGATTTAATGGCGTCGGATCGTTGTATTGGGAATATATGGAATAGGAAGGCCTTTGCGGATTGTCATGGATGGTACAGTTTTTAACAATAAACGTGCTGTTTGGTACTTGTGATTGTTCGATAACCAATGGACACCAGGGGGATTGCATGTTTCCATCACCGGTTCCGTAAATCAAGCTATTTTCAACGATTGTGCCATTTCCCCACAACTTGATGCCATCACCGTAATTATTGGCCACGATACATTTGGAAACAAAGCTATTTTCAGTTTTAAGATCAATGCCATCTCCTCGATTGTGTTCGACCTTACAGTCGATTACATTCACGGGTCCTATTGAAGGCTCAAGGCCAATGCCATCCGGACGGTCATAGGGAAGGTCGGGGTTGTCGTTCAAGCCCCTGTAATAATGGCCGGAAAAGGATAGCGAACAATTAATGACGGAGCAGTTTTGCCAACCAATCTCTCCGAATGGTCCGCCGATTGCTCCAAAACCGCAGTAGGTGATGGTACTGTTTTCTATATCCAGCCCATTGACATTCTGAAGATTGATGCCGAATTCATCGATATGATGGAGAAAGATGTTTTTGATACAGATGGCACTGATTATCCCATTCCCACCGGTGATACCATCCCTGATCCATCCGGAATCATTGTTGGTCAGCTCGATGTCCGAGATTGTGATGTGACTGACGTTGTTGAGAATGATCATTGCAAAAAGGTTATCGTCACCTTTTAAAATGGTTTTTCCAATTCCTTCTCCTTTGACGATAATGGGTTTTTCGACCGTGCCGGAAGGGATTATCAGGATATCGTCAGGGTATTGATTAAGGATGTATTCGCCCTCTTTAATGATAAGTGTGTCACCCGGGTGGAGTTGTCTAACAGCATAACCGGGTGTTTGCCATGGCTTGTCAATTGAACCGTTATTGCTGTTACTTCCTGTTACAGAACAATAGAAGATATTATCTTCTTCAACTGGACTCTCTTGTGTATGAAAACGCCAAACCGGTCCTTGTGCCAAAGCCCTTTGTTGATCAGCCTGATTGTCATTGGCTATGACTTGCCAGCGGTAAGTGCATCCAGGCTCAAGGTTAGTTAAAGGAAAGGAATTTTCGGTGATTTGATCTGCTATTAACGCCAGGTTATTATCATGAGAAGCCAAAAAAACTTGAAATATCAAAGAGTCACCATCCGGATCAGAACAATTCCACGTTAAGGTAGCTTCTGTGGTTATTCCTGTTGCGTTGTTTTCAGGGGATGGGTTAGTCGGGTTTTGAGGTGGAGTGTTTTGAGTATCAATTTGAGGCCTAGAGCTGCAAGCAATAAAAATTAAGCAGATGGAGAAAAGTACAATTAAGGTATAGAATACCTGTCTTTTTTTCATGTAAACACCTCCAAAAATATCTCTCCTCTTTTGATTATAGCGCATTCTTTAGCAGATATTTCATTGACTTCATGAACACGGATGTGATAGACTCTAAGCACGTTCTATAGAAATACCAAGAAATGAAAACTTGAAATGAGCTGTGATCCATAAGGAGTGAAAAGGTGAGGAAGACTTTTTTAATTTGGTTGTTCGCTTTAATGATCATTGCCTTTCTTGGCGTTTTAGTCGTATCTTTTTCGGTTTTAACCAAGCAAGCATCAGAAAATGCCGATACACTGATTCAACTAAAGCTTTCCGATGTTGAAAAACAAATCGATCAAAATCAAAAAAACATCATCAGAATTCGTCAAGAGGCTGATGCAAATGCCCTTGCAAAAGTACATGCCCTGGCAAAGATGCTGACTTTAAAACCTCAAATAGTCGATGATGAACAGGAAATTGAAAAAATTAGAGGACTGCTTTCTGTTGATGAGATTCACATCTCCGATGAAAGGGGAATTCTGATCGCAGGAACCGTTCCTTCTTTTATCGGGTATGATTTTGCCTCTGCCGATCAATCTGCTCAATTTGTTCCCGCTATTACAGATTCGAAATTCGAACTGGCTCAAGATCCTATGCCCAGAGGAATAAACAAAGAAATCTTTCAATATGTGGGTGTGGCACGGATGGATCAACCCGGTATTGTTCAGATCGGCTATACGCCACAAAAGCTGATCAATGCCATGGAAGTTGCCGATATACAAAACCTTGCTCCAAGTTTTCGAGTGGGCAATTCCGGCGGTGTTATCATTGCTGATTTTCAAGGCTACATTTTAAGCACCAATGATGAGGCAAACATCGGAAATCGCCTATCCGATATCGGCTTGATTATGAATCAGTTTGAGGATGAACAAGGCTCCTTTTTGGGAAAAATCTCCGATAAAAAGTATTTGATTTCTTATCGAAAGACCGATGATTATTTGATCCTGGGTAAATTACCTACTGAGGAAATGTATTTTTCCAGAGATACCGGCACCAATATGTTGATTCTTTTCAATATTTTGCTTTTTTGTGCCATTTTCTTTCTCATTGCAAGACTGGTTCAAGTGGTTGTCATTAACGGGATCTATAAAGTCAACACGACACTGTCCAAGATTACAGATGGGTATTTGGACGAAAAGGTTTTTGTGAATAACAACAAAGAGTTTCAGATGCTTTCCAGGGGGATCAATACTACGGTAGATGCCTTGAAAGATGCGATTCATATGGCTGAGAGTCGAATTGATTCGGAACTGGCATTTGCTAAAAATATTCAACTATCCGCATTACCGGGTCCTTTTGAGAAAAGGGATGATTTTGAAATATACGGTCATATGCTCACCGCCAAAGAGGTAGGTGGTGATTTTTACGATTATTTCATGATTGATGACCATCATTTGGGATTTTTGATAGCGGATGTTTCTGGCAAAGGAATTCCTGCAGCATTGTTTATGATGATTTCAAAATCCATTATCAAAACCTATTCCATTTCAAACACCGATTTGGGTAATATCCTATTCAAATCAAACAACACCCTTTGTGAGAACAACGAGTCTAACATGTTTGTGACGGTATTTATGGGGATACTGAATATAGAAACCGGAGATTTTTCATATGCGAGTGCCGGGCATAATCCACCGTTGATTCAGCATGAATCTCAAAAATTCAAATGGCTCCATGCGAAAAGCGATTGTCCTTTAGCGGCTATTGAAAATTACGAATTTAACATTTACAAAACTCGAATCAATCCCGGAGACAGCCTCTTTTTATACACAGATGGTGTAACAGAAGCCGTAAACAGAAATGATGAACTCTTTTCCCCGCAAAGGCTGTTGGATTATCTAAACTCGCTTCCCGAACAAACCAAACCAGAAAGCATTATGAGCTTGGTCAGGCATGAGGTGGAAAGATTTGCAAAGGGAGCTGAACAGGCAGATGATATTACCATGTTGTTGTTCCACATGAAAGGAAAAGCTCAAAGACAGCATTATACAAATGGAGGTAATCTATGAAAAGGGATGCTTTAAAGTTAGACGGTAGTATTGCAACTGAAGAAAAGGCCTTAGACGGTGTTGAGCAAGGTGCTATTTCATTTGGTTTTGACGAAAAAGATGCTGCCTTTGCCAGATTGCTTGCAGAGGAAGCAATTGCCGCATTTTCATCTCTCATCGGTGTTAAAAGCGGTTTCATTTGGGTAGAGGAAAAGGAAAGGGATTTTGAAATTCATCTGGAAGCCAATGCGGATTTGGGATCAGATGAGAGAAAAACATTGATCGAGCTATCCAAAAATAAAAAAAATACGGCGAGAAAGGGTATTTTGGGAAAGATTTCCAGTTTCATCGATTACATCGCTTCTGACAGTGTGGTGGGAGAGAATCCTTTTATCTTTTATGAAATGTCAAACGACATGGTCATTTATTCTTCAGTCATTACACCCTCCGGAAAAGCGGCCTGGTCCATGAAAGATGATGAAATAAAGTCGACCGAAGAGAAAGAAGAAGCCTTGAGGGATATTGAAAAATCCATCATTGAAAAGTTTGCAGATGATATCATCGTGTCTATTGCCTTGAAAAAGATTGAACTGATCATCAAAAAATCTAAAAAATAAAGGGGAAATGATATGGAAATTAAAAAGACCGCTGAGGGAAATGCCGTAATACTTCAATTAAAGGGAAGACTGGATACCATTACATCCAGTCAGCTGGAAGAAGAATTGGAAGATGTTTTTAGCGAAGAAATTGTTGAACTGACTTTTGATTTTTCAGCCCTTGATTACATCAGCAGTTCCGGATTAAGAGTATTACTAAGTGCCCAGAAAAAGATCAATGCCATGGGAGCCAAGATGAAAATCATTGGAGCCAATGAAGTGGTCAAAGAGATATTTGATGCAACCGGATTTACTAAGATTATGGATTTGTCATAAAAAGCAGTTTTTTTCGAGCGCTTTCCATATTCAAAATAATAAAGATCCATTGATATACAATGGATAAGCTGTAAGAACTCCTAAGCGGAGGCTGATGAATTTGAGACAAATCAAATCCAAAGCAGTTATGAGTCAATTCGAACAATTCATAGGATTTGTCGAAGAAGTGCTGAGCAGTATTGGTATGGCGAAAAAAACCATCTTTTCTCTAATGACGGTTAGCGAGGAAATTATCGTTAACATCATTCATTACGCCTATACTGAAAAGCAGGGTGATCTAGAAATCGTTTTTGAAAGTGATGGGCAGAGCATTTGGTTAACATTTATAGATGAGGGAACGCCCTTTAATCCACTGATACAGTCTCAAGTAGACACGAGCCTTCAAGCTCATGAACGGGAAATAGGCGGTTTAGGCATTCATATGATTAAAAGTATGACAGATCGTGTGATTTATAATTACAAAGACGGCAAAAATATTTTGACTATTGAAAAACAGATTCAATAGATTGAACACAAAAAAATCCTCTCAACTGAGAGGATTTTTTTGTTATTCAGACCGATATTTTAGATAACCGGTTTAAATGTTCAGTCGTTAATAAGACAGCTCCGACGCAGAGCAAAATCAGAATCGGAAAGATCCAAACGGCAATGTTTCTCAATAATACACCGATTAAAGGAGTCATGATTGCGCTTCCCAAGTAGCCGAAACCCATTTGATAGCCAATAACGGTTTGCGATACCGAAGAACCAAATCGGTTCGGAGTTTCATGAATCATAGATGGGAATATGGGGGCGAACCCCAGCCCAATTAAAAGCAAAGAAGGTAATATCAATATTTGTGGTAGTGGTAGCAATAAGAGAACAACTCCCGTCAGTGAAATGCCAACCCCCAATCGGATCATTTGAATATTGTTGAGTTTGAAGGAGATAAATCCGGACAATATTCTACCAAGGGTTATTCCCCCATAGTAAAGGGCAATCCATGAGGCAGCTGTTTGAGCAGCCACTGTTTTAACTTCTACAAGAAACGTGCTTCCCCACAATCCCACGGCCATTTCTCCGGTGACTTAAAACATGAATGTGGCGATGGCGGCTATGACACCGTTTATTTTAAAAACCCGTATCATTTTGATCTTCTTGGCGCTTTCGTGTTGTTCGACTTCAACGGCCTTGTTGTAACCGGGTTGCAATTTGTGTTTTCCCCAAAGGGGGAAAAAAAGGATAAAAAGAACAGCAAGTGATAACTGAATGATGGCCACCGTTCTATAACCACCTCTCCATGAGGAAGATGTCGTTAAGAACCCAGACATGATCAAGGGGCCAACGGTTGCACCGATACCCCAGAAGGCGTGGAGCCAGTTCATGTGATGGGCCTTAAAATGGAGGGCAACGTAATTATTTAAAGAGGCATCCACGGAACCTGCACCTAAACCAAGGGGAACCCCTAACACCATTAGCCAAACATAAGAAGGGGCAAATGAAAAACCCATAAGGGCACCCCCGGTAAGCAAACAGCTGATGTAAACCACTTTGCCTGTTCCTAATTTACGAATGGTATAACCGCTGATCAAACTGGATAGAATGGTGGAGCCGGAAATGGGAATGGCGATCAAACCGGCAAAATCAAGAGGCAATGCCCAATTTTCTCTCATGATGGGCCAGGCAACTCCCAAAAGCGAATCTGGAAGACCCAGGCTGATGAAAGCCAGATAAATCAATACCAATAGCAAAAAGGTTATCATCGTTATTCTCCTTAATACTTGAAATAGTTTGAAGATGATTGCTTCAATCGAAACCTCTACCTGTCATGGGGAGAAGCTCGATTCAAGATATAATACTATACTTTGTTTTCGGTTTTGTCAAGCCTAATGTAAACGAAAGAGGCTGTCTATCAAGGGGTATCCGGAACAAGTCTTATGGTATACTTTCTTCATATTGTTTAATTTCAATTTTTCACACGTCATCCTATCGACGGAGGGGCATGAATGAAGGCATTATCATTAGGATTGGACATAGGTTCCATATCGGTTAACACAGTGGTTATCGGATCAGACAGAAAGATTGTAGAAGAGCATTATACCCTTTGTCAAGGGAAACCCTTTCATGCCTTATATTCGGTCCTTTCGGATGTTTTGTCAAGACATCGTGACGAATCCTTTTCATCTCTTGCAATAACTGGAACGGGGGCAAAACTTGCCTCAAAATTGATTGGTGGGGTTTTCGTCAATGAGATTGTGGCTCAATCCAGTGCTGTTTCCGCTCTTTATCCACAAGTCAAAACGATTTTTGAGATGGGGGGAGAGGATTCAAAACTCATTATTATGAGCCATAACGGAGATGGCGGAAAACCACAACTGGTTGATTTTTTTATGAATACGGTTTGTGCCGCAGGAACTGGAAGTTTTTTAGATCAACAGGCAAAACGAATGGGAGTGTCTATAAAGGGCGAATTTGGAGAATTAGCATTGAAAAGTGAAAAACCGCCGCATATAGCGGGCCGTTGCAGTGTATTTGCCAAAAGCGATATGATTCATCTGCAACAAATCGCCACACCGGTTCACGATATTGTTGCCGGGTTGTGTTATGCAGTGGTTCGCAACGTAAAAAGCAATCTCGCCAGGGGAAAAGAAGTGGAAAAACCGGTTGCCTTTCAAGGAGGTGTAGCGGCTAATGCGGGAGTTGTCAAAGCCTTTAAGGAGATATTTTCTTTGGATGACGGCGAATTGATTATTCCCCAACATTATGCGTCCATGGGTGCTATTGGTGCTGTTTACACTGTGCTTGATCAACAAATGCAAGTTGACAGTTCGTTTAAAGGATTAAGCGGATTGGAAGATTACCTGAAAACACCCCAAACCAATTTGCCTTCCTGGCCTCGGCTTAAAAGTCCTTTGACAAGTCTTGAAAAACAAGTCGTGATTATTCCAAAGGGTAAAGAAAGAGATGTTTACTTGGGAATTGATGTGGGGTCTTTATCGACAAATGTGGTTCTGATTGACGATGAGTACAACGTTGTTGCCAGGCGGTATTTGCCCACGGCTTCCAAACCCTTACAGGCTATTCAACAGGGCCTTTCGGAAATATACCAAGAGGTAGGAGAATCTGTTCGAGTGAAAGCAGCTGGTACAACGGGGTCCGGAAGGTATTTGACCGGCCACTTTATCGGGGCGGACACCATCAAAAACGAAATCACCTCTCAAGCCCGTGCCGCCATTTATTATCATCCTGAAGTGGACACTATTTTTGAGATAGGTGGACAGGATTCAAAATATATCAGCATCGATAACGGTGTCGTGGTGGATTTCGAGATGAACAAGGTTTGTGCAGCCGGAACGGGAAGCTTTTTGGAAGAACAGGCTGAAAAACTTGGAATTCATATCGTTGATGAATTCGGAGATTTGGCACTGAGCTCAAAAAGGCCTTCCAAACTGGGAGATCGATGTACGGTTTTCATGGAAAGTGATCTAAACGCCCATCAGCAAAAGGGCGCACAAAAAGGTGAACTTGTAGCTGGATTGGCTTATTCCATCGTTCAAAATTATATCCAAAAGGTTGTCGGTGCCAAGCGGATTGGAGACTATATTTTGTTTCAGGGGGGAGTCACGAATAATCCCGCTGTTGTTGCAGCTTTTGAAGCTATTACCGGCAAGAAGATCACTGTGCCGCCACACTTTGATGTGACAGGCGCTATCGGTGCCGCTATGTTGGCAAAAGAAGAAATGGAAAAGGGTTCTAAAACAACATCATTTAAAGGGTTTCAAATCAGCCGGACACAATACAACATGACCCGTTTTATCTGTCAGGGTTGCGAGAATCACTGTGATGTCCACAAAGTCATGATTCATGGGGAAGACACGCCGTTATTTTATGGAGATCGCTGTGATCGCTATCAACCCAGTAGGTTAAAAGATGAAAAAATGCGGAAGCGGCGAGAAATTCCAAACCTGTTTCGGTTGAGAGAAAAATTGCTGTTGGGTACATTTGACGAGAGGGCTTCATTCATCTCAGATGGTCATCAAAAGACCATTGGCATACCCCGGCAGCTGATGACTTATTATCAGCGTTTTCCTTATTGGCGGACCTTTTTTAAGGAGCTAGGTTTTCGTGTGATTCTTTCCAAACCATCAGAAAGGCCCATGGTTTCAAAAGCGCTGAGTATGCTGGTGGCTGAGACCTGTTTTCCGGTTGAAGTCATGCACGGACATATAAACGATTTACTTGAAAAAAATTGCGATTTTATCTTTACGCCGTTCATCGTGGATACGCCGTCAGATAATCAAAATCCGACTGCCAATTACAACTGTCCATGGATTCAATCCTATCCTTTTATGATTAAAGGCTCGATTAAAGGTCAACCGGGTGAGGAGAAATTCCTGATACCCACCATTCATTTCAAATACGGGAAGAAAAAATTGCTGAAAGATCTTTCCAAGTTTATGCAAGAATCGTTTGGCATCAATTATAGAAATGTTAAAAAGGCTGAGGAGAAAGCCGAGAAAGCTCAGATCCAGTTTGAACGGTCTCTGATTGACGAGGGCCAAAAGTTATTCAACCAACTCCCGAAGGGGGTTGTTCCGGTGGTCATTCTGGGGAGACCTTATAATACCGGAGATCCGGAAATAAACCTGGGACTTGTGGAAAAACTGATAGATTTGAACGTCTTGCCTATCCCCCTTGATTTTCTGCCTTTGAGAGACAAATCAACAGGGCTTTTTAAGGATTATGACATGATGTATTGGCCTAATGGACAAAAAATTTTGGCAGGGGCTCGTTTTATCGCTGACGATAAGCGTCTACATGCCGTTTATTTGACCAATTTCCGATGCGGTCCCGATTCTTTTCTTTCCCACTATGTACATGAAGAAATGCGAAACAAGCCCTATTTGCAATTGGAAGTGGACGAGCATAGTGCGGATGCCGGTATGATCACACGCTGCGAAGCCTTTCTGGACAGTATCAAGTCGGATATAACCGCTCAAGTGCCCCCAAAAGAACACACAACGGTTTCAGTGATAAAGGCATCCCCATCAAGGGATCGAGTGCTTTACTTTCCTTTTATGAACGACAGTGCCCATATGCTGGCAGCGGCAACCAGGGCTTGTGGTGTTGAAGCCAGGGTGTTACCCATGCAGGATGACACCGATTTGGAGTGGGGAAGAAAATATGCCTCTTCCAAGGAGTGTTTTCCCATGATTTGTACCACAGGCAGTTTTCTGAAAAAAATCCACGAAGCGGGTTTCACTCCCTCAAAAAGTGGCTTTTTTATGCCTTCCCACGGGGGACCGTGCCGATTTGGGCAGTATCACAAATATCAGCGTATCGTTTTTGAGAAATTAGGCTATGGCGATGTTGAAATCATTTCTCCTACCAATAAGAATGCCTATGCAGACTTCTTAAAGGAAAATGGTGTGAAGTTCAGACTAGTGATCTGGAAAGGACTTTTATGTGCGGAGTTTTTAGGAAAAATGCGCCAGGAGAAGGAGCCTTATGAATCCGTCAAAGGAGAAACGGCAAAGGTGTACGATCTATATTTGAGCCGGCTGATTCAGTCAATCGAGACCGGGGGTAAAAGGGCTTTGTCCATTCTAAAAGAAGCCGGAGAGGCTTTTAGATCCATTAAAACTATGGATATTTCGAGAAAACCGGTGATTGCCATTGTGGGGGAAATCTTTATGCGAGATAATCCCTATTGCAGCGGATTTTTAAAACAACGTCTTGAACGTCTTGGGGCAGAAACCATCATGGCTCCTGTACGGGAATGGATTGAACTTTCTTCCAAAAGATATTTCCAGGAAAGCCTTTGGGAAAGAAATTGGAAGAAGGCTTTGTTGGCAAAAGCCCAAGGGTTTTTCCAACATCAAATTGGAAATAGGTTCGAAAATGCTATGAAAGAACTCATCGAATCAGAAAGATGTTTTAGTGTGGAGGAGATTTTAATGGGGAGTGCCCCTTATATTCATCGGGATTACGTCGGTGATCCTCCGTTAGCGTTGGGGACTGCCGCCTGCCTTTCAAAAACGGGTATATCAGGCGTGGCAGCCATATTGCCTTTTTCCTGTCTTCCGGGGACAATAATCGCCTCTTTGTCGGATACGTTTCGAAAAGATCATAATAATATGCCATGGATCGATATTGCCTATGACGGTCAGGCCGATTCGGGAATTGAGACCAGGCTGGAGGCATTCATCCATCAGGCAAAAGCGTATGGCAAGAAACAGGGCGTTGCCTGATGGGCACGAAATATTGAAAAAAAGAGATAAAGGATGATTGATGATGAAACGAAAAAAAGTGTTAATCACACGTAAAATACCACAAAGCGGAATCAATTTACTGTGTGAGAAGGTTGAGGTTGAAATATGGCCGGATGATTTGCCAATTCCCAGAGATGTTTTATTGTCCAAAATCCATGATGTAGATGGCTTGATCTGTATGCTTTCTGATCTAATCGACAAGGATTTATTGGATGAAGCTGTCTGTTTAAAAGTGATTGCCAACTATGCTGTGGGGATTGATAATATCGATGTGTCCTATGCTCGACAAAAGGGAATTCGTGTGGGAAATACCCCGGGAATTTTGACAGAAACCACTGCCGATTTGGCATTTTCATTGCTGATGACAGTGTCCAGAAGGATTGTTGAGGCAGTAGATTACGTGAAGGCTGGTCAATGGAAAACCTGGGGAGCCCAATTGTTGATGGGGAATGATATTTGGGGTCGTACATTGGGAATTATCGGTTTTGGCAGGATAGGTCAAGCGATGGCGAGAAGGGGGCTTGGCTTTGGAATGAAGGTGTTGTATTACTCAAGGTCACCAAAACCCGATTTGGAAAGGGAAATGGGTGTAAAATATGCCTCGTTGGAGGAAATATACAGACAATCGGACTATATCAGCTTACACACCGATTTGAACGATTCAAGTAGAGGCTTAATCGATAAAGAGGCTCTGAACCAGATGAAATCTAATTGTATCATTATTAATACGGCCAGAGGACCAGTCATCCGCACGGACGATTTGATCGATGCCCTGGAATCCGGAAAGATTGCCGGAGCGGGGTTGGATGTTACTGATCCCGAACCCATTGAGAAAGATTCAAAACTGTTAACATTAAACAACTGTGTCGTTGTACCACATATTGGTTCAGCCAGTTACGCAACGAGGGGCAAGATGTCTTTGATGGTAGCCGAGAATATTATAGCAGGTTTGTCAGGAGAATCACTTCCTTATGAGGTGAAGTGAACCGGGGGGTCATACAAAAACAGTTCATGAATAACAGAAAAAATGGGTTTAAGAATTGGGTATAGAAAAAAACGATGAGAGTGGAGGTGTTTCATTTGAAAGTGTTGATCGTTTTTAACGGGAAATACGGAAGTACTCGGATGTACGCTGAGCGTTTGGCTGAGGTGTTCGGAGATGATAGTCAGGCTATTGACGTGAAACAGGTGAAGAAAAGTGATTTGGATAATAGCGATAACGTGATTGTAGGTAGCGGGGTTTACATGGGTAAAACAACCAGAGCACTGAAATCCTTTTTAAAAAAACATTTGAATGTTTTGAAAAATAAAAAGGTCGGTCTGTTTATCTGCTGTGCCAGCAAAGATGAAGATTCCCAGATTACGGATTATTTCGATAAGAATTTCCCACCCGAACTGCTTAAAAGCTCGGTTTTTAAAAGGGTGTTACCTGGTGGTCAGGTAATAAATGAAAAGGCGGGTTTTATTTATAAGAAGGTGTACGAACAGATGAAAAAAATACCTGAAGAAGAAATTCAGCTGCTCATCAGCGATACAGTTAACTCTTTTTCCTTTTAAACTTGTTTATATACTTATCTGAGCTTGAGAACAAATGATTGGTGTTGGATCAATACAAAATCATTACTTGAGGCGTTCTTCTCTGATACCCTTTCCATTTTTATCATGTATAATAATGATGCCAGTTGCTTTAAAAAAATAGTGTGCTTTGGGGTGTTTATGTGATCAAAACAGAACGATTAATCATACGAAGGTTTCTTCCCGGTGATTGGAAAGATCTTTATGACTATCTTTCAATAAAGGAGATTTACAGATTCGAACCCGGCAATCCCTGTTCAGAAGACGAGGCGAAGGTATTAGCGGCAGAGAGAGCTTCTTCCGATTCTTTTTTTGCGGTGATGCAGAAGGAGTCGGGGAAGATGATTGGGCATTTGTATTTTCATCAGATACAACCGCTTGAATGGATGAGCTGGGAACTGGGATATATTTTCAACCCGGACTATCAATCACAAGGGTATTGTACCGAAGCTTCAAGGGCTTTGGTTGCATTTGCTTTCTCTCATTGGAATGTCCATCGTGTTTGTGCGTATTGTAATCCTGAGAATCATGCTTCATGGAAGGTTTTGGAAAAATTAGGGATGGAGAGAGAAGGCTTTTTTAAGCAAAAGGGTTTTTTCAGACGTGATGAGAATAATCAACCCCTATGGCATGATTGTTATGCTTACGGTTTGTTAAACAAAAAAAGAGAAGGGAACCATTGACTCTACAATACTTGTTTGGGGGTGGTGTTCGAAAGTGAATAAAAAAATAATGGCAGGTGTTTTTTTCTTCTTTTCCCTGTGTTTTGCTTGTTATTCAAAGCAGTTGGTAATCGTCTTTAAGGACGGCGCAGAAATAACCTTTGATATGCAAACCATAGAGTCGTTTTATTTGAAGGGCGCAGAAAGTCCCTTTTCAATGTTTGAAGGGGAATGGCATGGGGATAAAGGCATCAAAACCTGTTATATCAATGAAGCCGGTCTTTTTAGCATGCAATTGAATAATGGTTATGCTTGGAGCGGCGTTTATCAGATTGAAAATGGCCTCCTGATTTTAGAAACACCTTATCCTGTGCCTTTAGAATATATGCTGAACAATGACATTCCCATAAACATTGCCAAACAAGCGATGAAAGTTATCCAACGACCAGATCGTTGGATTCTTCGCATCTCTGATAACGGCTTAAAACTCATTGGGCAAATACGCCATTTCCGATTGCATTGGACAGACGACAGACTGTTGAATGTTGAATATGTTGAAAGAGATACGGTGTGGATGAGATGATGAAATGAAGATGATGAAATGAATCAACGTATGACGACTTACGAACGGATTTATGCTGTTATCAAACAAATTCCGGTGGGATCTGTGGCGACTTATGGCTTGATTGCTCAGATAGAAGGGACTTGCACACCCAGAATGGTGGGTTATGCCCTTTTCAAAGCCAAACCGCAAATGCATTTACCCTGGCATCGGGTTATCAACAGTAGGGGCAGGATTAGTTTATCCGATCCGGAGGATTATCAATTGCAAAAAGTGATGCTTGAGAAAGAAGGGATTGTTTTTTTTGGAGATCGAGTTAATCTGAAGAAATTTTTGTGGCATCCATAAAAAATGGTTTATCGTCTCGGCGAAAGATGGTGATTGTGAATACGATTCGTGATAAACTATCGAGGGGAGGGATGATATGTTTAGAGATAAATTTGCCAAACGATTAAAAGAATTGAGGAATGAGAAAGGTCTTTCGCAGGAGGAATTAGCAAAGGCTATAGAGACCAGTACCAATGCAATCGGAATGTATGAGATTGGCAAACGGATGCCTAGAGAGGAGATTTTGGAAAAAATCAGGGCTTTTTTCGATTGTTCGTATGATTATTTATTCGGGTTTAGCGATGATCACAATCCGAAAACAGATAAGGAAATAACTGTTTTGGAATACGATCCCGAAAAAGAACCCGCTTTAACACCTACTGAAAAACATATCCTTTTTCAAAAAGGGGATATGGCGATTCAACTTGGCCCTATCCTTTCCAGATATATGTATCCCTTTTATTTATTGGATGATATCTTGGTTTTTTCTTCCGGGGATTCTTATAAGGGAACAGTCATCGCTTTAATGCAAGGTAATCAAATGTATATTGGAAGGGTATCGAAGCATACGGATGTCTATGAAGTGGAATTTTTGAACCCCTCCTTTAAGTTAAAACGGATACCTTGCGTTGGAACACAAATCATCGGAACGATGGTTGGTATGGTAAGGACAATGGAATTGTAATGGGTGAGGCAAGTTCTCTGTGTTATACTATAACACTAAAGTATATATCGATTTGGAGGTAGAGATATGATCAGGGTGAGATTTGCTCCCAGCCCTACTGGCTATTTACATGTAGGGGGTGCAAGAACGGCGTTATTTAATTACTTGTTTGCCAAGCACCATGAGGGACAATTTATTTTACGTATAGAGGATACGGATTTAGAAAGATCCACCAGGGAATCGGAAGAATCACTGTTGGAAACCATGAAATGGCTCGGTTTTAAATGGGACGAAGGTCCTGAAGCCGGTGGAGAATACGGTCCTTACAGACAATCAGAAAGAATAGAGATATACAAAAAAGTAGCCCACGAGTTGGTGGATCAAGGGAAGGCTTATGAGGCTTATGTTTATCCAGAAGAATTAGAAAAAATCAGAGAAGAGCTGCTGGCTCAAAAGAGGTCACCTCATTATAACGAAGAGATGCTAAAACAGTTCGATACGCCTGAGAGAAGGGCAGAATATGTCTCAAAAGGCATTGAACCGGTGATTTATTTCAAGATGCCAGATAAGGATTATACCATTAGGGATTTGATTAAAGGTGAAGTGACCTTTAAAAAGGGCACTGTTGGCGATTTTGTCATATTAAGAAGCACCGGTTTACCCACTTATAATTTTGCAGTGGTGGTCGATGATGCCTTGATGAAGATTACCCATGTTATACGCGGTGATGATCATCTATCCAACACCTTGCGACAGTTGGCGGTTTTTGAAGGGATGGATTACCCCCTTCCTGAGTTTGCACATGTTTCAATGATTTTAGGCCCTGACGGTGCCAGGCTCAGTAAAAGGCATGGGGCGACTTCCGTGGAAAAATACAGGGAAATGGGTTATCTTCCGCAAAGTGTGATGAATTATTTGGCTCTTTTAAGCTGGTCTCATCCTGAAGAAAAGGAAATCATGTCCATGGAGGAGATGATCAAAGAATTTACCATCGAACGAGTGAACTCCAGTGCGGCCATTTATGACGAGCAAAAGCTTCGTTGGATGAATGGGGTTTACATCCGGGAATTGGATGATGATGAATTGACCCGCCATGCAAAAAGATATATCATTGAGGCCGGCTTGATGGATGAAACCCATTTTGAATCCAATTACAAATGGGTTCGAGAAGCAGTTGTATCGCTGAAGAAAAAAATCCATCAATTTGATGAGATTCCAGAGATGATAGGGGTTTTCTTCAAAGAGCCCATTTTTAAAAAGGAATGGGTAGAACAAATTAAAGAAGACGATACTGATCCTGCATTCATTGAACTATACAACAGTGTCAAAGCAGTGGATTCATGGAATATTCCGGATATTTACGAACTGTTTAAGCAAGTGGGTAAACGGGTGAAGGTCAATTCCAAAAAGTTTTATCATATGCTGAGGGTTGTTCTAACCGGTGAAGAAGATGGTCCGGAATTAGTCAACGTGATTCATCTTATCGGAAGGAACCAGATGCTCAAGCGGCTTGAACGAGTGGTGGATATCATATGATTCGACTGACCGATACGCTTGCAAAAGAAAAGCTTGACTTCATCCCCATGGTTGAAAACCAAGTGAGTATGTATGTTTGCGGCCCAACGGTATACAACACAGTTCATATTGGAAATGCCAGGCCGGCTGTGGTTTTTGATGCCTTGAGACGCTATTTTGAATACAGAGGTTACAGAGTTTCCTATGTGATGAATTTCACGGATATAGACGATAAAATCATCAACCGGATTAACGATGAAGGATGGGATTTTGACTTGATCACCAGTACGTTTATTCGGGAATACCTCAGGGATATGAGAAATTTAGGCGTTCGAGATGCCAATGTTCACCCCAGAACATCCAATTATATCGAAGAAACGATCACATTTATTGAGAATTTGATTAAAAAAGGGATGGCTTACGTCGTAGAAGGGGAGGTTTTTTACGATGTGACGCTATATGAAGGATATGGTCAATTATCCCACAGAAAGCTCGAGGATATGATGTCGGGTGCCAGAGTTGAAGTGGATCAGCGTAAGAGAAATCCCGGAGATTTTACCCTGTGGAAGCCGGCAAAACCTGGAGAACCCAGCTGGGAGAGTCCATGGGGAAAAGGAAGGCCCGGATGGCATATTGAATGTTCTGTTATGGCAACCACTATCTTAGGTGAAACTTTTGACATTCATGCGGGGGGGAATGACTTGATTTTTCCCCACCATGAAAATGAAAGGGCTCAAAGTGAATCTTGTACGGGAAAAGTGTTTGCTCGATATTGGCTTCACAATGGGATGCTTCAAATGAACGGCGCAAAAATGGCCAAGTCTGTGGGAAATATCATTTCCGTTCGTGATGCCCTTAAAAAATACGGACGGGATGCGGTAAGAATGTTTCTTTTTTCAACACAATTCAGAAGCCCTATTGACTATTCCGAGGAGCATTTTGAAGATTGGAAAAAGGCTTCAAACAGAGTTACTGAAGCTCTTTCAAGAGTTGAAGAACTGTTTGAAGGTGCTGTACCCTATTTAAAAAAAGAAACAGAATGGGTAAAAGACAAACGTGACAAATTTGTGGAATACTTAGACGATGATTTTAACACATCCAAGGTACTTTCAATGCTGTTTGACATCGTTAAGGAAATGAATACAACTCAAGAAGAGCAAAGACTGGTGGAAGCTTATTGGATGATCAAAGGAGAATTCGCTGATGTTTTAGGGTTGTTTACTCAGATTCCATCCAAGAAAGAGGATCAAGCACATTCGAAAATTAATGATGTTATGGAAACGTTAATCCAGCTCAGAGCGGATTTGAGGGCTGAAAAAATGTATCAAAAAGCGGATTTTATCAGAGATAGTCTTTCTCAAAAAGGGATCCAGTTATTGGATGGTCCAGAAGGAACAAAATGGCAGATCTGACTGTTTTCATGCAGTCAGTGAATTTGAGGAGGTGAGTGACAGATGAAGCGGTCCGGCGATAAGATGTATTCTTATGTTCACTTTGAAAAAGAGTTAGCACCTGGTTATCATAAAGAGATCAAATTGAAAAAACATGCCCGGGAGGTTGGCGAAGTCTTTATCGAAACCACTTTCAAGCTCCTGAAAAAGGTGGATGATCAGATCAGTGATAAAGATATCGAAAAAATTATCTTCACCCCTGAAAAGGTCAAAAAATGGGAGTTAATGCCCGTTTTACACAAAAAGTTCGAGGAAAAATTTGAACATTCCGATTTGGATGCGATCATCAACAGGTTTGCAGAAGAAGCCTTTAAATGGCATGAACATATCGTCAAAAGCGACGAGGATAATGAATTTTTCAACGCCACCGGTAAAGGTGAATTGGGAAAGGGAGTCATCAATGGAAAATAGAAATTTTTCTGCCGGTGAATTGATCTTCATTCAAGGTGAAACGGACAGAAAGATTTATAAGCTTATAGAAGGCAAGGTGGTTACATACCTTGCCTTTCAGTCTTTAACGATGCTTGATTTGATAACCCGACCACAGTTTATCGGATTCGGGTCATTTACCGGGAATCGAAATGTTTTTACGGCGGAAGCAATTGAAGAAACAACCGTAGCCATTTATGATTTTAATGAGGATAATATCCTTGAGGTACATACCAACCTTGCCAACCAATCTGTTGCTAAAATTATTGCTTTGATCAAACAAGAGGACTTTCACGGCAGAAAGCAATTACTCAAACAAATGGAAAAATTAGATCGGTTTACCGAGCGCTTTTTTACCCGTTTTTATTCATATAACCTGGTAAGAGAAGTGCTGCGTGAATTAACCGAAACCGGGCAAATTAAAAAAATAGAAAAAGGCCAGTATCAGAAAAATACAGAGAGTTTCAACTTAGAGGAGGGATGGTAACATGTCAATTTTAAAGCCTTTTAAGGCTGTTAGACCGAAAATGGAATTAGTTGGAAAGGTGGCCTCAAAACCTTATGATGTGCTGAATTCTGAAGAAGCCAGAGAGGAAGTCAAGGGAAACGATTATTCATTTTTGCACGTTGTGAAACCTGAGGTCGATTTAGATCCAATGGTTGACCCATATGACAAACAGGTGTATCAAAAGGCATCGGAAAACCTGAAAAAGTTCATCGATCAAGGTGTTTTGGTTCAGGAACAAGAGGAACAGCTTTTCTGTTATGAACAGGAATGGCAAGGTCATAAACAGGTGGGTATTGCCGGTTGTTTTTCGGTTGATGAATATCAATCGTCCAAAATCAAAAAGCATGAATTCACAAGAAGGAAGAAAGAAGATGACCGTGTCAACAACATTTTGGCAACAAATGCTAATACCGGCCCGGTATTCTTAACCTATAGAAGTGTTGAACGAATCGATCATTTGATCATGCAAAACACACACAATGAACCACTCTTTGATTTAACCGATGAATACGGTTGCAGACATCGGGTTTTTAAAGTAACCAACAAAGAAGAATTGGTAGAAGCCTTTAAGGATGTGGATTCACTATATATCGCTGATGGCCACCATCGTGCGGCTTCTGCTTCACGGGTAAGGGATATTAAAAGGGATGCTAATCCAAATCATACAGGAAATGAAGAATACAACTTTTTCCTGGCGGTTCTCTTTCCTCACAAGCAGTTAAAAATAATGGATTATAACAGAATTGTCAAGGATTTGAACGGATTAAGTGATAAGGAATTTTTTGACCGGGTTAAGGAGAAATTTGAAGTAGCTGAAGAAGGAGACATTTCCTATTCACCTTCCTCCTGCAAGATGTTCGGGTTGTATATCAATAAAAAATGGTATTCACTGAAAGCCAAAGAAGGAACTTTTGATTCTGCCGATCCTGTGAAGTCTTTAGATGTAGCAATTTTGCAGGATAACTTGCTTAATCCGATTCTGGGGATAGAAGATCCCAGATCGGACGAAAGAATTGATTTTATAGGGGGTATCAGAGGTTTAAGGGAATTGGAGAACAAGGTGAACAGCGGCGAATGGAAATGCGCCTTTTCCATGTATCCAACCCTGATGGATCAATTATTGGATGTGGCTGATGCTGATCAAACAATGCCCCCCAAATCCACATGGTTTGAACCTAAACTAAGAAGCGGATTATTCGTACACTTATTGTAAAAGAACAGCCGGGTTTTCCCGGCTGTTTAAGAAAGAAGTGATTTTTTTTGATCCGAACAGTCTACAGTATGGATGCCGGTAGTGATATCCTGAAGATTTGTGATAAATCAGGTGAGATTTTAGTCAATACGGCAAATGCGTTGTTAAAAACGGCATATAACGAAATAACGGCTTACGGGAATAATGCAAAGCAATTATTGGGGAAATTACCTCCAGATTTTCGTTTGATTAAACCTATCAGAGAAGGAAATATCTGTGATTTTGATTCGATGGTTCAACTGCTGCATCTCCTTTTTTTAAACGATAAATCA
>Ga0116163_1000531_pt1 | contig 26768 bp, 25 predicted proteins | sample AD_UKC107_MetaG_FD_89889 | JGI IMG/M metagenome (GOLD analysis project Ga0116163, IMG submission 89889) | Active sludge microbial communities of municipal wastewater-treating anaerobic digesters from Hong Kong - AD_UKC107_MetaG | ecosystem: Engineered > Bioreactor > Anaerobic > Digestate...
CATATTTTTAATCGGCGACTCACCCGCAACAATTTGATTCTGCGCCGAACGGCTGAGGTCGAGTATCACCGAGAACAGCGCATCGGTGATCGGTGCAAGCTCGGGACCGGCCTGTTTGGCCAGATCAGCCAGCTTCTGGCGTTCGCGTTCGGAGTCGAGAATCGGCATCTTGTTTTCGGCTTTAAAATGCCCGATTTCTTTGATGATGCCCATGCGCCGGGCCATCAGATCGACAATTTGGGCGTCGATTGCATCGAGTTCGGTTCGTTTGTCTTGTAAAATCATATGATTTAATCCTTTCGTTGCAAGAAGAGAGAGGAGAGAGGACGTATGGGGAAGAGTGAAAAGTTAAGAGTGAAAAGTTGCGGTACCGCGCGGCGGGAAATCTGATTTAACCACCCCGGCACTTCGTGCCACCCCTCCATAGAGGGGAATTTTTTCTGCCCTCTGTCCTCTGATCTCTGGCTTCTTGGCACTAGTTTTTAAAGCCCATTGAAGCGTCGAAAACGGCCAGTGCGGCGGCGGCTTCGATGACCGGCACGGCGCGCGGAACGATGCAGGGATCGTGGCGTCCGCGGATTTGAAGTTCCTTTTCGGTATGCGTTGATAAACTGACGGTCTGCTGCGGGAGGACAATGGAGGGTGTGGGCTTGATTGCGGCGCGGAAAATTAACGGCATGCCCGAAGTGATTCCGCCCAAAATACCGCCGTGGTTGTTAGTCTTGGTGCGGATCTGTTCGCCGTCGACGATGAAAGGGTCGTTGTTTTCGCTGCCGTGCAGCAACGCGCTCTCAAAACCATTTCCGAACTCGATGCCCTTGACGGCGGGAATGCCGAAAACAATCGAGGATATGCGGTTTTCCATACCGTCGAACATCGGGTCGCCGAGTCCTACGGGCAATCCGGTAATGGCGCATTCAATCACGCCGCCGACCGAGTCCCCGGCCTTTTTTGCCTCCAAAATGGTTTGTTCCATCGCTTCACCGGCTTTGGGGTCAATCACGGTCAATGGGGAATGAGAAAGTTTATCGAAATCCGATTTGGAGACGGTTACGGGGTCGAATTTTTTATCGTTGACTCCGGCGATGCTTTGGATATGCGCGCCGATAAAAATATTACGTTCGGCTAAGAGCTGCAGGCAGATGCCGCCTGCGGCACAGAGCGGTGCGGTGAGCCGCCCGGAAAAATGACCGCCGCCCGTGGGATCCTGAAAGCCGTGATACTTGACCCCTGCGGTGTAATCGGCGTGGCCGGGACGTGGCATATCCTTGAGTTCGGCGTAGTCGGCGGGGCGGGTGTTGGTATTCCGAATCAGAATACAAATGGGTGCGCCGCAGGTTACGCCGTCGACGAGACCCGAGACGAATTCGGGGGTATCGGCCTCCGCACGCGACGTGGAGAGTTTACTCTGGCCGGGTGCGCGGCGGGTCATAAAGGCGGCAAGCGCCTCTTGGTCGATGCGGAATCCGGCGGGCAGGCCGTCGATGACCACGCCGACCGCCTCGGAGTGCGATTGGCCGAAGATGGAGATGCGTATGTTTTGACCCCAGCAGGAAGACATTTTTATCAGTCCTTTCGTGGCGTAGGGAACGGTAAACGGACACGGTCCGACGACCGTTCCTTAACACCGCTAAAGCGGTGTTGGAAATTCTAATCGTTAATAATACTTTTCGTCCGCGCAGTTGCGCGTACTCGGAACGGTCAAGACCGTTCCCTACAGATTCCGTTCAATCTTGAAAAATCGCTAAAGAATTCGGGGTAGGATTTGTCGACGGCTTGGGCGTTGGTGACGGTCACGGGGTTTTTGCAAATCGTTGATGCGATAGCCGCCGCCATGACGATGCGGTGATCTTGAAAAGCGTCGTAGGTGCCGCCCGTGAGTGTACCGTTTCCGATAATCGTTATCGTGTTTTCATTGGATGAAGCGTTACCGCCGAGGGCATTGATTAAGCCGCAGACCGTTGCGACGCGGTCGCTCTCTTTGAGGCGCAGGCGGCTGATGTTTTGAATCGTGGTCGTACCGTCTGCGGCGGCCGCGACGACAGCCAGCGCGGGCACGAGGTCGGGGATATCGGCGGCGTCGATGGTGATGCCGTGCAGGTTGCCTTTTCGGACAGTGACGGCGTTGTCGATTTGACTTACGGATGCACCGAACTGCCGCAGGATATCACAGATGGCTTTGTCACCCTGTCCGGAATTCGGATTCAGACCGGTGACGGTGATTTCGCCCGAACAAGCCGCAGCACAGAGCCAGAATGCCGAATTGGACCAATCGCCCTCGGGAATGGGCGTGTTTATCGCATGATATGTTTGATTTCCGGGGATGGAAAATCCGGTCGGCGTCGGGATGGCTTTGATTGAAAAAGCAGTCAATGCGTCGAGGGTCATTTGGATATAACCGACCGACTGGGTCTGCCCCGAAATGACGATCTCGCTGTCTCCGGACAGCAGCGGCAGAGCAAACAGCAGGCCGCTGATGAACTGGGAGGAGATGTCGCCGGGGATCTCGTATCTGCCGGAGGTGAGAATACCCGAGACGATTGGGGTCGCCGTACCCTTGCCGGTGATGACCGCGCCGTGGGCCTCGAGCGTGTTCCACAAAGCGTCCATCGGGCGTTCGGGCAGTTTGCCCGAGAGTTTAAAAGTCGCGTTTTTATTTAATGCGCCGATAACAGGAACAAGAAAACGGTATAAAGAGCCGCTCTCGCCGCAGTCGAGCGTGACGTTTTGATCGGAAGAAGCGATCGGAATGACGGAGAGTTCGTTGCTTTGATATTTAACCTTTGCGCCGAGGGCGTTGAGGCAGCGGACGGTGGCCTCGATGTCCTGCGAGAGCTTCGGGCAGGGCAGACACAGTTCGGTGTCACCCAAAGCCGCACAGATCAACAGGCGGTGCAGATGGGATTTGGATGGAATGGCTGCGATGGTGCCGTTTAAAGGGGCAGGTGTGATCGTTACATTCATAATACACCCTCAAGACCCAAATGTAAAAACTCACGGACTTCCGCGATCGGCATTTTCATCAGATCGCATTGACCGGGCTTGCGGGGGACAACGAGGGTCAGTTTGTCGGACAACCGTTTTTTGTCGGTCAAGACGGTGTCGAAAATCTCGTCCTCGGAAAAAACAGTCGAGGACGGAAGATTATATTTATCAAGAAGATTTTTAAGGATATCAAGGCATACCGGGTCGCAGAGGCCTTTTTTAACGGCGGCTTTGGTCATCAGCGCCATGCCGACGGCGACCGCGCTGCCGTGGGGAAGCGTGAAATTGCTGCGCTGTTCGACCGCGTGGCCGAAGGTATGCCCGAAGTTGAGCAGCTGGCGTTCGCCGGTATCCCGTTCGTCGGCGCAGACCACGTCGCGCTTGATTTCAACGCAGCGGGTGATGACCGACTCGCGGTCAAAATTATCCGTTGAAAGCAGATCGAAAATGGCGGCGTCGCGGATGAAGCCGTATTTGATGACCTCCGCACAGCCGTTGGAAAATTCGCTTGGGGGCAGCGTTTTGAGCGTGTCGGTATCGCAGATGACCAAGTCGGGCTGATAAAAAGCACCGATCAAGTTTTTGCCGGTTTTCAGATCGATCGCGGTTTTGCCGCCGACCGAGGAATCGACTGCCGCAAGCAGGGTGGTCGGAATTTGCACCAGTCCGATGCCGCGCATAAACAGGGCCGCGGCCAGTCCCGCGAGATCGCCGACGACCCCGCCGCCGAGGGCAAAAACCGTGTCGGCGCGGGTCAGGCGGCACTCGGCCATAAAATTTAAAGTATTGATTAAGGTCTCGGCGTTTTTGCTTTGTTCTCCGGCGGGGATGACGGTTTTGAAAACCGTGTAACCGGCGGATTGCAGGGATTTAGTCAAAATATCTGAGTAGAGTTTGTCGACCGTGCTGTCGGTGATAATCACGGCGTTGGCGGGGGTATGCACTTTGGCGGCGAGTTCACCCGCTTGTGCGAGCAAGCCGGAGCCGATTTTGACCTCGTAGGTCTTGGAGGGCGGGTTGACCAGAACGGTGTTCATTTTCCATCGACCTCCTCTTTGCGGATTCTGCCGTCGTCGAGCAGTTTTCGAAGCGTCGCTTTATCGTTTGCAGTGATGGCGTCGCGGTATTCGGTCAGTGAGGCGATGATGGTGTCGAGTTCGTGCACGAGGTTGTCGCCGTTTTCCAAAAACAGTTCCGCCCACATGTCGGGATTGAGCCATGCGACGCGGGTCAGATCCTGATAGGAGCCCGCCGAAAAGCCCCGGTGTTCGAGCGCGGTCGGGCTTTTGATATAGGCGTTTGAGACCACATGGGCCAGCTGCGAAGTAAAGGCGATGATGCAGTCGTGCTTTTCGGCAGTGATCACCGAGACCGAGCCGAAGCCCGCAGGCAGAATCAGCTGTTTGATGCGTTCGAGCAGGTTGATGTCGTCGAACACGCGGGGCACGACGACGAAACAGGCATTTTTGAAAAGATCGGCGCGGCTGCTTTTAAAGCCCCATTGGTGGGTGCCGGCCATCGGGTGACCGCCCGCGTATTCAAAGCCGTATTGGTTTGCCATTGCGAATCCGACCGCGCAGATATTGCGCTTGGTGCCGCAGCAGTCGACGACGAGCGCGGTTTTCGGGATGTGCACGGCATTTTCGCGCAGCCAGTTGGCGGCGCGTTCGGGCGAGATTGCGATTAAAATGCCGTCGCAGGTGTTTATCGTCTCGGGTGTCAGAAATCCGTCGATTGCCCCGGAAATGCGGGCGAATTCCTGCGTGGAGGGGTCGGCATCCGCGCCCAAAACCGTGATGGCTCCGGCGGCTTTGTATGCCTTTGCAAGCGAACCGCCGATCAGGCCGAGGCCTACGATGCCGATAATCATGAGAGTGCCTCCCTCACCTTGAGGATTTTGGCGGCCATGGTTTCGAACTGCTCGGGCGTGACCGACTGCGCGCCGTCGCTGAGCGCGTGTTCGGGGTCGTTGTGGACTTCGATCATCAGACCGTCGGCGCCCGCCGCCGTCGCCGCCATCGCCATGGGTTCGACGAAACGGGAGATGCCGATGGCGTGGCTGGGATCGACCACGATCGGCAGATGGGTCATCTCGTGCAGCACTGCGACCGCCGACAAGTCCAATGTGTTGCGGGTGTAGGTCTCGAAGGTACGGATGCCGCGTTCGCATAAAATGACGTTTTCGTTGCCGCCCGCCATGATATATTCGGCGCTCATCAGCAGTTCTTTGAGATTGTTGGCGAGGCCGCGTTTGAGCAGAATCGGCTTTTGGGTCTGACCGAGGGCTTTTAACAAATCAAAGTTTTGCATGTTGCGCGCGCCGACCTGAATCATGTCCACCGGATCAAACAGCGGGAGATCGTTGATGTTCATGATCTCGGAGACAATGGGCAGGCCGGTCTCGCGCTTGGCCTCGAGCAGCAGTTCCAGCCCCTCGCCGTGCAGACCCTGAAAATCATAGGGTGAGGTACGGGGTTTGAACGCGCCGCCGCGCAGAATCGACGCGCCGGATTTTTTCACGCTTCTGGCGACAGAGAGAATCTGATCGTGCGTCTCGACCGAACAGGGGCCGGCGATGATCTGAAAATTGCCGCCGCCGATTTTGACGCCGGAGACGTCCACCACCGTGGGCTGCTCGTGGAATTTGCGGTTGGCCTTTTTGAACGGCTCGGTGATGCGTTTGACGCTCTCGATGATCGAAAGCCCCTCGAGCAGGTTGATGTCGACCTTGCTGGTGTCGCCGACCAGGCCGATGATGGTGTGATATTCGCCCTCGGAGACGTAGGTCGAAAGCCCCATGCCCTCGAACCATTTGATTAAGCTGTCGCGCTGCTCCTTGGAGGTTCCGTGTTTTAATACCGCTATCATAGTTGTCTTTCCTTTCGCTGTCTGTTATTTTATTATCGGAAGTTTTGGCTTGCCTTAACCTTTTTCAAAAGGTTTTCTCTCTGTTTTAAATCAAAAAGGGCCTGTGCAGTGATTCTGCACGGCCCTGTGATTTCTTATCGGGTGAACCCCTTTAAGGTCTCAGTTATTGGCAACGCGAATCACTTCTTTTGATTTGTTCCAAAAGAAGTAATAAAAGTAATAATAACGCGCTGTCTGGTTGGGTTTCATAAAGTTCTCCCAAAAAGTTTTAAGACCTTTTTCCGTCCAATCCCGGAACTTAATAGCATTATAAGCGAAGAAAGGCAAAGATGTCAACTGTTTTGTGAAATTTAGTGGGGAGATGAGTTACCATTCTCTTTTTCAATTTGATCTGCCCATTTAGGAAAAAGAATTTTAAGAAATCGTCCTAATGGTATTACAAAAATGTATTTTAAAAATAGTCCTAATAGGCCAAAAACAGGTTTAATAAAATAATAATAAATCTTTTTTGTAAACGTGAATTTGCATCTATTGAATGCAAACAATTCGGCTTTTATAATGAAAATATTATATTTCGCTTGATATGATTGAATTTTTGAAAGTGGGTTCATACCAATATCATTTACATAGAAGGATAGAACCTCATTTGATTCAAGTTCACCAAACCGAGACATTCCAACTTCATGTCGGATAGTCTGTAAAATATCGGCGATGATGTATAATCCTATTTCTTTTGTGTTGTGTTTATTGTTTACAATTAAAGGATTTGTCGTGTATTCTCTGAAAAAAACGTATTTCTTATATATCTTTTTTGAACCATAAATTAATAAAGAGGCACCTGACTCGAAAAATTCATTTTTTGTCTTTTCATCTGGCTTAATTTTATTTGTATAAACTTTTTGAAGCAAGTGGATGAATTTTTTGTATTCTTCTCGCCGGAGCTCCAGTTTTTTAAATTTTACTTCAGATTTTCTACCGGATAAAAAGATAATTAGGGTTACAAATATTGAAATAAGTGTTATTTGTTCTATTGTAAGATTAGCAAGAAAGTTAAAAATAGTATTGTATATAGTTTGAAGTATATTCATGGTTTTCCTCCGACTATTCCCAATTCCAATTCGTATTGACGTAATGTAGGTGCTGTTTAAAGGTTTTATCAATGAAATTATTGAATGTCTCACTATTAACTATTAAAGGAATATCGTTTTCGATATTTATTCGATAAACAATGAGTTTTTCTGCTTGTTCAATTCCATCTATAAAGAAAGGACTTTCATCTTCATTAAATAAGTAATAATTGCCTTGTATAACGCTACAATATTGACAATGATTACTATTATAGAATTTATTAATGGTTTTAGAAAGGTCCCAATAAAAATTAAAATTGTCATGTAGAAGGTTTTTAAAATGTGGTGGAATATTGTCGGGGGCATCGCTAATAAGAATGTTTTCACATGAATAAATTATTTTATCAGTATCTTCAATTGTATCAATAGCATAATATTTCTCAAAGCCAAATGCAATCACAGGGGTAACTTGTCCACAGCGAAAACATTTTTGATTTCCTTTGATTATAAAAAATTCATCTAGCGCAATAATATTTCCATTAATCCACTTAATAAATTTGCTATACTCATCTCTAGATTGTACAAACCACATTTTTTCTCGGTCATCCCAGATCGCACCTTTTTCTTGTGCCTGATCGTTTTCTTCATATGGTACTTCAATATATAAACCCACTATTTATTCCTCCTTATAATTCTAGTAACATTTTTGATATAATTCATTTTTTGCTACCATCTTCGAGTTTATTACCAATAATATTCAAAACAATTATAACAATAAAAAAAGTGAAAAATAACATTTCAATAAGGCAAATAGTTTTTGCTATAGTGCAATTTGGAACAATATTTACTATTGTTTGGAGAGAGAAAATCTGAACAGCAAATAAGTAGATGTCCACAAATATAGATAAAGTACTTGTTGTATCAATGCCCGTGAATGCATTTTGAGAATAAATAAATGCTATACAATAAAGATTCACAAAAGCGGTGATTGAACCTAAAAATCCTATTATGAAGTGGTGGAGGTCTTTTAAAGATAACTTGTTTTTAGAATAGCTAATAATAATTGTTTTACTATAATTTATTAATATAAAAATATCAAAAGCTATACCGGCTATTAAAGTAATTAACGCTACTATAGAGTTTTTATCTTTACTATATTCTGCACATGCTCCCAACGATATAAATATTATATATAAAATATAGAGTTCATCATAACAATTGAGTAAGAAAACAATTATTCTGTGAAAAACAGAAAAGCTTATTATATACATAAATAATACTAAAATAAGAGGAAGTGTTATGATTAGATTGCCTATTCTTGAATAAATATTTAATTGTTTTGAAAAAATGAAATATAAAATTAAAAGCATTAAAAGACAAATGAATCCGATGATCTTAAAATTTTCTTTTAATTTTTTATTCATATCTAAAACCTCATATCCTAGTCAGTTGTTCGCTGGATTAATTAAAATAAATATATCACAAAAATTTACAGTTTTCAACTTATCCCCTTTTTCTCTCCATCACCCGTTTGATGCGCGGGCGGTTGTAGCGCTGGGCGAGGATGCAGGGCATGTTGACGGCGAGCGCGTATAAAAGCATCAGCCACACCACGCCCGGCGGGGTGAAAAATCCGAATACCCAAAAGGGTAGAATCGCCAGCCAATGGGTCAGCTCGCCGCGCGCCGACTCGATTAAAAACCGTGAAAGGTTTTGCGGCGAAAAATCCGTCAGGCGCTTCTTTGCAAATCCGTGCTTCTTCCAGACCATGCCGCCGTCCGGCAGCAGGTGCTTCCAACGGCTGACCTTGAAGATTTTATCGTAGATGCGGCCCTCCCGCTCGAACCGGTGGGCTTTGAAAAAGAAGCGGTCGGGCGTATAAATGCGGTCGGGCAAAAACAGGGCGACCAACGCCGCGCCGACTTGCAGAACCGGCCAGACGACAAAACAGAGGACAAGCGTCCATCCGATGGGCAAAAAGATCACCTGCATGCGCAATTTTCCTCCTTTTCGTCCGGGTCTTCGGATTTTTCGCGCGTGGGGACGGCTCTGCCTTTCCAGCGGACATTCAAGCCGAACAGCTTATTGAACGCCGACACCGCGAAAACGGCCAGCATCACCGCCAACAAAATCGGATAGAGCAAAACCGCCGCGAACCGAAAGCGACCGACCCGCCTTGAAAGCAATGTCAAAACCGTGACCCAGAGCAGATACAAAAGCGCAAAAAGCCCCGTGAAAAAGAGGTCGCCCGCAGCGGCGTATTTGAAAATTTGCAGCGGGACGGAACACATCGAGGCGATCCAGAAAAAGACCATTGCGAACACGAACAGCGGCGTTTTGACCGCGCCTGTGGCGATATTTTTGACCCAGCCCTGCAGCAGATCGCCGAACCCGCCGCCGTACATCCGAAAAGCGACGTCGATGTCGCCGACAAAAACGCGATAAGAAAGACCGGATTTTTTCAGATTTTGACCCAGTGTCATGTCCTCGACCACGCTTTTTCGGGCGCGTTCGTGGCCGCCGACGGCGATATAATCGGGTTTCGGCATCAGAATCACCGGCCCGAACAGGCCGACGTTTTTCGGCTTCGGCAGGGCGGTGCCGTTGCCCGCGAGTTGGATCAGATTGAACGGCAGCGAAAACTGCTCGTAGTATTTTACAGTGCGGTGATAGGGCTGCACCGAGACGGTGCAGCGGGAATTTTCATAGGCCTGCAATATCCGCGCAAGCCCGTCTTTTTGCAGGCGGACGTCGGCGTCGAGAAACAGCAGCAATTCGCCTTTTGCCTGATTGGTGCCGTTTTGGCAAGCCCAGGTCTTGCCCGTCCAGCCTGCGGGTTTTTCGCGCAGGGAGATCAGTTTTATATCAAAATCCAAGGCGATTTGCGCGGTCGAATCGGTTGAAGCATCGTCAACGCAGATGATTTCGAGCGGGGCAAGGGTTTGTGCGCCCAGATCGGACAACAGAAGCGGCAGGTTTTTTTCCTCGTTACGGGCGGGAATGATGACCGAGAGCAGCGGAAAACGCTCGGCTTCGGGTTTTGCTTTCGGCAGGCGCGGGAAGCGGAAAAACAGCACCGCCGCCGAAGCAAATCCGAGCAGGATGATGGACAGGACGATCCAGAAATCCGTCATGTCGTTTTACCTTTCAATTGTTTATGTACGGCGTCGGCAGCCAATTTGCCCGTGAGAATCGAGACCGGAAGCCCGGACGGGCTGAACGTCCACTGTCCGCACTGGACGACGTCTTTGAGCGGGGTATTGACCGAGTTCGCGATTTTTTGAAAGCGGTTTTCGGCGGGCATTGCGCCCGTGAACGCCCAACCCGTAATCGCACCCTGTTTATTGCCTGTCTCGCGCTCAATGGTCATCGGGGTGGAGCACATCGAAAACAACTGGTTTTGACGCAGTTCGGGCAACAGTGATTCAAGCGCATTCAGGATTTTATCGGTGCAGAACTGCTTGAATGGCTCGTATTTACCTGCTTCGGCAAAGTGTTTGACCAATCGGTAATCCATCAGAGTGCTGACGATGACACCGGTCTGCCCATCGGGCGCAAGCGTGATGTCGCGCAGAGACGGACAGGAGATCTCATAGGTCGTACACCGGAGGAATTCCTCAAGCCACTGCCAGAGTGTGTCTTCGCCTTTTTCGGCGGCTTTGCGCCAATCGGGCAGCGACGAAAGCCCCTCGGGGATCGGGGTATAAAACGCATGTGCGCCGCAGCGGTCTTCAAAATAGGGCTTATCGCAATCAACGCCCATAAATACCGTGAGAATCGAATCACCACCTTCGCTTTGTTCGGCGAGTGCGCGCTGTTTTTCGGCGGAGGTGTCGGCATGTTCGGCAATTTGATAAAGGGTCTGCTGATCGGCGGCCCAAACGAGTTTTTGATAGTGATAGATCTCGCCGTTCGCCGTGAGTTCGTGCGCCTCGACATCGACGCGGGTTACGGCGGTTTCGGTCAGAATTTCGCCGCCGTGGGTGCGGATATAATCGGATACTTTTTCGGCCAGCGTGCCGGTGCCGCCCTGCGGGTAACGGTAATCGAGATAGAGCCCGAAATAACTCAGGGCAAAAAAGGACGGCGTGTCTTTGAAAAAGTGTTGAGTGATCATATCGATCAGCGCCGTGTTGTCGGTGAAACGGCGCAGATAGGTCTGAATCGGCTCATTGAGGCGGCTCGCTTTTCGGATATTGACCTGATAGCGCAGCAGCCACGGCAAAAGGGTTTTCATCAGATATTCGGGCTTGGGATTTTCCATAAACAGCGGATTGTCGATGCCGTACAGCACATCCATATAATCCATGACTTTTTCGATCTCGGCTGCGATTTTTGCGATATCCGCTGCGTTTTCGGGAAATAGATCGGTCAGTGCGTCGGCGTAATCGTTTAAACTCTCTCGCGAGGTCAGCAGAACCCGACGGTTTTCGAAAATGATTGAAACCGGATTTTTGACCAACAGCATCTCGATGCCGAGATTTTTGAGCATGGGAAACAGGATGCCCGAGTCCTCAAACGCCCGGATACCGGCATCAAAAGCGAAACCGCGATATTGAAAGGTATTGACAAGGCCGCCCGTCTTTCGGTTTTTTTCGAGCAGCAGCGTACGGTGTCCGCCTCGGCAGAGGTAAGCGGCGGCAGTCAATCCGGCCAATCCGCCGCCGACCGCAATCGCATCGTATGTTCTGTTCATGGGGAACCTCGTTATAGTAAATTTATCAGGAGTTCCTTTTCTTTTTAAGGGTTAATGTCGAGAAAATCACTGCGGCGGCAAACAGGGCAAGGCAGATGATGACGGTGAGGATGACGTTGGGGTATTGCCCGTTGAAGCCCGAGGCCGACAGGTGTTTGACCAGAATGCCGGTATAGGCCCAAATCAATACCAGCCCGTAGGCGACGTCTTTGAGCCGGAGAATCGTGATAATGCCGATCAATGCGCCTACCGAAAGCATGATGATGGTCCAAGCGGGTTCAGACAGGCCGAAACGATCCCAGCTAACGCTCACGAGCAGGGTTGCGGCGTTCGCAATCGTCGCCACCGTGATCCAGCCGAAGTAGACCGAAAAGGGCAGGCGCAAGAACCATTTTTCGCGCGTGGTCAGGGCTTTGGCGTTGATGTTGACGACAATATCCATCAGATAGAGCAGCAAAAGCACCATCAAAATAAACGACAATGCGATGCGGTTATAATGCCAAGCGAAAATCCAGGCGGCGTTGGTCAATGATGATACGGCAAACATGAATCCGACTTTGCGCATCAGGATGATGTCTTCTGTTTCGCTTGAGCGGAAAAGGCCGAGTTGATAGAGGGTTGACAGCGCGAGCAGCAGATAGATCAAGCCCCAAATCGCAAACGTATATCCCGCCGGTGCGAACAGATTGGGATACGAATCGGAGACCGCACCCGTCCCGATGCCGTTGAGAGGCAGGATGTTTGCCAAGGCATTGACCGTTACCATCCCGACAAAGGCCAATGCGATCAGGAATTTAAACAGTCCGCTGATTTTGGTTTTGTCTTTCATTTTCTTCATTTTCGAACACTCCTTGTTATTGATAGAGATAATACCCTTCGAGCAGGTAATTTTCACAATATTTCTCCGCGAGCCGCAGGAAATGGTTTTTGACCGATTTGAGTTGAGATTCACCTGCGGCGTATTTTTGCAACAGGATCTGAAAGCGTTTTTTCTCGGTTTGTGTCGCTTTGTCTTTGAAATATCCCCAAACGTGCTGTGCGGCGTTGGCCGCGTTTCCGGGTTCGATCGGCAGATCGAGGGCTTCTTCAATCAGGCGATAAAACGGCAGAGCGGGATATGCGGTTTTATCTTGCAGCAGTTTCCGGGCGGTTTGATAATGTCCCGGGGAATGTTCGAGGATGCGGTATTTATAACGCGCCCACTCGGCTTCCAATGCGGCAATGCCTCGGTGGGAAATACAGTTGAGGCACTTTAACGCGGAACGGTTTTTGTCCTTGACTTCGAGCATGATGTCAACGTCTAAATCCGAAAGCGGACGGATAAAATTTAAAAACGGGTCGATGCGGATAAAATCGGAATGCGCGCCGGGCTTTTTCTGCGGATTCTGCTGCGAATAGTGGATTTTGGGGCTGCCGTCTTTTTCGTGCCATGTGGCGGCGCATTGTCTGATCCATTCGCGGTCGGAACGGGATTCTTCGGGCGGATTCACAGCATGGTGCAGGTTGTCGAACACCACGGGGATTTGAGCGGCAAGAGCCGTTTCAAGCACATCTTTGATGTTGAAAACCGTGTCGTCGTTTTCGAGCAAAAGGCGATTTTTGATCTTCGGGTCGAGTTGGTGAAAGCGGGACAGAAAACGGGCTTTGGCCTGCTCTTTGTTATCATATGCACCGCCGAGGTGGAGGATGATTTTATGGCTTGCGTCGAGACCGAGGGCATCGAGCAACTTTGCATGGTAAGCGAGGTCCTGTGAGGCGCGTTCAGCCACGGATTCATCGGGCGAATTGAGAACGGTGTACTGCCCGGGGTGCATCGAGACGCGCAGATGGGAGTCGCGGATTTTTTGCCCGATGGCGGTGAACCGATCGGCATAAAGATCTTGCCAAGGCAGTTTTGCCGCGGCGCTTGAACCGAACGGAATCAGATCCGAGGAGATGCGAAAGAGTTTGATACCGTTTTTGATATTGTAGTCGATCAGGGTCTCGAGCGCGTTCAGGTTGTGTGCGATGAGCGGCAGAAGGCGTTCCGGCTGCGCGTTTTTCAGCGTGCAGCTTTTCAGTTCGCTTCCGGGTACGGCAACGGCCAAACAGGCGTATCCGATGTTCATAACGTCCCTTTCTGCCGGCGGGGGTCTGTCTGTCGTGTTTGAGAATGCGGGGACCGTTTGCGGTGTCGCGGCGATTTTTACTTGGTTCATATTATACAGCAAAATATGCCATTTTTCAACCTTGAAATTTGTTTTGCATCAAAGGCGGCCGAAAGCGTGAAAAGGTTGACATCACGGGTCGGGAATGCGATAATTTTATGCGAAATCATATTGAGGGCTGCGGGAGATGCGTATGAACAAGGAAATCATTAAAATTAATGAGGCGGAGGGGATTTTCCTTCCGATGTTCGACGTCAATTTAAACGATACAAGCGAATTCACGGCTGAAAACGCCGTTTTGGTTCAATCGTGGGACTGCTGCATGCTGACGGGGAAATCCGAAACATTCGGCGTGACCTGGAACGGCATGGTCGATATGGGGGAATATGATCGGCTGTTGTTTTTTATCAATCCTCCGCCGTATGTCAAAGTCGGCGGCACCGCAATTGTGAACGGCGAAGAAATAAAACTGTTTGAAAATGTTTTCGGCGCAAACGCGCCGATCGAGATCGCGGGAACGGTATCGGCGGACATGAACGGCAAACGGATGCTGACCTCATTTACGCTCACGTTCGACGCATGCGGTTCGGCGATTTCCTCTCATATCATCTCATTGGGTTGGGTCGGCGTATTATGTAGTGATAAAGAACATTTGATCGAAGATGCCCTGCCGAAATACGACGAACATTCGTTTGACAACTATCTGATCCATGCGCAGCCTGATTTGCGGGACAATGTCTTTTACGGGCAAAAAGAGTTAGACGCGATGATCGAAAAGGCTCGAGCCGATATACGGATGAAGCCGGCGTTTGAACAGCTTGCCAAAAAAGCCGCCGCGTATGAAAATTTTGTGCCGGAAAAGGAAATCCGGCAATATCTTGCGGTTAAGGAGCATATGTACCGCTATGTCCGCGTCCGGGACAGAAACCGCCTCGAACTCAAAAGTGTTTTGACGCTGATGGCAGTCGCGGGGTATGTGCATAAAAATCCGAAATGGACGATGCTGGCGGCGCGCATGCTGCTGTCGATCGCGGTCACGCCTTTTTGGTTCGAGGGTCCGCAGGCCAACATGCCCGGTTCGAACTGGCACCACGTCTGCTTTACCGAGGAGGGTGTATGCCGCGAGATCACCTATGCGCTCGGGTTTTTGGGCGGTGTGTTGACGGAAGAAGCCAAAAAACGGATTCTGGTTGGAATGAAAAAACACTTCCCGACCATCGAGAGATGCTGCGACGAGGTCTGCTATCGGCGGTTTATGAATCAGGGCGTGGTCGAGTCGTCGGGCAGGGCGATTGCGGCGCTCGGTTTGAAAATCCTCGGGGACGATGAATATGCCGGCATGGAAAAAATCGAATCTTATTACCGGCAAAACGTTGAAATCGTCAACAACTATCTCAACGAAGAGGGTCACTGCTGCGAGGGTCCGGGGTATTATTTTTACTCATTTAACTCCTCCTTTACCCTGTGGATGGCCTACGCGCGCATGAAAGGTGTGCCGGTCAAAGACATCGTGCCGGACCGGGTGCTGCTGTCCTTCAAATATCTCGAATGCCTGTTTTCGAGGGCAAAGCAAAACGAGGATTTCGTCTACACCAACAGCTGGGGCAACAAGCGGCAGTCGCCGTTTTTGATCGCGGCCTATGCGCGCTATCTCGGCTTTGAGGCGGGTATGGCACATGTCGAAAAGAGATTGGCGGGGAATCCCGAAGAGCTTGAAATCGAAAACAGCTTGAATTTTATCATGCTGTGCGATTTTATCGCGCATGAAAAGCCCGTGCCGCAGAAAATGCCGCCCGAATGGGTGATCTTTGAAAAATCCGGGCTGGCGTCATATGAATTCGATAAGGGGAAGTTCTGGTATTTCGCCGAGCGCAACCCGATGACCTGCCACTACCACGGAGATCGGGGCAGTTTTATTCTGCATTATGCCGATGAGGCGCTTTTTGCCGACCCCGGCATTGTCTCTTATAACAACGCGATGTCGCGCCATATGGTGCTGCAAACCTACCACAACGTCGCCTATCCGACGGGACGGCAGATGAAAATCAAGAGCGAAAAAGCCGACGGGATCGCCTCCGACAAAAAGGCGCAGGCAAACGGAACACTGGTGCTGGACAATTCGTTTTGGAATGACTATGTGCCGGAGATCAAGTATTTAAAAAAGACGAAAAACGGCCTTGCGTTTTGCAGCGACCAAAAAGCGCTTTTCCCCGGTATTGCGCTAAAAGGCGAACGGGCGGGAGAATTTTCGGAAAACGGTCTTGTGTTCACCGATACCTGGGAGCTGACGCACGAAGACGGGCTTACCGTCAACTTCGTCTCGTACGGCAAGTGGGAGATCACCGATCACGGCGCATCTGTTCGGGTCGGGAAAGCCGCTGCGGTTTTGAAATTCGAGACCGATTTGAAAATTTCGCTCGCTACGGACACGGGCATGATCGACGCGCAGCAAAGGCCGATCACCGTGCTGCGTCTGATGACCGAACCGGCAAAAGAGATTCGGGTGAAAACCGAAATCAAATTCTTCGAGGTGTGAGAGAATGGAATTCAAGGATTTTATCGAAAAAATCGATCATACAATCGCCGCTTTGGGCGGCAATTTGCGGGAATATCCGGCCTGCGCAACGGGGAATTATCTTGAAAACAGGGAAAAATCCCTGCCTTTGAGCAGCATCTCCAACTGGACGCAGTCATTTTTCACCGGAGAGGCGCTGCTGGCGTATGCCTATACCGGAGACCGGAAATACACCGACTGGTGTGAGCGTTTTTACGGGGATTATTATGATAAGGTTTTCAAGACCCCGAATCAGACCATGCACGACCTCGGGTTTTTATTTACGCCGTATGCGGTGGGGTTATACCGGTTGCTGAAAGAGGATAAAATGCGGGAACTCGGTTTGCGCGCGGCACAGGTATTGGCGATGCGTTTCGACCCGAAAAGCCGCCACATCCGCGCCTGGGGCAACATGCAGAACGAACTGCCCGACGACCTGCCATTCGGTGACGACGGCTCTTTCTATCTGAAAAGCGACGGAATGGCGATCATCGACTGCATGATGAATCTGCCGCTGCTGTTATGGGCAAGTGAGACGCTGAATCATCCCTTTTACCGTAAAATCGCCTGCGCCCATGCCGACATGACGATGCATTATTTTATTCGGAAAGACGGTTCGGTCTGCCATGCCTATCGTTTTAACCCGGAGACCGGTGCGCCCATCGGCGAGGACAACAACTGCGGATGGTCGGTCGGGTCGCACTGGAGCCGCGGCACCGCTTGGGCGGTCTACGGCTTTGCGATTTTATACGGGTACACGCGCGACAAGCGTTATTATGAGACGAGTGAACGGTTGGCAAAGGACTTTTTGCGGCTGAGCGGCGGGAAAGTTCCGGTTTGGGATTTCCGGCTGCCGAAAAGCGAACCGCAGAACCTTGACACCTCCGCTGCGGCAATCACGGCATGCGGGCTTTATGAATTGTTCAGATATTCTAAGGATGAAAAATTGAAAAACGGCGCGGACGGGCTGATGGCCGATTTGGAGCGGTATGTCAACACCGACCCAAAGGTAATGGGTGTACTGAAAGAACAGAACGGGCGGCATTATTATACCTGTTTCGGCGATTATTTCTATCTGGAGGCGCTTGTAAAAAGAGAAAAAGATTATCGGGTTTGGTAATCGACCGCTTAATTTAGAATTTTGAAGAGCACTCCTTTTGGGGTGCTCTTTGTTTTATTGGAAAAAGGTAAGAAAACGACAGAAAACAGTTATTATTTAAACCCGAACCCGCATACATTATAAAAAAATCGGGAGGGCGGAGGATGAGAAGGGGACGGTACGGGAAGGAATGCGGAGGATTTGACCCGATCTCGGACAGGGTGTTAATGCTTGCGGCTTATATCGCTGCGACCGGCGCCACGGTTCGGGATGCCGCGAAGCGCTTCGGCGTCAGCAAGAGCACGGTACATACAGGCAACACAAAATAGAACGGTTCGTTTGGATGGTAGAATAAGTTGTCAATATAATTCAATTGTTTATAAAGTGTCAAACCAACAATATTCGTATTGGGTCAGTAAGGTAACTTTAAAGCAATAAGATTTTTTATTCAAGTTTAATTTATGTGTGCGAACATAGAGATTTGCATCGAAGAATTTCTTTGATTTATCTTGCTGAAAGATGGACCAATTTTAATATCAAATGCACATGGTTTTGTATACTGTTTTCGACCTTTCACACAACCCGCCCATCAGACAACCTGATAATCCGGTCGCAGAGATTACCCACCTTTTCATCGTGGGTCACAATCACAATGGTCTTGCCGAGCTCGGTGTTAATCTTGCGGAACAACGCCATGATGTTATCCTCGGTGGCCTCGTCAACGGAGCCGGTCGGTTCGTCGGCAAGCAATACCTCGGCTTTTTTGACCAACGCTCTTGCAATCGACACCCGCTGCTGCTGCCCGCCCGAAAGCTGTCCCGGGTAATTTTTCGCTTTGTCGGCGATCTCGAGCATCTCCAGTACTTTCATCACCCGCTTCTGGATTCTCTTACGCCCCATGCCCTTGTATTTCAGCGGAAGTGCGACATTATAGAACACCGTCTGATCCTCGATCAAAGCAAAGTTCTGTACGACCAATCCGATGTTCTCCTTGCGAAACCGCGACAGCGCGTTTGGGTTTTTCAGGTTAACCTGCTTACCCTGAAAACTGTAATCCCCCTTGTCCACCTTGTTCAAGCCGGCCATGACGTAGAGCAGCGTCGACTTGCCGGAGCCGGACTTTCCCATCACGGCACACATCTCACCCTTTTTGATGTCAAGCGTCGCTCCGTTCAGAGCCTTTACCAGCCCGTCGCCTTTTCCGTAATACTTGTGCACATCGTTCAGTTGAATAATGTTTTCCATGTTGCCATCCCCTTTATATGTAAATATTATACTTTACTTGCCGATTTTTATAAATAAATATTATCTGATCACTCATTTCCTCTTAAAAATTTATCCGGTTCAGTATTATTGATTTTAATGATCGGGAATATCAAAGACATCCCCACAATAACGAGATTAATTAAAAGAACAATCAAAACGGTAAATCCGGAGAATGAAACGCGTGCGTTATAGATGTTTGCCAACGAAAACGTAAAAATCCTATCGCTTAAAAAGTAAAGTGCCGCAAAAGCGATCCCGTTTGATATAACCGCTAAAGCAAGCAGTTCAAACAACACAAAGAGTCTTAGCGTTGATAATTTCGCACCGCAGAGCAAATGGATTGAATATTTTTTCATGTTTTTATTTACCTTATTGATCAAATTTGTTGAAATACAGATAATTGAACTGACCGCAATAAAAATACCGCTATAGATAAGCATCTTGAAATAGGTGTCCATCTCTTCGTACATCTGATGAGGTATGCTCATGAATCTCCCCCTGCATGAAAAAGCGTTCTGGAGCCCGTTTTCAGTGGCAAAACCCATGAAATCCGAAAAGATTTGGTCTTCGGTGGTATCTTTTGCGAATATGTAGATATTATTATTATTATTATTTCTGAAATACGCGGAAAAACGTGAGATTTTTTCCGTTTGAGAAACACCGGTAATCTGTGTGTCATAAAAAGCAGTCATATCCAGCTGAGGGAAAATAAAGAAATTATCAAGATACACAAGTTGATTTTCGGCGGTCGTCTCTGAATCGCTGTAATATTGCTGATAGGGGAGCAATGCAGCGCCCTCTCGTAAGAACCCGATTACTCTGTAGACAAAATTTCCGTTTTCACCGGACTCGTCAAGCAAACCTCCGGTTTTGCTTTTAATGATGTCATTGAGCTGATAAACATCGCGCAGGTTGTTGCCTAAAATCACCGGATAGACCTTATCATCTCCATAGACAAAATCATCTGCGTCGCAGTCGGAAAAATTTTTACCCTCTGCCACCTGCAGATCAAAGTATTCCATAAATACAGAATCGACGAATGCGCCGTTCATGCGGTAGTATTTTTCCCCGTTCAACACCGCGGTTATATCAGGCATATCCCAATAACCGTAACCATATTCATAAGGCCCGTTGTAATCCTGAACAAAAGCCACGGTTTCAATACTTGCTTTGATCAAGGTCATTTGCGGGTGATCGGATTGAAAGGCGCTCAGAATGTTTAAATAAGCCGTATAACTTTCCCGATCCTTTGTGATGCTGCTGATCATCTCATTTCGAACAGAAAAACATACCCTGCCGGTGTTTTCACTATATGCCTCTTTAAAGTTTTCCATCAACTGATTTGAGCTGTCTATATATCCACCGACCCCGGCGATAATAAAGATACTTGCGCTGTATAACAGCACCGTCCAAAAACTGATGGAAATGTTTTTTTTGATGCTTTGCCATACCTGCGAAAAGATCATGCGCATTTTGATTGCTCCTTTTGCGGTTAAACTTTTCTAAGCGTGTCGCCGGGTTCGACTTTGACGCATTTGTACATCGGAATGAGGGCGGTGATGGTGTTGACCGCAAACGCCGCCAAATAGGCATATAGGATTTCATTCGAAAACAGGTTCGGTATCGTCAAACCGACATGCAGCAGTTCCAAAATTTTTCCGCCGGCAAGGACGATTAAAAAACTGGCACTATACATCACAAAGAACCTGAAATAAACCGATAACAAAATTTCAGGCACAGACGCGCCGATCATCCGCTTGACTGCGATTTCGTTAAACCTTTTTTCCGCCCAGATCGTCGTAGATGGAATCGTTGCCACCACAACGGTGAGGACAGTAAAAAGGATCACCGCCATATTTAAGGTGCTCACACCGAAAAAGCGGGTCATATCGTAAGAGTTGGACGGCAAATCGATCGTTTCATAGTTATATCCGCTTTCGTTCAGCAGACCGCACAGCTCGTCAAAGCATTCCCGAGTCCTTGAAGCCGAAGTGGATTCTATTATAAAAAAGCTTGACCGGTATTCGAATTCCGTGTCCATGTTCACAACCAGCTTTGATGACGGCAGGTTTTCGGAATCAACGGAATACCACCCGATTATCTTATATTCCCCGAAATAATAGTCATCGCCTTTTTTTACCGTACCTGCGAATAAAAGCGTCTTATCCGCGACGCCTTCCAGAATATTCTTCTTTATAACGGCGACGGCGGTTTTTTCGTTGTTATGAAAGCTCTCATAACGAAAACCTAAACCTTCCGTGACTGGAATCTGAATATCTTTGATCGTGGAATAGAAACCGTTCACAAGGACCTTGCTGCTTAATGTTCCGTTGTAAACGGAAAGATCCCCTTTTTCATCAGCGTAGTCAATAAAAAGATTTACGGGGATTTCAATGTCGGACGTATCCAGAGTTATCGCAAGGGCCTTTGCGTTTTCCGAGTAAAAGAGTGTCGAAACGGAAGCAAGCTCCGACCGCTTTTGCGCATATATCCCGAAAAAGATACCGCAAACGCTGATGAGCATATAAATACAGATTAAAAGGACCTCTTCCGTTTTGATTCTTTTTCGCTTCATTGCCATTCCTCTTTCAATGCACACAAATATTCGGTGTTATTGGCTTTCAAAGGCCTCGTCCCACGGCGTGGGCACGATGAAAGAATCTTCGAAATCAACTATGTCACTATCCCATGCCGCCTTATATTCTAAAAACGCTTCGTAGTCATCAAAAAAAATCATTTGCGCTCTGCACTGGTCGTCAATGTTGTCCGGGTCAGGTATATATCCGACGCTGACGGGTCGGGACATTTTTACGGAAACTCCCCAGACGAATTTTTCGCCGTCCGTACTCCGGGCCACTTTTACAAAGCCATAGATGCTGAACTTCTCGACGTCGCTTAAAATTTTAACCGGTTCATTATAATAATCCACCACGTCAAGATTTAACTCCTTAAAATATGGATTGCTCGATTGATACGCCGAAATTGCCCCCGCACCGATCAGAAAGTTGTTTTGCAGCATTCCCCAAAGGGTCTTGTTGTTTTTGATATAATATAATGTCTGGGGATATAGTGTAAAGATCTCTTTTACCGCCGTGTCTATCCGCTGCGCGTCCAACGGCCTTATCCACCTGTCGTACCCGTCGAGATATCCTTGTGCGTAATAGAGCTGCCCGTTCTGCATCAAATAGATAAGGTCACCCGTCGAGGTTTGAACCATATAATCTTTCACTTTTTCGGCAACAAGCAGCTCCTCGTCCGCTGTTTTTTCGGTGTCGCCCTGCATATACTTCCCCTTAAAATAGAGGTTTCCGTCCTGATTGATATACAGCATGGCGCTGTTGCCGGCTTTTTTAACGTTTTCAAAAATCTTCGTAATTTTCATTTCTCCGCTTTGCGCCGCGGCGAACGAACTTTTTAACACGGCGCACAAAGTGTTGTTTTTGATATATTTAAAACAGGACTCCGTCGGCAGATGCGTCCCGAATAAAAGATTTTTCTCCGCACTGATCATTTCGCTGACGCCGGTGTCGATCAACCGCGGTGTATAATCGGTTTCGACGGGCTGTGCGTTCATCGTGCCGAAGCAAAAGAGTTCCCCGTTCTTTTTCAAGAAAAAGCAAATCGATTCGCTTGGATGAAAATCCGACACCGCGACCACGCCTTCATCAAACTTCACAAAATCCTTTGTGTAAGTGCTTTCGGCGCCGTCCCTGGGATACCGGCCGTTGATCCAAAGGGTCATATCTTTTTTTAAGACAACTAATATTTCGCCGCAGCAGGCGAAATCCGCTACATCCTCGAGAACGAGGACGGGCGTTTTTTCCACAGTAAGCTCGGGGAAATCTTTCCCGAGGGTATAATTGGCATTCGAACCCCATCCATAGAGATTTCCGTTTTCTAAAAACAAAATGGCATTCATTGTGGACTGACCGACTTTAAAATCCTCAATTGTTAAAACCGGGTCGGCTGTAATCAGCTTAGAATTCGACGCCGGATTGTCCGCACCGCTGCAGCCCGTAAAACACAAAACGCCGATGAGGGCCATACCCAACGCAATGCCTCTTTTTAACACTTTTATAAACTTTTTCCCAAAGCTCATCTTCTCGATCCTCCCTTTCCTTTCGTCCAATCTTGCTTAAGTAAACCAATGCCCGGAGCTGCCAAAGGCAGCCCCGGAATTGTCTTGTCTGATTAAATGACAGGATAACTGCCCCAATTTTGAATCCCGCCCATAGAATACGCTACATCGCAATAAGCCCAATCGGCATTACACTGACTCGGATGTCCCCCCGAAAACATCTCTGCCTCGTGAAAATATCCAACACTGTCAGCATAACCACCGACATGATAGCCATATGGGAAGCCGGACCAATCTGTTTCGAAAAGGCCATAAGCTATATCGCATCCGGTAACCGATAAATAAATTCCGTAATCATCGCTTGCAGCTGAACTTATATATGCTCCCACATACGAACCCGAAGCTGCTGAAACCGTCATGGAAAAACTTGAAATTATAACTACCGCTATTAACAGTGCCGTTAAAGATTTTTTCATAAAAACCTCTCCTTATATTTTCAATAATAATTTTTGCATATTATAAATTCACAGGCGGATGATACCGGCTTTCGATGACCTGTCTTCATCAAAAGCCGGTCAAACAATTTCCATCAGCACTTTCCGCTCGAGCTCTGTTGCTCTTCGCGCCTGAAAGGCACACTGCGGCCGACAGGCAACATTTTGTTGATCCTTTTTTAATACTGCATTTAATACATCATCTTCTGCGGTTTGATCAGAACCATTTCTGATGATAATTATACGCAATATACAGAATATTTGCAACATCCTGTCAAGTATTTTTTTCCATGTCCCCATCGCAGTCCCCCCTTTCTTTGTTGATTTTATTGCGAATTCGCTTTAATTCATATATGATCTTCAAAGTTTTAAGGTTGAAACACTTTCAATCGCCGCTCCTCTGCGCTGTTTCAGAGAAGGTGGTATATGTTGTATTGCATGAAATCATTATAACTTTTTTTGGAATGTTTACAATGCCTTTTACGCAAACGATATGATTTTTAGCGTAAACGATGAATTTTCCGTTTTTCACTCTCTTCTTAACGCGTCGCCCGGTTCGACCCGCATAGTCTGCACGAAGGGTACAATCGCAATTAGAATATTAAAAACCAGCGAGCCCAGATAAGCCACCAGCATCTCCATGGAGAAAAATGATTTTAAATTCAGATACCCAAATTGGGCAATGATAAAATACACCCCGTAACTGATTAAGAACCCCAAATGGAATAAAATCATCAGCCGTCCGAACATCTGCCAAAGCGTAAATGATGTCGAGAATCCGAGCATTCGCTGCACCGCCACCCGCTTTCTGCGCCGCTCTGCCCAGAACAGTGTCAACGGCACCGTCGAAAGCACCACGCACATGCATGCAAAAATCAACATGATGATGTTAAGCAAATCCAAGTTGAAAAATCCTGAAACTGTGAAGTCAGAACTCGGAACTTCCATCTCGACCACATTGACGTCATATGCTGTTAAAAGTGCCGTAAATTTTTCTTTCAGCTCTTCGGTTCTGCTTTCGTCAGTAAAATCGATAAAAAACGGCAGAAGTTCATCTAAACGTGCTCCATATGCATTTAAACTGTATAAACTTACAAAGTTGGCGCTGCCGATAATCGGATACCCAATTGCTCCGATCGCTTCATATGTCTTTGACGATGCAGAATAATAATTAACCCCGTCTCTTGTAGAAATGTTGCCGAAATATATCCCCTTTCCCAAAACACATGTGGCATGATCGCCCAAGAAGTCACTTTCTTTAAAATATCGCCCATACACCATTTGAGCATTTACCGGCACATTTCCGCTGAAAGCAATTGTAAAAGATGGCATTTGTTTGCTTGAAATCAGCCATTGATATACCGCAACATCGCCTTCAGTGTTGATAAAATTCATCACTTCATCTGTAAGATCGATCTCATTTGTATAATCAAAATTGCCGTCAATCCCCCGCACACCCAAAACCAGTACGTTCGGGCTGAAAATCCCTTGGGCGGCTTTGTTTATTTCGTATTTTTCGACCGCATAACTCCCGAAAAAGATTGTGCCAACCCCGATCGCCGCAAAGATCACGACTAACGCGAACTCCTCGATTTTAATCCGCAGCTTCGCGTGTCTTTTCCGCGGCTTTTTAATTGAATTATCTTTTTTCATTGATCTCACCTACTCTTTTCCGCGCAGAAGCGTGTCGTATTCCACAACCGATATCTTGATCAACGGGAAGATAAGCGCGATCAGCGATACGACCAAACTTACCCCGATTGCGCAGGCGGCGGCAAACGGGCTGATACGGGAGACCTGTACCCCGAAGATACCCATCTCATTGTATGTAAATACCCCTCTGCCGAAAAACAAAGCGCCCAAAAACGCGGCGACATTGGAGATAAACATGATAACCAGTACCTCAAACACCATAAACCACTTGATGTTCGCCACCGTTCCGCCCGAGATCAGATGGACCGCATATGTTTTAAATGAAGAAATCAGCTTGTTTGCTAAATTCAGCGACAGGCAGAGTGTGGAACTTGCAAGAATCAAGATTGAAGCGAGCAGCATTAGGTCAAAATAGTTTTCTGCGCTCTCCTTAAAACTGTCGCTGATCATCATCACCCGATCTCCGTTACCGACATTTCCCATACCCATTTGTTTTGCAAAAGCAACCACCGGATTCGGAATTGTCTTTGTGAAAACGATTCCTTCGAACATGCAAGAAATATTATATAGGTCGGCTTCTTCATCTGACGCATATGTACAATCCAAATACGGCACCAAAACATAAGTATCCAGCGAAATGATCGTGTCTAAATTCGCGGCGTCCGGCGGCAAAATGGAAATCCCGGGTTCCAAAAATCCAACGATTTGAAAATTTCGCGTGTCCATTCCGTTTGCAAGAATGATCCCTTGAAGCATGTCGCCGATCTCATACGCCTTGCTCCATTCCCAGCCGCATACGATCGGAATCGTTTCGGCATAAAAATCCGTGTGGTCAAAGTCCGAAAAATCGGTGCCTTCGGCAAGCTTCAGATGAAAGCGGTCAAACACGCGCCCGTCAACCGAATATGCATTCACCCAGGATATATATTTGCCTTCCGTTTTTATATATTGAAAATCCCTGTATGGATTGTACTGTTGATATCCGGTCAAACAATGGTCGCCGACTTTGGGATTAAAAATCCCCAGCCACTGATCGCGCGTTGTGAAATGCATAAAATCAAACGCCTCGGCATTGTTCAACGCTTGAAATTGTTCGCGGATCTCGGCAAGGGCAATTTCTCCGGCCTCATACCGTTTTGCTCCGTCCGTATTGGCACTGACATAAAACCGGTATTCATCCTCGGGGTACGCCGAATAAAAGTCGTCAACGCGATCTTCATTGTGTTCAGCATACCCCATCGAGCCGATGATCAAAAACAATCCGACCACCATCATGATAATGATCAATGCCGAGAGGAGTTTCCGCCTTGTTAAACTGTGAAACACCTGTTCAAAAACAATTTTCATCTGGTATCCTTTCAAATCGCGTTAACTCATGTCTACCCATCAAACAACTTGAAAATCCTTCGCCGCGTTCAAAAGTCCCGTCAATCATAATATGCCGCCTCTTGATATTGAGAAGTGTCAATTCCCCGTGAGGCAATGGCATCCAAAGCGTTTTGAAAAAACGTGTCAACCGTGAATTCGATCGGCGTTGGGATGATATAATACTTTTTATAATTAGTTCCGGATGGCGAATATTCTTCGTCTGTTTCGAGCCTAACGCCAAATGAATCCCTCGAGTCCCAATTATCCTCCTCGTCAACATAAATAGAACCGTTTCCCCAATACCAAATGGAACCGTCTTTTTTCTGCACAAAATGCAGACCGGATGTTTGCGTGAATAATTGTTCAACATCCTCCATGATTTGTGTAGGCTGTGAAAAAACTCCATCCCCTGAATATAGTGGTTTAAAGAGGGTACCGGGATCCAGAGCGTCGGCATCCAAAAACTCGCCGTTTCCGAGAACGCCTTGCCCGG
>Ga0116163_1000532_pt1 | contig 26759 bp, 26 predicted proteins | sample AD_UKC107_MetaG_FD_89889 | JGI IMG/M metagenome (GOLD analysis project Ga0116163, IMG submission 89889) | Active sludge microbial communities of municipal wastewater-treating anaerobic digesters from Hong Kong - AD_UKC107_MetaG | ecosystem: Engineered > Bioreactor > Anaerobic > Digestate...
TCGCGAGATGAAAAAAAGCAGGATGACATGCGTCACGACTTCCAGGCAAGGATGCCGGAAGTGGCCAACAAGATCAAATTCTACATTGGTGACGTCCGCAATAAGAGCACGCTTAAATACGCCATGAAAGGGGTAAATTTCGTGTTCCATGCGGCCGCTCTAAAGCAGGTGCCCTCCTGTGAGTTCTTCCCCATGGAGGCTGTCAAGACCAATGTGATAGGCACAGACAATACCTTGGATGCCGCTATTGATGCCGGTGTAGAATGTGTCATCTGCCTCTCCACCGACAAGGCTGCTTATCCCATCAATGCCATGGGTATCACCAAGGCCATAGAAGAAAAAATCGCTGTGGCGAAGTCAAGACTGAGCGGTAACACAAAAATCTGCTGTACGCGTTACGGTAACGTAATGTGCTCCCGTGGATCCGTGATCCCGCTATGGATCGATCAGATCCGTAAAGGCAACCCGATCACCCTCACCGAGCCCAAGATGACCCGCTTCATTATGAGCCTTGAGGAAGCTGTAGATCTGGTGCTCTTTGTCTTCGAGCACGGCCAGAATGGCGACATCCTGGTGCAGAAAGCTCCTGCTTGCACCATCCAGACCCAGGCCGAGGCAGTTTGTGAGCTTTTTGGAGGAAAGAAAGAGGATATCAAGGTCATTGGCATAAGGCACGGTGAGAAGATGTATGAAACCTTGCTCACCAATGAGGAGTGCGCTAAAGCTGAGGACATGGGTAACTTCTACCGTGTTCCAGCTGACAACCGTACACTGAATTACGACAAATTCTTTACAGAAGGTGACGTTGAGCGTGAGGTGTTGACCGAGTTCAACAGCAATAACACCAAGTTGTTGACTGTTGAAGAAACCAAGGCTAAGATTGCTTCGTTGGAGTACATTCAGAATGAACTGAAAGGAATTCCTAATTTGTCCAAATAGTCGCGGAAGCTGAGCTTGTCGAGGCTACAGGCACATTTGCGAGATAAACCCGCAAAAGAGCCTTTCGCTATATAATAAGGTAGCAGCCCAATGCCCGGCAAGCGGGCATCCGGCTGCGTGATTAGAAATGCAGAAACAGCGTATTAAGTATCGATGAATCATAATCATATAGTCATCATGGCAGGTGGAGTAGGCAGCCGTTTTTGGCCGCTGAGCACTCCTGAATACCCCAAACAGTTCATTGATATATTGGGCTGCGGAAGAACACTAATCCAACTGACAGTTGATCGCTTTAAAGGAGTTGCACCCATTGAAAACTTCTGGGTGGTGACAAACGCAAAGTACGTTAACATTGTCAAGGAACAAAAACCGGGCATTCCCGAAAATCACATACTCGCTGAACCAGAGGCCCGTAACACGGCTCCTTGCATCGCCTGGGCATGTTGGAAGATTAGGGCTGAGGATGAAAATGCCAATATAGTTGTTACTCCCAGTGATGCAGTTGTTATGAACCCCGAGGATTTCCGTCATGTTATTAAGAATGCTTTGGACTTTACCGCAGATAGCAACGCAATTGTTACCATTGGTATCAAGCCTTCAAGACCGGAAACAGGCTATGGATATGTACAATTTGCTGAGCCTGTCAAGGGTGAGATTAATAAGGTGGTTGTTTTCAAGGAAAAACCCAACTTGGAAACTGCTAAGGAATACCTCGCAGATGGACACTACCTCTGGAACGCTGGAATCTTTGTGTGGAATGTGAAGACAATAGTTGAATCTATCACTAAATACAATAATCAGATAGCTGGTTTGATGAATCGCATTGCCAAGTCCTTTGACAGCCCAGAGGAAAGGCAGGTGGTAGAAGGATTGTTCCCTTTGTGTGAGAAATTATCTATTGATTATGCCGTAATGGAACCTGCTTCAAAGGATGGAATGGTATATACCCATCCCGCTGATTTTGGTTGGAGTGACCTCGGAAACTGGGCTTCGCTTCATGACAAGTTGAATAAAGATGAGTATAACAATGGAGCAGTAGGCAATGTGAAGTTGTATGAATGTTACAACTGTGTTGTACACGCTGAAGATGCAAAGAAGGTTGTTCTTCAAGGACTTGATGGCTATATTATGAGTGAGAAGAACGGTCAAATTCTGCTTTGTAGACGAAGCGAAGAACAACGGATTAGAGAGTTTTCATCTGATCTTGATTAGAAAGTTTTTTACGTTTTGTTAAAAACATCCTCTAATTTCAGTGAGGTTTTGTAGTTATTTATTGTTATGAACCAGCAAGATTTGAGACGTAAAACGATTAATTATATAAAAAAGATCATTGGAATTAAAGATTGGTCTTTGTTTAAGAAAAAATTAAAAAAGAGAGTCGGAAAATTCTTTTATCGAAAACATTATACAGCTGATGATATCGTTGCAAAAATGATAACGCTTGGGTTAAAAAAGGGGCAATTAGTTTGTATTCATGCGGCAATGAGAGAATTTTATAATTACGATGGCTCTGCAAATGATCTAATAAAAAAAATTCTAGAAGTTATTGGACCAGAGGGGACTTTAATGATGCCGGCATTTCCTGCATACTCCCTTTTAAACGATGATTATATAATGGATGTTAATAATGATCCTACAGGCGCAGGCGCATTGGCCGAAGCATTCCGTTGTTATCCTGGAGTTAGGCGTAGCATTAATGTTCAGCATTCAGTTTGTGCGATAGGAGCGCTTGCAGATTATTTGTTAAAAGATCATCATAAATGTGAAGATTGTTGGGATGAAAATTCTCCCTGGGGACGTTTGTGTAAACTGAATGGGATCGTTTTCACATTGGGTACTCCATTGGATTGGATTCCTACTTTTCAGCATTGCGTTGAATCAACACTCAAACACGAAAACGATTATTGGGCTCTTTTTTTTAATAAAAGAGTTGAATATAAGTATTATGATGAACATGGTGTAGTCCAGTCATATTCATGTCAATCATCTTCGGGCCTGAAGGAAAGGGTTCCAAATAATAGAAGAACTATAAAGTGGTTTACAGTTCGAGATAGGGCCGTTGCGAAGGTATCCAATTTAAATATAGTTAGGTTTTATTCTGCTAATTGTTTAAAAAAAATGATTAGTCTTGGAAATCTGGGGATTAGCCCATATAGGTATCCTAGTACTGAAGGTTTTGTTTTTTAAGAATCAAGAAAAAAATCAATATGGAAATTGAAATACAGGTTGTAACATACGATGATGTAAAGAGAGGCGTGATTGTTAATGGCGATAACCATAATTTCTACAAAGAGGGATTTGAAATGAAAAGGAAGAAGGTTCTTCTTAATAATCCCAATTTGTCAGATGACTCATTCTCTGCTGCCTATCTAGTTCGTGCAGAGGCTGAAGTGGTTGGAGCTTTATTCCCTTTCCCAACGCGTATTAAAGTGGGAGAAGAAATAATCGATGCTGCGTCTGCTTCATCTTTGAATGTTCTAAAGGAATATGAAAAACATGCGGCTGGCGCTGATTTGGTTTTAGCTCCTATCCGAGATAAAAGGAACAAAGGTGTTGTACTAGCAGATCTTTCAGAGGACGGATTGAATTGTTATCAGGCTTTTCGTTTTAAAGATTTTGCTTTACCCAAAATGATTCAGCCACGTTCGTCAAAGTTCCTATTACAGAATTTTGGAATTAAAGGTTTTTCTTTGAGCGCATTAAGCTGCATCATTAATGTATTATTAAAGCCATTTATATCTATTTCATTGTATAGGTTACGCAATTTTGCTAAAAGATTTAATGTGGTTAGGTTAGATGTTGTGCCAAGTTGGGTCGACGATATGGTATTAAAAGATGGGCATAAGTATATGGAGGTCCATGATCATCGCTGGTTGCAATGGTGCTTGGATAATACTTTTTCGTCTGAGAACTTCCATCACAAGTCTTTTTATGCGATTTATGATAATAATGAAAGGGCAATTGGTTTCTTCTTAAATTATGAGAAAACAACATCGATACCCTATAGGCACATTTTTGATTTACGTCAAGGAACGATTATGGAGTGGGGTAGTTATGATGAGAGCAAGTTGTCAGAGCTAGATATTACAAAGATTGCGATTTCTTATTTTTCAAAAGATTTGGCGATGTGCCAGTTCGCTACAACAAATAAAGTTGTGCTAAATAAAATGAAAAGTTACGGATTCATACATCATAATTATCATCATATAGTGTTTAAAGATAATACTAAAATGCTAAAAGATTGTGGTGATTCGAACTTATGGCGCTTGAGATTTGGCTATGCAGATTCACTCTTTTAAATATAAAGATGTAAATATTAATTATTTATAGTTATGGATATTAAAGGTTTTATTGAGAATTTTTCAGCTCAGTTTGAAGATACTGATGCTAGTGTTTTTAATGCAGAAACAAAGTTTCGTGAGTTGGATGAATGGTCTTCATTGACTGCTTTGTCTATTCTTGCAATGATAGATGAGGAATACGACATTCAGTTGTCTCCGGCAGAAATGAGAACGACCAACACAATTCAAGAACTATTTGATTTAGTTTCAAGTAAAGAAGAATAATGGAATACAACCCATTTGCACTGCAAGGAAAAACCATTTTGGTTACTGGCGCCTCTTCTGGCATAGGAAGAAGTATAGCTATCGAGTGCTCTCGTATGGGAGCTGTCGTGTACTTAACCGGACGAAATATTGTTTCATTACAAGAGACTTTGTCCTTGATGAAAGAAGGGCCTCACCAGATAATAACGGCCGACCTTACAGATGAAGCATCAATCTCAAATCTGGTAGATAAGCTCCCATTACTTAACGGTGTAGTTCAAAATGCAGGAATGCTTGAAAGAATGTTGTGTAAGGCGGCTAAAGCTGAAAAAATAGAGAAATTGATGAAAACCAACTTCGAGGGGCCAGTATTGCTACAAAAGTTACTACTAAAGAAAAACAAGATAGAGAAGTCTGGTTCGGTAGTTTTTGTCGCTTCAAGAGCTCCTTTCGCACCAAGTATCGGAAATGCGTTCTACTCTGCAACGAAAGGTGCAATTCTTGGCTATGCTAAAACTTTGGCATTAGAGGTCGCGCCTAAGCAGATAAGGGTTAATAGTATTTGCCCTGCAATGGTATGGACTGAGTTGGCTAAAAAGGACGCAGAGCAGATGAGTACCAATTATGAAGAGGCTGAACAAAAGTATCCATTAAAGCGTTTCGGAAAGCCTGAGGATGTTGCCTATTTAGCTGTTTATCTCTTATCAGATGCATCCTCCTGGATGACAGGTAGTCAAATAGATATCACTGGTGGTGGAGAACTAACGTTAGTATAAGTATGAAGGCATATATTAAGGATATTGCTTACTACCTGCCAGAAAAGGTGGTAACAAACGAGGATCTTGTAAAGGAGTTCCCCGAATGGAGTGTAGAAAAAATTGCAGATAAAGTGGGTGTACATCAGCGACATGTTGCGACTGATGAAACTGCTCTAGACCTGGCTGTACAAGCCGCAGAAAAGCTGTTTGCTAAAGGCGAAGTGTTAAAGGATGATATAGATTTTGTCATGTTGTGTACACAAAGTCCTGATTACTTATTACCAACTTCTGCTTGTATTATCCAAGATAGACTAGGTTTGTCTGTAAATACAGGTGCTTTGGACTTTAACCTTGGGTGTTCTGGTTATGAATATGGATTAGCACTTGCTAAGGGGCTTGTGATGGCTGGTATCTCTAAGAATGTTTTACTTCTCACAGCTGAAACATATAATAAACATTTACATCCCAGAGACAAGGGTAATCGTACCATTTTTGGTGATGGCGCAAGTGCAACGGTTGTATCATCAGATGGATTCGCTGAGATTGGAGAGTTTGTACTTGGAACCAAAGGAAAAGGTGCTGAATTCTTAATGGTGAAAACCGGGGGCGCAAGATACCCTGAGAAGAAGAATGAGGTCGTGTTTGACGAAGACGGCAACCCAAAATCTCCAGATTATCTTTTTATGGATGGTCAAGAAATCTTCATGTTCACTCTTATGACTGTCCCCAAAATGATAAAGCAAACACTTGCTAAGCACCAACTTGAGAAAGAGGATATCAATCTATTTGTTTTCCACCAGGCAAATAAATATATGCTTGAGCATTTAAGAGGGAAACTGAAAATAGATGAAGACATATTCTTTGTTAATCTTGCGAAAGTAGGCAATACTGTTTCTTCTACAATTCCTATTGCGTTGGCAGATGCTAGAGAACAAGGGAAGTTAAAAGGTAATATCTTAATTGCTGGCTTTGGCGTTGGATTGAGTTGGGGTGCTACCATTCTAAAAATCAATTAGTCTTATGAGAAGTTTCATCATAAACGCTGACGATTGTGGGATGTCCGTGTATGTAAATGCATGTATTGAAGAGGGTATAAATCTAGGAAAAATATCTAGTACAACAATCATTGCAAATATGCATGATTTTGATGGCGCTATTAGATTATACAAATCTTATGGAGATAGGGTTTCATTTGGATGGCATATTAATCTTGATGAGGGAGAGCCTTTAACTAGAAGTCAACTTTTATTGGATAAAGGTTTCTTTATTGAACATGATGATAAATTACTTCTTAATGGAGGGGCATTTAGACATGCTTTCTTTAACAAAGAAATGCGAGAGGCAATAAAGATAGAGCTTCGTAAACAGTGGGAGAAAATTAAGGACAGTGGTGTTGATATTACTCATGCAGATGGACATCACTACATTCATTCGCAGCCTAGTATGGTTCAAATAATACCTTTTTTGTTTGACGAATTGGGTATTGATCGTTGCCGGCATGTCGCGAACTATGGTATTAAAGGAATTAGCGGTATAGCACGTTCTACGTGGGCTTTCTATTTTAAAACAAAAGGAATTCGAATGCCGGATACATTTTGTGCTTTTAGCGATTACTATAACCACCCGAATCTTAGTCAAGGGAGTACGATTGAATTAATGTGCCATCCTGGTCATCATAGTGAAGAATACAAAATAGAGTTTGAATTGGTCAAGACTATCGATGTTAGAAATTGGGGCGGAGATCTTATTTCATACAAGAGTATTTAATAATTTTATATTATATGAAAGGAATAGTATTAGCAGGCGGTTCTGGAACACGCCTTTACCCAATAACTAAGGGTGTGAGCAAACAGTTGCTCCCAATATATGATAAACCAATGGTTTATTATCCCATTAGCGCCCTAATGTTGGCGGGTATTAGAGATATACTGATTATCTCTACCCCTTACGACCTTCCGGGCTTCAAACGCCTTTTGGGTGATGGCTCCGACTATGGCGTGCATTTCGAGTATGCGGAGCAGCCTTCACCTGATGGTCTCGCCCAGGCTTTTATCATTGGAGAAAAGTTTATTGGGAATGATTCTGCCTGCTTAGTACTTGGTGATAACATATTCTACGGTAGTGGCTTTACTACTCTTTTGAAGAATGCAGTTAATGATGCAGAGGAGAATAATAAAGCAACTGTTTTTGGTTACTGGGTATCAGATCCTGAACGATATGGTGTGGCAGAGTTCGATAAGCAAGGTAACTGTCTCTCTATAGAGGAGAAACCTAAAGAGCCAAAAAGTAATTATGCTGTAGTTGGACTATATTTCTACCCCAATAAGGTTGTAGATGTAGCTAAGCATATCAAACCTTCTGCCCGTGGAGAATTGGAGATTACAACCGTCAACCAGGAATTCTTGAAGGACGGAGATTTGAAAGTTCAGGTCTTTGGTCGTGGCTTTGCTTGGCTTGACACTGGCACACATGATTCATTGGCGGAAGCTTCCACCTTCGTTGAGGTCATTGAGAAACGTCAAGGCCTGAAGGTGGCCTGTCTGGAAGGAATCGCTTACCGTAATGGTTGGATTTCAGAAGAAAAGATGCGTGAATTAGCCAAACCTATGCTGAAGAACCAATATGGGCAATATCTTCTAAAAGTGATTGATGAAATGAAGGAAGAGATTAATTCTATAACACTTGCCAGATATTAGTAAATTGTGTATGGTTTTTCATTGGATAGGATTTTAACTAAATTATAGTTTTGAAAATAGACAGTCATAGTTGGTTTTGACACTGAATGATACAACTCGTAATATGATAGATAGAATTAAGAATATTGTTAACCTACCGTTAGTTAAGAATACTTTAAAGCTGTCCTCTAGCACGGCTTTTATGATGTTCTTGCCATTGGTGGTTACTCCAATTCTTTCTCGTATATACACGCCAGAGGATTATGGCATATGGGGGGTCTTTTCAAGTCTATATTATATTGTTAGTGCTTTTATTCTCCTATCTTATGAAAATACTATCGTAAAGACCAATGATGATAATGAAATCCCTGATTTAGTTGGTCTGTGTTTAGTAGTCCTGGTTTTTATTCTCCTTGGATTAGCAGGGGTTTTTGCCGTGGGGAAATTTTTTAATATCAAATTTTTCGTTGATTTTCCTTGTTTCTACTATCTTGTTCTTGTACTTGCTTTCTCTGGTCTTTATTCTATTTGTACTAATCTAGCCAACAGACAAAAGCAATACAACTCTATGGTGTTGACAGGTATTACAAACGGATTAACACAAGCAGGTTTTAGAATTGTGCTAGGAATTTTCCCTATTGTGGCTTTCGGTCTTATTGTAGGCAATGTTATGGCACAAATAGTATCAACTTTGCTTTTAATATGGTTATTAAGAAAAACTTTACCCAAAGATTTGTTGAGTAAAATCTCGGTAAAGGGTATAAAGACCGTTGCAATAAAGTATAAGAAATTTCCATTGTTTGATGCGCCTGCTAGATTTATAGAGTTCGCAGTAGGGAATCTTGCTATTATTATCCTTGCGGCTTTTTGGGATAAAGATACTGTAGGCTGTTTTTCTATGGTTATGCAGTTTGTTCTAATCCCAATCTCTATCATTGGATCAGCAATGGCTAACGTATATTATAAAGAAATATCGGAGAATTCTGAAATAGAAGGGAATTACACTAATGTTACTATAAAAGCAGCAAAGATTACCTTTTCTTTAGCATTCTTGCCTATTGCCTTTTTGGCATTTGGTGGCGATTACTTGCTTGTACTTTTTTTGGGTGAAAAGTGGACTGTGGCTGGTCCTATGGCTTTATGTATGTCAATCTTTTCTGTTCCAGTTATATTATCAGAGCCTTTGTTGCCCATCTTTCGTTCTCGGGACCGTCAGGAGATTCGTTTCAGGGTTAATTTCGCTAATTTCATATCTTCTTTAGGCATACTTCTTATAGTTGCTTATTTTACTAGGAATATTTATATATCGCTATTGGCATATTCTATTGCATATGCTATTTCAAGATTTGTAATGTACTTTCAAGAATTAAGAATAAGTGGTGTTAGTCTAAAGCAAGTTTCAAAATGGTTCCCTCTGGCGTTAATTGTTTGTTATGGAGCTATAATAATTCGTATCATCCCATTTGTTATATGAAAGCCATTCTGAAGAAGTTGCTAGCTAACAGGCTGCTTTTGAACTTGTTTTCAGCTGTAATATATGTACTCGTCTTTAGGCTGGCATATGTTCAGTATTTGTATCCTGTTTGGGGTTATATGGGGTATAAGTATTTTGTTCATTCACGTTGGGTATCATTGTTGACGATTATTCTTGCCGTATTCCCTATTTTATTTTACAAGGCGAGAAAAATACCATCGGATTTTATCTCAATTTTCGTTTATATTTTCATAGTCGCTCCATCTATTATATCTATGGAGTACGGTTTCGCAAACTATAATAGTGTAGTACTTATTCAGATTTTTTATTCTCTATCTATGATTGCCTTTTTCAGTATAAAATATCACGATAAGGTAATACATAGAACAAAAGAAAATGCGATACCAGTTAATGTCTATTATGTGGCAGTTATTATTGTTTTACTAACTGTTATAGCAACTTATCATTCAAATATGCGATTTGCCTCAGTAGAAGAGGTTTATGATTTGAGAGAAGAAACTGCCGAAATAAATACAAATCCTATTGTTGGTTATTTTATGCTGTGGCTTGCAAATTTCTTTTCACCTCTTTTCGTTGCTACCGGATTGGTCAAGAAGAATATAAAAATAGTTTTGTTGGGTTTCTTTTGTGCAATTGTTGTTTATATGTCAACAGCATTAAAGTCTGCTTTTTTTACGCCATTGTTCTGCCTTTTAGTATTTTCTGTCGTTAAGAAGCGAAATCATGAGATTATTTCATTATTCCCTAGTATAGTACTTTTCTTCTCATTGCTTTATTTTATTGGAGCCGCCGTGGATAATAATTTGGCTTTTGTTGCTCTAAGCCTCTTTATTATGAGAACCTTTGGTATTTCAGCATTGTTAACTCCGGGATATATTACGGTATTTAATTCGATGCCCCACACTTATTATTCGCATGTTAGGATTATTAATTCTATTACAGGAATGTATCCATTTAGTGAGCCTGTCTTAGGAAAGGCCGTATGGTCCGCATATACAGGAGAGACGGATGCTATGAATGCTAATGCAAATATGCTTCTTACTGATGGGATTGCGGCTTGTGGATTACCCGGTGTTGTGTTGGTTTCTCTACTATTTATTATTATTTTAAAATATTTAAATAGTATTTCAGTAAGACATGATATGAATTTTGTCCTAACATTGCTAATAGGTGTTATTTTAAGTCTATCAAATGCATCTCTATTTACGGTCCTTTTATCAAGTGGGTTGTTATTAATCATGTTTTTACTTCGATTCACTAAGATTGATAATAGGCATATAGGGTGTTGAAAAGTAATGTTAAACGCCGTGACCAAGTAATTAAAGTTATTTTATAATAAGTGTCTAAAAATTTTATTAATATGATTAACGTTGGAATTATCGGATGCAGCTTCGTTGGAGGAGCCTTGAAGGATTGGTTAGAGCACAACAATCCTGAGTGTAAACTGTTCATCAGCGACCCTTACAAGGGTTATAATGATGACCTGAGTAACATTGACATTGCTTTTTTGCAAATCCATGTACCTACTGAAGATGACGGTACACAGGATTTGACACTCATGAAGGAACTTATTACCAAGCTCCCCGATGTGCCTGTGTTTGTGCGTACCACAATACTTCCTGGTACTAGTGACAGACTTTCTAAGGAGACCGGCCATAAGGTTCACTATATGCCTGAGTTCCTTACTGAGCGCACCCATATTGAAGACTTCAAGAAGCAGACGATGGTATTCACTGGGGCTCATGAGTTGCTTACCAAGATCTTCGTTGGTAAGAAATTTACGGTAATGACTCCACTGGAGGCAGAGTTGACTAAGTATATGCACAATGTATTTGGTGCATACAAGGTGACTTACTTCAATGCTTGCCGTGAATACTGTGAGCAGATGGGTGCGGACTGGCGTAAGGTACATACTGGCATTCTGTTGTCTGGTTATATCAATGACACCCATACCTATGTCCCTGGTCCTGATGGTAAGTTTGGCTATGGTGGTAAATGTTTCCCCAAGGACGTCAATGCCTTTGCAAAGATGACAGAAGGAACACCTCTTGGAACTCTACTGGAACATCTCCATGAACTTAACGTTCATTTCAGGGGCGTGGAAGAGCATATTTAAAGCCTAATCTTGCTTTTTTGTTGTTTTATGATAAAAGGTAAATGCTGTATAATAGGCGGAGGCTCTTTATATCGCTTACCCGTTTATAATCAAATGGCTAAAGTCATTGACTGTGATTATTATATCGGGGAAGATGAGAGAGATGCGAGTATCAAATCCTATGATTACGATCAGTTAATAAACTTTAAAGGTGTATTAAAGCATAAACATTTATTTGGAACTAAGTTTTACTATCAAACAGGCGCATTAAAATTATTATTCTTGCCTTATGAGTATTATATAGTTGATGGCGCATATAGTATAAATGCTTGGTTATCTATAATCCTAACAAGATTTTCTAGGAAAAAGGTTTTTTCCTGGTCACATGGAATGTATGGTAGGGAGACGGGTGCGCGAAAGTTAATAAAAACTGTCTTCTTTAAATTATGTGATGGATGTTTAGTATATAATCAACGCAGTAAGAGGTTAATGGAAGAATGCGGTGTTAATAAAGAGAAGGTTCATTGTGTATATAACTCTCAAGATACCGATGCAGATTTGAAAGTACGTGAGAGTTTAAAACGCTCTCATTTGTATTCGAGTATTTTCCATAATAACTTCCCTAATATAGTATTTGTGGGCCGAGTTACACCAGAAAAGAGGTTAGATTTAGTCATCAAGGCGATACGTTTATTAAAAGAGAAAGGTGTATACGCGAATTTCATGGTTGTCGGAAAGGAAGTGGATGGCGTGGATTTAGTCTCTTGTGCTAAAGAGGAAAAAGTGAATGACCAAGTATGGATGTACGGACCATGTTATGATGCAGCAATAATAGGAGAATTGTTTTATAATGCATCAGTGTGTGTGTCGCCAGGAAATGTAGGTTTGACGGCAATTAGTTCTCTTACTTTCGGATGTCCAGTAATAACACATGACAATTTTAGCTACCAAGGTCCTGAGTTTGAAGCAATTATTCCGGGGGTAACTGGGGATTTCTTTAAACAGGGAGACATACAAGACCTTGCAGAATATATAAAAAAATGGATTTCTCCTGATAAAGAAAAGTGTAGAGATGAAATTAGAAAACAAGCTTTCGATGAGGTTGATTCCAGGTGGAATATATATAGTGAATCGGAGGTTTTTAGACAGTTGTTCACAAGTAAATTAGAAAACAATGATAGCAATCTTTAATTTTAATACTTACCTGGGGGGTGGTGAAACTCTAATGGTAAGATGGGCTTCGTTTATGGAAGCTAATGGTCTAGACTGCCGTTTGTTTTTCAAAAAAGGCAGTTATGTCGAAAGAGATTTAGAGGGGCATGGAATAGATAAATCAAAGCTATGTCCTATTGAAAGCGACATTGATTATTATTATATAAGTAAGCAAAAAAGAGAAAAGCTGTTAAAAGAGATCGATGGTTATTTAAAAGGACTATCATCTGTTCAATTGGTGTCCTTTTGCTCACGCGAGCTTTACACCTTAGTGGATTATTGCAAAATCAACAGATCTGCTACACTGGCACACATGATTCTTCATAATCAAGATAATTTATATTTGTGCCAGTCATTGTTCGATAAAATCAAGGTTAAAATGGGTGTAAGCCGTGATTTTTCGCGAAAGTCAATGATCAAGTTTAATGCTGATTTGTTTAATCTGGTGAGCGATAAATCTGTAGTTATCTCGCAAAGTGAGCTTCAGGCGGCTCTGTTGAAAGGCAGGTTTGGAATTCGTATCAAGGATGGTCATGTTGTAGCATTGCCTGTTTGTGATTTTTCGAAGATAGAAAGAATAAAACCCGAGAACAATCATCGTGTTATTTGGATAGGGCGGATATGTGACACCAAAATTCCATCTCTTTGTGCAATGATGAGGGTTATCAATAAACTTGATGGCTATCGGTTGACAATAGTCGGTGATGGCGATATGGATGTAATAGATAAATATATTAATGATAATTCATTAGATAGATCTAAATTAGACTTTGTAGGAGAAGTCCAGTACGCACAATTGGCAGATATTATTAAAGGACATGCAGTCGGTTACGCAATAGGCACTTCAATTATGGAAATTGGGAAGTATGGTATTCCAACGATTATGGCTCTATATGCCCCCGATTGTAAGCAGTTCAAAACAAATGTTTGTGGAGGCCTTTATTCAAATGTATCATTGGGTAATATAGGTGACAATTTCTTCTACCCAGAGTTTGGTGAAAACGAAGAGGATATAGAAGATGTTCTGAAGTATATTGAGGAGAATTATGAAAAGGCGGGTGATGATTGTTATAATTATATAAAGGAAACCTGTGACCTTAATGCTAATCTTGCAAAATATATGAACCTTATCCAGGGTTCACAAGTCGTGGATACGACAAGTGTGGTTGTCCCTGAAGCCTCTTTAATTAGAAAAATCGCATACCGTCTATTCGCATAATTATAAATAATAGTACTATATGGATTCAAGAATAATAGATTTAAAATCAAATTTTGATCCTCGAGGCGTTTTAACCGCGGTAGAGGGTGGGATTGATATCCCTTTTGAGATTAAGCGCATTTTTTATATGCATCATGTGGTGGATGATAGAGGTGGCCATGCCCATATAGATACTGATCAGGTGCTTATACCAATTCATGGTAGTTTGCGTGTTGTCCTTTTTAATGGCAAAGAACGTGAGGAGTATATTATGGATGATTGTACTAAAGGATTATACATTCCAAGATTATATTTTACGGATATGTATGATTTCACCCCGGACACCGTCTGTCTTCTTTTGTCGAGTACACACTATGATATGGGGCGCTCGCTCCGTTCAATGGATGCATATATGAATTATCTTAAAGAAAACCACATAATATGAGTAGTATAAAAGCAGGCAGTTTCTTTGCGTCTTCTCTTACGCGCGAGAACAAGTTTCAGGACTTTAAGACCTTCAAGGCTTGGCTGGCAGAAAGATGCCGTCCTGAAGAGTTCAAAGTAGAGCAGGTGCCACTCGACGAGATGGAGAAGTGGGCATTAGAACCTGACGGAAGTCGTATTTCCCATGAATCTGGGCGTTTCTTCCACATTGAAGGCCTTCATGTGAAGACCAACTTTGGTGGTGAACATGAGTGGGATCAACCCATTATCAACCAACCAGAAATAGGTTTCCTCGGGTTTATTACCAGAGTATTTGACGGAACGCGCTACTTCCTCATGCAGGCCAAGATGGAGCCGGGTAATATCAATACCCTTCAGATTTCCCCTTCTCTGCAGGCGACCAAGAGTAACTTTACCCAGGTCCACAAAGGTAAACGTCCTACCTTCTTGGAGTTCTTCAATGGTGAGAAGCAGGTAAAGATACTTACCGACCATCTCCAGACCGAACAGGGAGGCCGCTTCTATCAAAAACGTAATAGAAATATCGTCATTGAAATCAATGAGGATATAGAGCTACCGGATGAGTTCTGCTGGCTCACCCTTGGTGAATTGAAGGCTTTGCTTCGTGAGGACAATGTTCTTAATATGGATACCCGTTCCGTATTATCAACAATTCCACTCATCGAGGACGAAGTCATCAATGGCCTCCAGCCGTTTGATTTGTTTGATTTGAGATATAAGTTGTCAAATAACGGCAAGAAGTTCCTCAAATCCTTTGTAAGTAAGGATAGCCTCTATACTATTGATAATCTTCTTTCTTGGTACACTAAGCAGAAGACTCAGTGGGAGATTGAGGTGACTCGCAAGCCTTTGTGCAAACTTGATGGCTGGCACATTAATAAGATGGCAGTTGAAAGCGATGCACGTTATTTCTCTGTGATTGGCGTCAAAGTAACCGCTGGAACGCGTGAGGTAACCCACTGGATGCAGCCGCTTCTGAAAGATCCTAATATTGGTTTGCTAGCTTTTATTTGTCAAGAGATTAATGGTGTTCTTCATTTCCTTGTTCAGGCAAAGGTGGAACCTGGCAATATTGATATCATTGAGTTATCACCTACGGTTTCCTGCTCAAACTATGAATTCTTAAAGAATAGTGATAAGCGTCCGTTCCTGTTTGATGAAGTTTTGGCAAAAGATGCCAATGTTATGTATGACTCATTGCAGTCAGAGGAAGGTGGGCGTTTCTACATGATTCAGAATCGCAATATGATTGTGGAGATACCTGCTGATAAGAAGGTGGAGTTGCCTTATAATTACACGTGGATGACGCTGGCGCAGATGAAGGAGTTTATGCGCCATGGAATGTTTAACATCGAAGCTCGAAGTATTCTTTCTGCAATAAGTTTTGCAGATTAAAGAAATTGACCATATGGCATCAATCATGTTTCTGGGCTATTCTAACCTTGTAAAGGGAAGAATATTGCCTATACTTAGCAGGGCTGGATTTACTGAAGTCACCATAGCCAAATATGAAGGTCAGCCTTGGGATGAAGGCTACAAGAAGTGTGGCTTGCCCGTAACCTGTTATGATAGCTATGAAGAAGGGCTGTCTCACTTCAATGGTGATTTGGTATATGTTTCTACAGTGAACAGCACTCATGTTATCTATGCTAAGAAGTCGCTTGAAGCAGGTTTCAATACCATAGTTGACAAACCTGCTACAGCATCTTTCCAAGAAGCAAAGGAACTTGTCGAATTAGCACAATCAAAGAACCTTTTGGTAGGTGAATCAACAGTCTATCTAGTACACCCTCAGTTGGAGACCATCAAGCAGATATATGCCAATAATGGTGACGCCCCCAAGATGCTGACTGTTCATTTTACAATGCCTCCTTTCAAACCCGAGAACTTCCGATACCAGAAATCTTTAGGTGGGGGAGCAATCATGGATACAGCTCCATATGCAGTATCAATCGCAAGATATTTCTTGGGAAATGACCCTGAGAAAGTAACTTGTGTGGTTAATGAGCGTCAAGAGGACGGACTGGACATAGAGTACAGCTTATTGATGCAGTACGCAGGCGGTAAATCTATGATTGGTCACTTTGGGTTTAACACTGAATATATCAATCAGGTGTTTCTGATGGGTAACCGCACTAATGTTACTGTGAACCGCATTTTCACCATTCCTGATACAATGGAGAACGAACTGGTGGTGAATCATTTGAATGAAACTACAACAGTAAAAACACCTGCAGGAAATAATTTTGAGATATATCTCGCTGAAACTTTACAGACACTTAAGTCTGGCAATTATGAAAAGGCATATAACGACATGCTGACGGACGCCAAAGTTAAACAAATGATAATTAACAATATTAAATAGTTATAATATGGACAAAATTACTGTATGGGCATATCTTAAAGAGTATGCAGAAACCAAAGATGAGATTTTGAGAGCAGTTACTGACGTATTTGAGTCTGGTACCTTGATTCTGGGACAAAAAGGAAAAGATTTTGAAAGAGCGTATTCTGATTACATTGGCACAAAGTACGGTGTCGGTTGCGACAATGGCACAAACGCTATCTGGCTCGCATTAAAGGCACTTGGCATTAAGGCTGGTGATGAGGTTATCACTGTTTCAAATACAGCTATCCCTACTGTTTCTGCAATAGTAACAGCTGGTGCTACTCCAGTATTCGTTGATATTAATCCCGAAACCTATTTGATGGATGTAACAAAGCTGGAAGCCGCCATTACTCCTAAGACAAAAGCCATCCTTCCTGTGCATTTGTTTGGTCAGTGCGTAGATATGGATCCGCTGCTTGCCGTGGCAAAGAAGCATAACCTGTTTGTCATGGAAGATTGTGCTCAGGGCCAAGGTGCTGAATATCATGGTAAGAAAGCCGGTAGCATGGGAGATGCGTCCTCTACTTCTTTTTATCCCACGAAAATACTTGGTGGATATGGTGATGGTGGTATGATTAATACCAATAGCGAAGAAGTTGATCATGAACTTCGTCGCTTGCGTTTTTATGGTGCAGAGAAGACATATTATGCCATTGAGCATGGATATAACTCTCGTTTGGATGAGGTACATGCTGCTATTCTGCTGACCAAGCTTCCTAAAATTGAGCAATATATCGCCCGACGTCGAGAGATTGCAGCTATGTATAATGAGTTGCTCGCAGATACCGACCTAATTCTCCCGAAGGAGGCTTCTTATGGCCGTCATGCATACTATCTGTATGTGGTTCGTCACCCGCGTCGTGATGAGATTCTTGAGAAACTCCGTGAGAATAACATCTTTGTGAATATTAGTTATCCTTGGCCTATACACACGATGACTGGATATCAGTATCTTGGCTGGAAGGAAGGTTCACTGCCTGAAACTGAGGCTGCTGCTAAGGAAATATTCTCGTTGCCAATGTATCCTTCGTTGACAAATGAAGAAGTAAATTATGTTTCTAAAGTACTTCATAATATACTTTAGTTCAATCTCAAAAATCATTTTAAAACTTGTACATAGGCATCAAATGCCTATGTACAAGCTATATTAGGATAGAAGATTGTTTGATTTAGTTTGAAGACTAATCCTTATTACTAATGATTTACCATATATATTGGGGGACGGCTGGTAACGCCGGTTTGTATCTAGATGAAATATATCAAGTATTGAATAACGCGGGATACAAACAAAAGGTATTCGTGAGTTACTATTATCCGTTTGATTATGGAGAGAAAGTATTCTTCAAACGAACGGAAATGGAACATTGTCGATATAAGGGATTAGTACGTAAGCTTCTTCAGGCAATAGAATTCGTTATAGCACTTGCTCGGATTCTTACCTTGGCATATAAAGACAAACCTAGTATTGTTAATTATTCTTATGTCAACCGTGGGAATGCCCTTTTATTCTACTTTTTAAAGTGCATCAAGAGTATCAGTCATTGTAAATTAGTTATAACATGCCATGACGTTATACCTGTTATTGAAAAGGTCGAACTATATAAGAAGGAAATAGCTATAAAAAAGAGAATATTCAGTCTCGCTGATTATTATCTGGTTCATACGAACGCATCAAAAGACGATTTAAAAACAATGTTTGGAGCTAGAGAAGAGCAAGTATTGATGCATTTATTCCCTTTGATGGATTTATCTAAAATGGATAAAAGCAGTGAGGTTGTAAACCCCAAATATGATTTCTTGTATATTGGACATATGAGGCCTGAGAAGGGCATACATATATTGGTTGAGGCGTGGAATGAATTTCACAGAAGCTACCCTGAAGCACGTTTATGCATAGCTGGCAATCCTAATTATTATAAACAATATCTAGCTGAACGGGAAGAATGGTGTGCGAAGAATGGCATTGACTTAAAACTTGGTTTTATATCTGATGAGGATTACATACGTATAGTAAAGTCTTCAAGATGTGTCGTTTTCCCTTATACTGGTGGAACAAACAGTGGCGTGATTTCTACAGTTGTTTCACTTGGACGTGATGTGATAACATCAGATCTGGGGATGTTCGCTAATAATCCTTTTGTGCCAAAAGAAAACATGTTTCGTACAGGGAGCGTCGAATCTCTTATTGAGATATTAAAAGACTATCAATTAGGGAAACTGGTTTCTGACAGTCTGCTAAGAATAGAAAAATATAGACTAGTTTTTGGAGAGCAAGTTAGATCTGCATATGCAATTGCAAATCATTAGGGTATTGGATTAGAAGAAGATGAGTGCGACTAGTAAACAAATACTGTGGATCATATCAGAGCTTTTTCCTCCTGATGAAACATCAACTGCTTTCATCCTGGGGGAGATAGCTAACGTGATGGCAAAGAAGTATGAGGTGAAGGTAATTTGCGGGCCTGAGATATACGATAAACGTAAAAAGACAGACCCCAACAATAAGTTCGTTTTAGACCCGCAAATCTCAGTGACTCATGTTAAGGGTGTAGATTTGGATAAGAACACCTTCTTTGGTAAAGCCATGAGGTTTGCGGTAATTAGCCGCCAGCTTTACACGACTGCTAAGAAGAACATCAAAGAGTGTGACAAGGTTTTGTTAGTAACGAATCCGGCACCTGTTGTTGCGTTGATATCAAGACTGAAAAGGAAACGCAACTTTGAGTTAAATATTCTGGTGCATGATGTTTTCCCTGAAAACACCAAACCTGCTGGACTGAAATTGCCTTCATGGGCATATCAATTCTTGAAGAATCTTTTTGATAAAGCTTACAGTAGAGCAGATCAGTTGATTGCTTTGGGGCGTGATATGAAGCAGGTTTTAGAGCAAAAGGTCGCATGGTTTGAGCACCATCCTAAGGTTACGATTATTGAAAACTGGGCAGACTTAGATATAGTATCTCCGATGGAATTACCTATGCATCCTGATAAGTTTGTTTTAGAGTATGCCGGCAACATTGGAAGAGTCCAGGGATTACAAGAGATGATCGAAAACCTTAAAGAGTCATCAAATGATAATCTGGAGTTTCACCTTTGGGGTACTGGAGCGGAAGAGAATCGTTTGAAAGATTATACTCAAAGCCATAAAATGAGCAATGTGGTATTCCACGGAGCATATCTCAGGTCAAAACAAAGTGAAGTAATTAATAGCTGTGATATGGCTTTGGTTACTTTAACTGAAGGAATGTTTGGACTTGGCGTGCCATCAAAGACCTACAATATTATGGCAGCAGGAAAAGCGGTTCTGTTCATTGGTGAACCGGAGAGTGAAATTGGTCTTCTTGTGAAAGAAAAACAAATTGGTGTTGTCTTTAAACCAGATGATAAAGAAGGTATTGTGAGATTCCTGGCCAGTTTATCGAAAGACAAACAACCCGAATTTGCTGAAATGGGCAAGAGAGCTAGAAATGTGGCAGAAATGGAATATGCGAAAGATATTATACTCAACAAATTTGTAGAAGCGATATAATGGAGAAGCTATTGTTTACCGGTGGTACAGGTTTCCGGAGAAATTGATACCATTGTTCATCAATAATATACGGTATAATAAACCGCTCCCTGTTTACGGGAAAGGAGAGAATGTGAGAGATTGGCTTTTTGTCGAGGATCATGCATGTGCCATAGATGTTATCCTGCATAAAGGGAAAGTGGGTGACACATACAATATAGGCGGATTCAACGAATGGAAAAACATAGATTTGATAAAAGTGATTATTGACACAGTAGACAGACTATTGGGCCGTAATCATGGTACCTCAGAAAAATTGATAACCTACGTTACCGATCGCCCCGGACATGACTTGCGTTATGCCATTGATTCTTCCAAATTGAAAAACGAACTCGGCTGGGAACCATCCCTTCAATTTGAAGAAGGAATTGAAAAAACAGTCAAATGGTATTTAGAAAACCAAGCCTGGATGGACCGGATAACCAGCGGCGAGTATGAAAAGTATTACCAAAGTATGTATAATAATAGATAATGTTCACAAATAAAACCCTTTTAATTACCGGGGGGACGGGTTCTTTCGGTAATGCGGTGCTTAACCGTTTTCTCTCTACGGATATAAAAGAGATCCGGATTTTTTCGCGCGATGAAAAGAAACAGGACGATATGCGGCATTTATATCAGAATCCCAAGATAAAATTCTATATAGGGGACGTTCGGGGAATTACTACCGCATACCCTGCGATACGCGTGATTTGAATTACGATAAATACTTTGTGGAGGGACAGGAGAAAGTCTCGGTGATAGAAGACTACCATTCGCACAATACGCACCGTCTGAATGTGGAAGAGATGAAGTCCCTGCTTCTGCAATTGAGCGAGATAAGGGAACGGATAAACGGGCAAAGCACATGAAGATTCTCATTACAGGGGCCAACGGATTTGTGGGAAAAAATCTTACGGTCGAGTTAAGGAACAGGGGATACTCGCAGCTGTATCTTTACGATATAGATACGCAGGCCGATTTGCTGGACGCCTATACCCGTGACTGTGAATTTGTGTTTCACCTGGCCGGAGTCAATCGACCCGAAAAAACGGAAGATTTTCTGGCCGGCAATTTCGGTTTTACTTCCACGTTACTGGAAAAACTGAAACAAAACGGGAACAAGGCGCCCGTGCTGATTACCTCGTCCATTCAGGCGCTGCTGGACAATCCTTACGGGATAAGCAAAAAGGCCGGAGAGGACCTTATAAGACAGTACGGGAATGAAAATGGTGTTAAGACGTATATCTACCGGCTGCCCAATGTGTTCGGAAAATGGTGCCGGCCCAATTACAACAGTGCGGTGGCCACTTTTTGTCATAATATAGCCAACGACCTGCCCATTAGGGTACATGATCCCTCGGTGCAAATGACGCTGGTATATATAGACGATGTGGTTGCCGAGTTTTGTCATGCCATGGAAGACAAGCCTTATAGGCAGGATGGCTTTTGTTCGGTAAGGGAACAGCATAAGGTGCTTTTGGGAGACATTGCCCGGACAATAGAATCGTTCAGGGATTCCCGCGCCAATCTATCGGTCCCCGATATGGGAGACCCGTTTACCAAAAAACTATATGCCACGTACCTGAGCTACCTGCCCGTGGATAAATTCTCGTACCCGCTCAAGATGAATACCGACTTGCGCGGTTCTTTTACCGAGTTTTTAAAAACTCCCGAACGGGGCCAGGTATCGGTCAATATCTCCAAACCGGGAATAACCAAGGGAAATCACTGGCATCATACCAAGAACGAGAAGTTTCTGGTGGTGAGCGGCACCGGGGTTATCCGGTTTCGTAAGATTGATGAAGAGAAGGTATATGAATATTTTGTCTCCGGCGACAAACTGGAGGTCGTTGACATCCCTGTGGGCTATACACATAACATTGAAAATCTGGGCACTACAGACATGGTTACTGTTATGTGGGTAAACGAAGTATTTAATCCTGAAAAACCTGATACATATTTTGAGAAAGTATAAATGATGAAGAAATTAAAAGTAATAACGGTTGTTGGTACAAGGCCTGAGATTATCAGGCTTTCTTGTGTCATACAAAAGCTTGACCAGTCAGAAGCGATAGACCATACACTGGTACATACCGGGCAAAACTATGATTATGAGCTGAACGAAGTGTTCTTCGTGGATTTGGGATTGCGCAAACCGGATCATTTTCTGAATGCGGCAGGGAAGAATGCCACAGAGACTGCAGGACAGATTCTGATCAATATTGATCCGGTACTGGAAAAAGAACAGCCGGATGCTTTCCTGGTGCTGGGCGATACCAACTCTTGTCTCTGCGCCATCGCTGCGAAGAAACGCCATATTCCCATCTTTCATATGGAGGCAGGTAACCGTTGTTTCGACCAGCGGGTACCGGAGGAGAGCAATCGCAAGATTGTGGATCATACGGCTGACATCAACTTGACCTATAGTGATATTGCTCGTGAGTATCTGTTGGCAGAAGGTTTGAGACCCGACAGGGTTATTAAAACGGGCAGCCCGATGTATGAGGTGCTGATGCAATATCTTCCGAAGATTGAAGCTTCCAATATTCTTGAAACACTGAATTTGGAGAAAGGAAAGTTCTTTGTGGTATCGGCCCATCGGGAAGAGAATATTTCCTCAGAGAAGAATTTCCTTCATTTAGTGGAGATCTTGAACAGGATTGCAAAGAAATATGGTTATCCGGTGATTGTATCTACCCATCCCCGTACACGCAATATGATAGAGAAAAAAGGTGTTACCTTTCACAAGAATGTGCAACTGATGAAACCGATGGCATTGAGCGATTACAACAAGCTGCAGATGAATGCCTATGCGGTGTTGTCGGATAGCGGTACCATATCGGAAGAATCATCGATTTTGAACTTCCGGGCACTGAATATCCGCGAAGCGCACGAACGTCCCGAAGCAATGGAAGAGGCTTCTGTGATGATGGTGGGGCTGAATCCGGAAAGGGTGATGCAGGGACTGGTGCAGTTGCAGTACCAGAAGATTGGAACAGAACGCACTTTCCGCCCGGTAGCAGATTACAGCATGCCTAACGTGAGCGACAAGGTGGTACGCATCATCATCTCTTATACCGATTACATCAAACGGGTAGTGTGGAGTGAGTAAGAAAATATTGATTCATAGCATCGTCTTTAGTCCGGATGGAGTCTCCACTGCCTATCTTTATAACGATATCGCATTAACATTTAAGAATGCCGGATATGAAGTAGCAGTGCTGACGACTACCCCGCATTACAATGCGGTAGAAAGTGAGTTGAAGAGACAACCTTTACAAAAAAAGCTATTCGGGTTGTATTATGAGAGCGACTACAAGGGTATTAAGGTAAAGCATGTATATCAGAAGAAATACAAAAGCACCATTCATCGGTTGTTTGGATTTGTATACTGGCATCTGGTTTCTTTTATTCTTGCCTTGTGTGAAAAGAAAGTCGGTTTGGTTTTATCTCCATCGCCTCCACTGACAATAGGTTTCCTGAATGTGTTTATCGCGAAGCTGAAAGGTGCGAAGGTGATTTATAATGTGCAGGAGATATATCCCGACCTGCTAATTGAAGAGGATGGGCTGAAATCGGGTCTGGTCATTTCTTTTCTGAAGTGGATGGAAGAATTTATCTACGATCATTCTGATGCAGTAACTACCATAGATGAAATTTTTTATGATACAATTATTTCTCGTTTTAAGGACAAGACAAAATTGCACATCATTCCCAATTTTGTTGATACGGAAATCTATAAACAGCTACCAAAAGAGAATTTGGAATTGAATAAAGATCTTTTCCCGGATACTGAGTCTATAAAGATTATGTATGCAGGAAATATTGGTTATGCACAGGATTGGGATACACTAATTTTCCTTGCAGATGAATTGAAAGAAGATATGGTTGATTTTTTTGTAATAGGTGAGGGTGTTGAGAAAGAAAGACTTTTACATGAGAAAGAAACCAGAAAGTTGGAGAAATTACATATTATTCCTTATCAGCCGCGAGAGTTGATGTCCTCACTGTTTGCATATTCAGATGTGCAGTTTATCTTTATGGCTCCCCAGACAGAAGGTCATGGATTTCCTTCCAAGGTGTATACTATTATGGCTTGTGCAAAACCTCTGATTGTTTGTTCAGGGGAAAAAACTCCAATTTTTGATTTTCTAAAGGATAAAGGATGCGCTTTTCTTTTGACGAATAGAGATTTGGAAACAAAAGTTAGTTTAATGGCTAACATTTTGAGGACTAAGTCTTTGATAGATTTCGTGCGAATGGGTCAAAACGGATATACTTTTGTAGTAAACCATTATTCTAAGGAGAAAATTACTGGAGAGTATGTGAAGCTGGTACATGACTGTTTATTACAATAATTAGAATCATTATTAATGAATATACTAATTACCGGAGCCTCGGGTTTTGTGGGTAGCCACCTTGTTCCACATTTTGCAGAAAAGGGGCATACCCTTGATGTACTGGACCTGGGACAGTCTGTGCCTGATTGTGTGAGGAAGTCTTTTCATTGGGACGGATTGAATCAGGTTGATCTGTGTGTGTATGATGCAGTGATTCACCTGGCAGGAATGGCTCATGATGTGCGTGGAAAAGCCAACGAGGATCTATACATGAACGTGAATTACGGTTTGACTAAAGATGTTTTTACACGTTTTTTGGAGACTCGGTCTTGTGCTTCCGGGCAAATGGCAAAGCCCCGTTCTTTTGTTTTCTTCAGTACAGTAAAGGCAGTGGCAGACAGGGTGGAAGGAGATGTGTTGACCGAGGATGCCGTGCCTAATCCTGTAGGTCCTTATGGAAAGTCCAAATTCAAGGCAGAACAATTCATCAGGGAATCGCTTGAGAAAGCAGGTGCCGGAGCAGGCTCACAGCCGGTAAATGTGTATATCTTCAGGCCTAGTATGATACACGGACCTGGGAACAAGGGCAACCTGAATCTGTTATACCAGGTGGTGCGGCGCGGTATACCGTGGCCGTTGGGTTCGTTAGACAACAAAAGGTCATTTACCTCGGTCCGGAACCTTTGCGTCCTGGTGGAACGGGTGGCAGCCGGAGAGATTCCTTCCGGTGTTTACCATGTAGCGGACGATGCACCGGTTTCCACCAACAGGTTGATTGAATTGATATGCCAATCTTTAGGGAAAAGGCCAAAAATTATACATCTGAGCCCAAAACTGATAAAAAGTTTCACCCGAATTGGGGATGTATTGCATTTGCCGTTGAATTCGTTGAGGCTGCAAAAGTTGACGGAAAATTACGTGGTTTCCAACCGGAAACTAAAAGATGCACTGGGCATGAATGCGATGCCGTATACCACAGAAGAGGAGTTGTTGCTCACATTGGAGTCGTTTAAGAATTAACCGGATGAGACGTTTTTGTGATTTTGTTTTTTCAGTATGTGGTCTGCTTGTTATATGGCCCATTGGCTTGATATTGTATGTTATAGGGTTGTTTGATACGGGCAGCCCTTTTTTCATACAGGAACGGGTGGGGAGATACAAAAAGCCTTTCCGGCTGATTAAATTCCGCACCATGCGCAAGGATACCAAATCGGTGGCATCGCATCTGGCAGATCCGTCTGCTATTACCCCATTCGGGCACTTTTTGCGTAAAACCAAACTGGATGAACTGCCTCAGTTAATTAACGTGGCAAAAGGGGACATGAGCCTGGTAGGGCCTCGGCCAAATCTCTTTAATCAGGAAGAGTTACTGGCCGAACGCGACAAGCTGGGTGTGTACAACCACCTTCCCGGCATCACCGGATTGGCGCAAATCAACGACATTGACATGTCTACTCCCCAAAAACTGGCCCAAACAGATGCCCAAATGATGTCCAACCTCACCACCGTAAACTATTTCCGTTACATCTTCGCCACCGTCTTGGGCAAAGGCCGGGGAGACAGGGTGGGGTAAGGATATTTCTTTATGATAGCTCTGTTTGGGAATACTGGACGGGTTAACTAAACCCGTCCAGGACGGCCCCGGGAGAACATCTCCTGCCACGCCAATAACAACACCCTCATATATGATGTCAAAGGCATTCTTTCTGAAAACATCGTTAACATCGATAGCAAGTTCGGACGTATAGTCAAGGTTGTATTTTGATTATTTCTTCTTTTTACCATCGCTTGTGTTTGGGGTAGAGCGATAATGTTCTCTTACTTTTGTCCCGTCCGTCTTTCTATGTTCTGGAACGTGAACTTTTTTCTTTCCAGCGTCTGTTTGAGCCATATGTAACACCTCCTTTTGCAGTTATTATAACAAATTGAAGGCCAGTTTAAAACATGACATACTGTCAGTCAGTAGCTATTTGTTCCCTTTTGAAATGATTATATTTAGTCAACCCTTATAAAACGCGTATTTTTCAACATTCCGGGGAACAGGCTGTAGCGCCAGCCATCTGTCCCTTCTTCTGAATAATGAAACCACCATAGCCCA
>Ga0116163_1000541_pt1 | contig 26538 bp, 25 predicted proteins | sample AD_UKC107_MetaG_FD_89889 | JGI IMG/M metagenome (GOLD analysis project Ga0116163, IMG submission 89889) | Active sludge microbial communities of municipal wastewater-treating anaerobic digesters from Hong Kong - AD_UKC107_MetaG | ecosystem: Engineered > Bioreactor > Anaerobic > Digestate...
TAATCATTTCATCTATTTTGATTCCGTCAGGAATCATTTCGTCACCACTTATTCTGACAATTACCGGTAAATTGGTTACAGACTTTACCGCATCTAAAATCTTCAACGGAAATCTTATTCTGTTCTCAAAACTTCCGCCGTAATCATCAGTTCTGTTGTTGACCTTTGGCGAAATAAACTGGGCTGCAAGATAGCCGTGTCCGAACTGTAATTCGATAATGTCAAAACCTGCTTTTTCTGCTCTGGTGGCGGCACTGGCAAACAAACCCAAAACGTGTTTAATATCGCCGGAATCCATTTGCCGTGGGATTGCACCACCATTTTCGCAAGCCTGACCGGTTGATGATATGAAATAATTACCCGGGATGTTGGGGTTTGCCATTCTGCCCGGATGATTCAAGTGGGCGATGACTTTTGTGTCAAACTGATGAATAGTATCAGTTAATTTTTTCAGGCCTTCGATTTTGTCGTCGCTGTTGATACCAATCTGAGTCGGTATTTCTCTTAACCCCTTGTCAAGATAAAGGGGTTCAGGTGTAACTGCACCGATAAACTCACTTCTGGCTTTGTAAAAATCCAGATGTCTATCTGTAATAACCCCCGACTGGTTGCTATAACCGGTTTTTATGGGGGCAAATATGAAATTGTTTTTAAGGTTTAACATAATATGTTTGTTTTGATGTTAGTCTGCCACTATTGTCCGGAAGGCCTTATAAAAGTTTCGCAAGTTAAAAAATCTTACAATTATGGCATGAAAAAACAATCTCAATTTCATATATCATTATAAATCGTTGCATGGGATTTTATTAAAAATGAAAACAAGAACCTGATACCCAGGTCACTTGTGGTCAGAAAATTGCAACCCATTGCCGTGCGCGAATAGGGTGAGCAGCAGGGGGTCAGGGAGGATTTGACGCAACGAACATGCATGACCTGAAGAAGGATCCAATACCAGTCTGTCATAAAAAGCAAGGACAAAACCAAAAACAGAGATAACGGTTCAACAGTTGTCCTGGCGATGAACTGACAGCCTGACAGCAGCATTGTTCATGGCCTGGCAGTTATAATTTCATAATCATTTCATCTCTAATTGTCTATAATAAATCAAATGGTATTTTCAGTGATACATTAATATTTCGGCCCTGGTTGAAAAAATTCAGGGGCTTTAATGTTGAAAGATGGTCAAAATATTGTTTGTCAAATAAATTATTGACAGATATCCCGAAAATGAGTGTTTGCTTTGAAACCGGCACTTCAGAATAAGCACTTAAATTGACCAGAGTATAACCATCCGTTACTGTTTCAAAAGGAGAGGGATTATTCTGGGAGAATGCTGACAGCGCGGAGATTTTGATATTCGGATTAGTTAAAAAGCCGAGCTTCTTTCTTTCTGCCCGGATTTCATACCGTACTTTATTGGCCGGTATAAATGGCAAATAATCACCATTTTCCTGTTTGCCAATGACTGAAGAGAAAGTTCCTTTTATATGCAACCATGGCAATATTTGAGGATGAAAATGAATTCCTGCTTCTCCTCCGTATAGCATTGCATTGGTTTGAGAAAAACGGTAGATAATTACTCCTGATGCTGTGGTATCTGTTGTTGGAGAAATAAAAATGTAATGGTTAATCTGATTACTGAAGCCGGCTAAATCAAATGAAAGATAATTACCGTGATAATGCATGCTCAAGTCAGTTTCAAAAGAATTCTCGGGGGATAAACCCTGATTCCCGATTTCATATCTGTTTCCGTGTATTCCATTTGAAGTTAACTCGGAGAGGTTTGGGACCCGGTATCCTTTTGCAAAGTTTGCCCTTAGCATAATTTTTTCAACCGGCTGATAGGTAGTGCCAAAGGAGAAATTGAAATTTGAGAAATCCTTATTCACCGGGGAATGATAATTTCCAGTTCCTTCCACTCCCAATGCGTAGGTTTCAGTCTTATATAAGTCGAATCTAGCACCCCCTTGCAGCTTTAGTTTCCTGAAAAAGGTATATTTAGCCAAGCCCAAAAAGCCAAGATTGTTGATATCGGCATCAGGCAGGAATTGTGATGGACGGTCATTAAGATTCCTGTTTTTTTGCGACATTCCCTGAAATCCGATAATGTATTCTGATTTATCACCTGAAGGCAGATATAATTTTGACTCATAATTAACTGTATTCAGATTCATCTCAACAAAAGGGATGTCAAGAGTAGTCTGAAGTTTTCTTGAAGCACGTTGGTAAGCCGCATTAATCTCCCACCTGGTTCTTCCAATGTATATACTGGTCTGAGAAGAAATCATTTGATGTTCCAGATCCTGATACCAGATTTCAGTCTTTCGTCCTTGTTCTGTAATCAATTGCTTCACGGCAGGTACAGTCATTCCTAAATCCTGCTTAAAATAGTCATAAAAAAGCTTGAAGGTTCCAATCTTTCCGGTATATCCGGTATTGGCATTGAAAGTCATTTCGTTGAACCGTGAGTTTGGGACATATTCACCTCCGCCCTGCAAATAATCGGCATGAGTTTTATAACCAATACGAAAACCACCAAAAAGATTTTTAGAAGCTCCTTTAAAGCCGAGATTGTTGTTTATTCCAATTGTATTTGAATGCAATTGCAAACGGTAATCGCCTGTTATCTTCCCTACGGCAGCAGTTTTTTCTTTTATAAAATTTATTACACCGCCAATTGCATCCGAACCATAAAGCAGGGAAGCGGGACCCTTAATAATCTCAACCTTTTCCACATCGTTTTCATCTATGCCTAACGGGTGATTCTCACTATACTGATAGTTTTCAATACGAAAGCCATTATTCATAACTAAAATATCATTCATTGAAAGTCCTCGAATCACAGGTTTTGAAACACCTTGCCCTTTTGCAATCATGTCAATACCAGGGACCTGGGTTAATGATTCCATGAAATTGGGTGTTCCTGACAGGGTAATATCCCTGCTTTTCAGAACATCAATTTTTACGGCATTTTCGTGTTGTGAGCTAACATAACCACCCGTGACAACAATTTCCTGAGATTCAATAACCGCATTAGTTAATAAAGCATCTACTTTAGTTTCATTCTGGAAGATCTCTGCAGATTTAATTTCGGTATTATATCCTATATAGGAAAATTGAATTTTAACAGTTCCATACGGAATATTGAGAATCAGGTATTCCCCTTCTGAATTGGTTATTGTTCCCTTGTTGAGTTCAGGCAGATAGACCGATGCACCTATTAAGGGTTCTTTGTTTATATCTGTTACTTTGCCTTTAATCTGATTTTGAGCGATGGCATTTAAGGAAAAAATCAAGACAAAGAAAATTGAAATGATTTTCTTCATTTAATTTCATTTAAAATATTATAAATTTGTTTATATATAACCGTTAAGTTGTTTTAAAAATTATCCTTAAAATAGGGAGTACACGTAATTAGCAGTGTATTTAATCTTAACGGGGTTTGTTTCCCCTCCACTGGTTGCGTATCCTGTTTCTTTTTTGGGGTTGATAACCAGACAATACTTTTTGGGTCAGTCTGTTGCCTATTTTAATACCGAAATAGACAGTTCTGGGTGATACAGGTCCATAAATATATGCAGGGTCTCGGTCAATACCTGAATCAAAATCTGACTGAAATGAATTGAATATGTTCTTCATACCGGCAAAGATCTGAAGGGAAGCGCCGTTTAATGGTATATCATAGTAAATTTTACCTCCAAGATCGAAAAAAGGGTGAGATTTTCTTATTTCGCCGGTTTCAGGGTTCGTCAAAGGTCCGAAATAGGGGACAAACATCCTCCCGGTATAAGTTCCTGTACCGGAGAACCCCGCGTTCTTAACAAAATTATAGTCAATGTTAAGGTAGCCATAGTCTGCAGGAGTGCGGAAAAATTCTTTCTTATTGAATTGTTGTGCAACGTCATAACGGCTCGACTGAATTGTGAATCCTGATGTTAATGAAAAATTCCACAATGTTTTAAACTTAAGTTCCATATTCAGTCCTTTAACGACAGCACCGTTTTCGGCATTTTTTCTAGTATATAAGACTTTCCCGGTTTCATCAGGGATGCCGATTTCATTAACAAACGGATTTTGAAGCCTGGTATAAAAACCCTCAACCAGAAATCCGGTTGTAACAGTACCAATAAGCTTGTTGAAATCGAGTGAAGCCATAATACTATGGCTTGTTTCCTGCTTCAGATTCGGATCATTTACATTGATAACCTGCCGTGAACCGGATGTCTCGATATGAAGATCCTCATCAAAAATCTGTGGTGCCCTGTAACCATGTGAATAACTGATTCGTGACTGCAGTGATTTTAGAACTTCATACATCAGACTTATACGGGGACTAAATACATTCCCGTCTTTTACTTCAGTGTCTTTTGCATGATCAACTATTCTGTAATGATCAAAACGTCCTCCAAGTCCGACTTTTAGCCTGTTTATTTTCAGGTCATATTGAAGAAAGATACCGGAAGCGACAGATGACTGGTCAGAAATCAATATGTTGTCAGTATGAGGGATACTTACTATTGAATCATTAATAATTACAGCATTTGCATAATCGGGGTATCCCAGTTTCTCATCTTTCAGATAATCTCCTGTATTTTCAAGACCTGCAATTACAGAAGAGTTGCCAAAGAAGGCTTTATATTGTACACCGGCATTATATGTCAGGCCTTTTGTCCTGCCATAATCTAGTAACGATCGGTTAGCCCCGTAGTATGAATTGCGCGTTATATGCTGTGTGGAAAAGAATGCGGAAAAAAGATCATAATCCCGGAAATATTTCTCATAAGATACCGCACCGGTTTTAAAATCGTGTTTTATAGTTTCTGATACGTCTCTTTCGTGCAGGGGATACTCTTGCCTGTTTCCACCGTTCCTTTCCTCTTTAATATTGAAGAAGTCGATGGCTATTTTACTTCTGACCCCGAACCTGTGGAAGAACCGGGTCCCAATTGTCTGATTATTCATTGGCGATATTTCGGAATAACCATCATTATTTGAATCGAACATACTTCTTTCACGCGTAAATCCATAAAGAGCCATTCCGGTTTTGCTGTCGGCCGAAATAAGAGAAGTATTCAGATCTACAGAGCAATCAGGTGCAACACCTCCCGATCCTTTTAATCCAACCCCGGTCAGCCCTGTATTTATGCCAGCTTCGTAGGAATTTGAAGCCGGTTCTTTCAAAATAATATTTATTGTGCCGGCAATTGCATTGCTGCCATAAAGTGCAGAACCGCCTCCTCTTACCACTTCAATACGCTCTATCATGTTGGTGGGAATAAGTTCAAGACCATAAACACCGGCAAGACCGCTGAATATCGGATGACTGTTAATGAGTATCTGTGAATAGGGTCCTTCCATCCCATTCATCCTGACCTGTGAAAAACCACAGTTCTGGCAGTCGTTTTCAATTCTGATTCCCGGAGAAAAGGGAAGCCCTTCCATTAATGTAACCGACTGTACCGAAGAAAAGAGCCTGGGAGAAAGAGTATTGACTATTGTAACTGATCCTGTCCTCTTCATCTCGCTTCTGTCACCAGTTACAACAACCTCATCGAGACCAAGAACATCCTGTTCAAGATCAAAATTTAGTTCAAGTGTTTCTCCTGCTTTGATCGTAATCTCCTTTTCTGAAGGTTTAAAACCTACATATCGGGCTATGACCGTATGAGTTCCTTCGGGTAAATTAATCAGTTTATAGTGTCCTGTTTCGTCTGTATTCACGCCAATTGTCATCCCTTTAATGCTGACCGTTGCAAAAGGTATATGCGTATTGTTTGTCTCTACATGGCCGAAAATATTTGCATCTGTTTTTTTCTGGGGGAAAAGGGTTTGTGTACAATTAACGCATATAAATAAAATTAATATATATTGCTTCATGATATTAACTTTTAAAATTACACAATTTCATTATTCAGGTGAGTTCTGAATAAAACAGAAAATCTTTAATTCGCTGAAAAAGGCTGACTGTGTAATTATGAAGTTGGCGCTCGCGGGCGATGAGGCGAGTAACGATATAAAGGAAAATTAATATTTCTATCAGGGATGAAGATACTGATATTTATAGTCTTTCTGAAAATTGCAATCCCCCATAATATAAACAGTGGAAGAGCAATAAAATGCGAAATGAAATCTATCAGAAGAAATCCATCTTTTGAATGATTATGATTGAACGGGATATTTCCCGTGTGAGATTTATAAGGGTGTGAATGGACAATAGTAACCCCGTCAACTATATGAGTATGAGAAAATAATGTAACAGATGCAAAATATCCGCAAAAGAGTATCAGCAGGAAAAATCCCTGGGATCTTTTATATATCTCTTTTAAAAAGTATAATTTCATTTTAAATAATGGAGTCCTGGCGCAAATATAACATTTTTTCAGGCACAAATTTATACATGATATGGCGCCATCTGAAGATCTCAATATAATGTTAAGGCCATTTCACTGGCATCAAAGATAGCATCTTCTTCTTTTCCTGTAATACTACTCTGAATTAAATCCACTGACCGAGTATAAATTTAATACTTTAAACTGTATCTGGTCTATTACGGTCCGATTCTTGTACTCAACCAGATAAAAAGCAAATGGAAGCAGGATATGTTCTCGTAACTATTAATATCTACTGTAATGAACACAATCAGTAAATGTTTTATCACATTATTATTGGTGATTGCGGGTTGTTCACCGGTGAGAAAGACCGGGCATGAGGGCGCTCAAAAATACAACGTAGGATTCAGGGTGATAACTCTGCAGGTTAACGAGCGGGGGATAACAAAGACACTTGATGTGGCAGTCTGGTATCCTACTGCTGCTGCCACGCGGCTTTATTGCTACTCAGGGCCCACCTATGGCCATGTTGCTCCCGGAGCCTTACCTTTAAGCGGGCATGGACTATTCCCCATGCTGGCTTTCTCACATGGCTATGGCGGATGCGGACTTGCATCATCATACTTTACTGAGGAACTTGCATCAAGAGGATGGATTGTAGCATGCCCCGACCACCATGACAGTCACTATGCTGCACGGTCGGCTACCGGACCCAACAGAAGTCTTGACCGGCAGGGGCTGATCGAGGGAGCAAGAGATATAGTCAGTACTACCCCCGCAGAAAGAGGCAAATTTATGTACCGTCCTGATGAACTTGAGGCAACCATCGAAGGAATCTTATCATCACAACTGTTCGGAAAGCTGACAGACACCTCACGAATTGCCGCAGGCGGACATTCATTCGGGGGATTCACCTCCATTTCGCTCTGCGGAACTATACCCGGATATCATGACAGCCGTATCAAAGCGTTGTTGCTTTTCTCAACCGGTGCGGCGGCATACCTGTTGACAGAGGAAGAACTGTCACGTGTGCAGGTTCCTTCAATGCTCATGATGGGCAGCCGTGAGGGCAACCAGAAAAGGGGCGAGCGTACAATGGAGGAACTTGAGATGACACTCTTCCGTAATATGCCATCACCGAAATATTTTCTGGAGATAAAGGGCGCCACACACTCTTCCTTTAATATACGTACATCCGATGGACCGGGGACAAAGTTGCTCAGCGGCAGCGAAGAGGAGTTTGATGTCATCACACGCTACGGCATTGCCTTTCTTGAGAAATACGTTGCAGGACGCACACATGATGAGAGCATTCTCAGAAATAAGGATTCAAAACTGACAAGGTATACTGTCAGTAATATTAGTCTGAGCAATTGAAAATCTAATACACAAAATTAACCCAAAGGTTGTCAGAATTATTCTTATCATATTCCTTCTTAGTATATGCCAAAAACATTATGGCATCGGCTGTTAATATGCTAATAAGTGGCTATTGGTTGCCATTATTTGCATCCATTTTAAAATTTATATTTCATCCCTAAAATAACCATTTGGGTTTCCGCATAATTTATTTTGTAAAGATTTATATCATCGCCAGTTATTGTAGTTTCTATTGCGAAGGTATTGAAGATATCATTCGCATTTAAGAAGATTTCCCATTTTTCATCCGAAAACTTTTTTGAGACTCCAAAATCAATAGAATATCTGTCTTCAACTACTCCCTGCGGAATTATATCAGGAGCATAATATATTCCTGTCAACTGAATAGAGATTTCCTTCTTCAGTTCAAAATTTGCATTCACCTTAAAGTTCCAAGTGCTGCTTTTGGTTTCAGGGAATGTAAAAGGCTGGGGATATGGATAATAATTCTCTCCACTCCATTGATTCAATATATTTTGATACCAGTTAAAACTGCTGCTAAGTTTAATCCATTTTGCGAATTCCTGCTCGGCAAAGATTTCAAATCCTGTATTGTAACCCTTCCCAAGATTTTCAGGAATAGCATTGACAACATTATACTGTGATAACGTATCTGCGGTATAGATGCGCGAAAAAATGTCGGAAATCTGACGATGAAACAATGAAATATAGGCAGAGCCAGCCTCCCAATTGCGCTTATACCCCAACTCATAGGTTTGTGTGTATTGTGGGCGCAGGAATGGATTTCCTGTTTTAAGAATTTCGGGGTCATCGTATTTCGGAAATGGGCGCAAATCAAATTCAGTCGGTCGGTCAATCCTTTTATTTATAAATGCCGATAAACGGTTGTTGTCGTTAATCTTATAAGTGAACCTTATATTTGGGAACAAATTAAAATAATCGTATTTATCGTTTTCATTCAAATATATGTTGGCTGGGTCTATCTCATACTTTATAAATGACTGTTCAGCACGGATACCACCTTCAATTTCAATAAACTTCGATTCAAAAATATAATTGACATATCCTGCAATTACGTCTTCATAATAGTTGGAATAACTCCCGACATTCGGGTCAAGAATCGAGTTTTCTCCCAATGTTTCATTGTAAGTAATAGGCAGGTGACGCAGGTTAATTTTTACACCTGACTCAATACGACCCGCTTCAAGGGGTTTGTTATAATCAACGTTTATACTGTGAACAAATTCTTTTGCAAACAGGTGTGTCTGGTCGGTTGACTGACGAAATGCACTTGAATCTGTAAATGGGAATAGTTCATCTTCTCCGCCACCAGTGTAGATATAACCGAAATCTATATTATGTCCGGGTTGTTTAAACTTATGGTTGTATTGCATCGAAAAATTGATAAATTTTGTGTCTTCATCTTCTGCCCACTGCCATAACCTGTACCTTTGATTGCTGTCCAGATAATCGTATGGAACATCTCCACGGTCAATGTGATACTCATCTTCCCATAAGGCGTAAAATGTAAGAGTATTATTATCATTTAAATACCAATCTGCTCCCGCTTTAATGTTATAAAGTTGCTGCGAACGGTTTTCAAGGAATTGAGATTGAATATCAGGAGTAACACCGTCAAAATATTTTCGGGCACTAAATTCATTTGCATTCACTCTCTTTCTCACTATTCCGTCACTTTGAAGAAATATGTTCACTTTTTTTGCTCTATAATTAATTGACAGATTAGGCGATAATTTTGGGGTAAAACTATATTTATCCATTATTGCAGGTAAATTTTCTTTTCTGGTGGTCATTTCTCCCACACCTGTCGATAAGCCAATTTCACCATTAAAGCCATACTTTTGCTCTTTTTTATAAATGATATTAACAATTCCAGCCATACCCTTTGCGTCATATTTCGCTGAAGGATTATTAATTATTTCTATACGTTCGATATTTGAAGCAGGAATATTATCCAATCCTTTCTGGTTTTCATATCCCGTAAGGCTTGATTGTTTATTGTCAATCAACACAGTCACCTTATCGCTTCCTCTTAAATATATTTTACCTTCAGTGTCGACAGTTATCCCCGGGAGATTCTGGATGGCTTTCAACAGAGACCCACCTGTTTGCGAAATATTGTTATCAATAGTAAATGACTTTTTCTCAAGTGTTGCAGAAACAGCTACTCTCTCCCCTGTCACCTGAACCTCTCCCAACTGGCTGACAGATGGTTCAAGTTCAATTTTACCAATATCATAATTATTGTTTAGTGTTCCTATCAGAATTTCTTTTGTAAATGACTGAAAACCAACAAATGAAATAGTTATCAAATAACGACCGGAGTTCAGGTCTTTCAGGATAAAAATGCCTTTCTCGTCCGTTATTGTACCGGAAACAAAACTGTTGTCAGTTCTATCTGTTAATGATACACTTGAAAATGGGAGTATCTCATTGGTGGACTTATCAACCACTTTACCTGAAATATTTGCGGTATTTTGACCGAATAAAATGGCATTATAAAAGATGAAAATTGAAAAAAAGGTATGCTTCATATCAATGTTTCGTTAAATTTTAATGAAATTTCAATGAAATAAATTAATAAAAAATATTTTAAGTCCTTGATAAACAGGATTTAAAAGGATTTACCACAATCTTTCCAAGTTGTGATTACCAGGGAACATAAAACGTATAACCGTCATATTATTAGCATGTTAGATAAATTATAAAATATTAACCTGTGGCGAAAATATTTCATCTTAGAAACTTTTGTACTGTTTTATCCATTCGCGGATGTATTAACTTCTTACAGCTTGCACGTTACGGCAAGCATAAAGAACAAAGGTATAGACAACAATTTGAAAAGCCATTCGATTTCTTAACATTTAGTAAGGAACTTATCTTATCCTCTGGCAGCAGGCGTTTTGCGATTGCCTTTGATCCAAGCTATATAAGTAAGGCTGGCAAAAAAACACCAGGCGTTAACTGGTATTGGTCCGGTTGTACCAATCAAGCCAAATGGGGCTTGGAGATCGGAGGCCTTACAGCCATTGATATTGACAAACATATCGCTTTTCATCTTGAAGCGGTGCAAACACTTAAAACCGATGAACAAAGCCTTACCAATTGGTGCGCCGATGTAATATCTGCAAGAAAAGATACTCTGACCTCAATATCCAAATACATGGTAGCTGATTCATTGTTTTCCAAAAGAACATTTGTAGATCCAATAGTCCTCATGGATATGTATCTGGTTAACAGGTTCCGATACGATGCCGAACTGAGATATCAGCGCGGAAAAATCTACCGGTAAAATTGTAGTGATCGCTCTTTCAACAGCTTTTTCCCTCATTACTGCTGAGGGATCACAACCTTCTTTAATTCCCAAAGGCAAAGCAAAGATGCCACTTCCGACTCCAATTTCAACACCTCTGCCTTGAGTAGGCAACACTTTACGTATAGCTTCAATCTCAGAGAGAAAAGCAAAATGGTTATCAGCAAACCATTATTCATCTTCCGGAAGATGATTGTCAACGGGAGCTGTTTTTACCATAAGTTATGTCCGGTTTAACAGAATTCATATTTTATTACAGCAGTATTTCCGGGCCCGATTATTTTAATTTTGATCATCAATATCCATTATTACTATTCTTTAAAGATATTGTTTGCTTCTATTTAAAGAAAGTTGAATCGTTGATGAATTTTTCATCATAATGACCAAGTTCCTTTTCCATATATTGGATTTGGCCGTTTGGAACTGCGTGTGGAAAACAAGCCGAAATCATGTTTCAATTGTCCCTCTGGTTTCGGGCATCAATATACCCTGACGCGGAGCTCCGGTTTTCGGGTGTGAAAGAAGTATGAAACACCCCTATGGGTTTATATATTATTTGTTGAATTGTATCCTGTCCACTCATGCTATAAATCTTTAAGCTGTTAACAATCAGGAATAAAAATATTCTTTTTAACATTTGCTATTGTTTTACCGCTCTCAGGAGCCTTACATACTTTTTTAAATAAAAATTCTCGGCGAAATTTCCGAAACCATAACCACTGAGAATCTCTTTCCAGTCGCGTTTTATAAAATCAAAAGCATATTTACACTCAATCTTTTTAAATATAAAGCGGTCAAACCATGGCATTTTGTCCATGTCGAATTCCCCAAAATCGAGTATAATGAAGCTACCTCCGGGCTTCAGATTATTAAAAGCATTTTTTATCGCGGTATCTCTCACTTCATGGGGGAATCCATGTATTACAAAACTGATAAAAACCTTATCATAGGACTTATTCAGATTAAACGGCTGATCAATTCGCCGGTTTATAAAATCAACCTGCCTGTCACCGCTAAATCTATGAAGAAATTGTTTTTCCATGTGTTCTGAAATATCCAATCCTGTTATATGACCCTTATCGCTTAAATATTTGAGCATCAGATTTGCATTTCTGCCTGTCCCGCAGCCTAAATCAAGGATACGATCATCTGGCCTTATATCCATATTACTGATCGCTTTTTTTATGAAACTGCTGTACATTCCAATGGAACCAATGTTCATCACCTTATCGTAGTTTTTAGCAATGCGGGGATTCAGTTCGACACCCGAATCGGGGTATAATTTTGTATTCATAGACATTATTTTTTGCAATTGATTTTACGAATAAAGAATATTGATGTTAACTCGATCAATATTACCAGTATAAAGAAAGTCGGATATCCGGCTGTATCTATTATCCATCCGCCCGCGAGCGGGAAAACGGCAGGCAGTATATACCCGGCACCGGTAAAACCAGTATAAAGTGCCCTATTTTCTCTTCCTGACACTTCAAGCAATAACCCGTTCATGGTTATAGAATAGAGGGAATAAGCTACACCGCCAAAAACAAATATATATTTTATTATATGCTGATCTTCAACAAACATTGTAATGATTATCATTGTGACCGATAATACTACATTGAAATATAGAAGCAGGTTGTATTTTATTTTGCCTGCAACAAAAAAAACAGCCAAACTCACACTTACAATACCAATAACTTTAAATAACAGAAAATTTCCGGTGTCACTGCTTTGGGTACTGAATATTCCGTTAGCATAAAGAACAACAAAAGGGAGGAACGAGATAATAATACCCTGGGTATTTATAAAGCCGAGAAAATATATAAGCTTTCTATTTTTGGCCAGCTCTGATTTAAGTGTCTTAAAATAATCTTTAAATCCGTTTATTTGCAATATTGAGGGGACACTCTCCTTTATTTTCCAGTACCCTCCTGATGCAATTAATAAAAATGCAGCCCCGATAAAAAACATGTAAGCAAAATTAACAGGGTGCTCAGCAAGAGTCAGTACCTTTTTTGCGATAAATGCGGAGATCAATATGACACTGCCTGCAATAATTTGTTTTGACGAGAAAAATGTTTTCCGTTTGTTTTCATTTACCGACTTTCCAAAAATATCGGTATAGCTGATATTTGCAAAAGCTCCGCCTACAGCAAATAATGTGATAAAAAGAAAGATTAGCCACAACACTGCCCCTGATTTATTCTCTTTGAGAAAAACCAAAATGAAAGCCAGAGCCAGAAGAGAGAATATACGTACATTGATTCCGGCCAGAAGAAACTTCTTTTTATAGGCCCGGTTACTAAGATAAGGCGCAAAAAAAAATTGCGTAAAACTCGATCCGCCCATCATAATAGCTGTCATTAAACCTACGTGGAATGTTTTCCCGCCCGATTCAATAACCATTGAAGGGATTATTGTGTCAACATCCATAAAATTCTGTGCCAGAGCAAGAAATCCCGCATGCCACAAAAAGGCATAAAAATTATGATTCGATATTTCGCGGGGCAGAGTCATTCAAAAAAATTTACGAGGAAGGGGAATCTGAAGATATAAGTAACAGGCCCAATACAATCCTTTCCCGGCTATCCCTCTTTTTTGATAGTTTTTTTCAGGATCCCGTTTTTCATTGTAAAAAGCTTAAACTCCCGGGGCCGGTTCTTAAGCTCGTCCTCAATCCATTTCATATGTCTTGCCAGAATATCGAGAGCCCTTTCAGGAATATCTTCCGATACAATAACCGGTATAAAGTGACTGTTGACCATCTGAATGTTCTTACCGAATTGCTTAGACACCAATACGGTAATATTTAAACTTCTCAGAAAATCTATAATAGCCTTTCCTTTTTCCTGTAATCCATGCCCCTGGCCTTCATACGAATTTTTAAAAAGGTTAACTTCCTCATTCAGTAAGATGAATTCATTGTTAACCCATTCATAAATCAAATACTTATCGGCATCGCCAAAATGTTTTGGCTCAAAAACATTTGCCAGATTTACTGCAAAAGCAAATCTTATTGGCTTATCAAATAATTTTTGACCCATGATAATCTGCTTTTAATTTACCCTTTCCATAGTTCAGTTTCCAACCGTAAAAACAGATTCCTTTCCTCTTCATTCATTACCCTGGTGGTGTACTCAAATTTCAGACCCAAATTCTTAATGGGCTTTGCAACAGATTGAATCAGGAAATCAGCAATAGGAATTTTCGGGAAGGGGAATCCAAAAACTACCTTTACCTTGTTCCCTGTCAATTCAACATCAGTTACTATTCCAAGTTTAAGAAGGGAATGCCTGATAGCCGGATGTTCTACCTTTGAGAGAACATTTAATACTTCTGTCTCAGTCATAACAAATATTGGTTTGTTTTTCTAATCCTCAATTCTTAATACATCCAGGGTATAATGATGCAATACTCTGTCTTTAACAACTAATGGAGTTACCGGTGCCTTTGACCTGGCATTGAATATCATGTCATGTCCCAGGCAAAGTCCCATCATTATATTCATTTCTGTCTTCCTGTCTTCAAGATATTTAGCCTGGCCTGCCGGATTACATGATATTCCTTTATATCCCGGAACCAAATCATTAAATGGAATCTTTCCATACTTGGAATTGACTTTTTCAACAATTAAACCTGCCTCTGAAAGGATTTCTTCCAGACGATTTGCTTCTTTATTAAAAACTGTACAATTAGCTATCCCTATTCTCTTTATACCTTCTGCTTCAGCATATCCAATTATTTCCTGAACCCTGTCCAGTAAAGGGTTTAAGGAGTCTTCAGCAATTTTGAGAATGTGCTTGTCATCATCGTTATATAAAACGGTAAAATCATTATTCATCATATTGAACGAATTATGCCTCGTTTACAACTATCTCAGAGGTCATTTCCATTGTTTTCCTGTAAACAGCACTTACGCCGCAATATTTTTCCTCAGATAATTCCACTGCCTTCTTCAATTTGTCCATTGGAAGATCTTTGCCTGTAAATTCGTATACGGTATGAATTTTAACAAAGTGTTTCGGGTGTTCTTCAGTAAGTTCTCCTTCAACTCTCACATTGAATTCCTTTACGTCGACTCTCATCTTTTTCAGGATTGAAATAACATCCCTCCCGGTACAACCTCCAAGTGAAAGAAGCATAAACGGTTTTGGTCTTGGCCCCCGGTCTTCTCCTCCTACCACGGATTCCGCATCAATCACAATTTTATGCCCGTTGACTTCTGACTCAAAAGCCATGTTGCTAAGCCATTTCGTCGTGATAGTTTCTTTCCCCATTTTTCAGTTATATTTAGAATAATGTAAATTTAAGATTAATAAACCGCATAATATCTTCTACTTCAAGAGATACCTTCTCGATATTTTTTTCTGTTTCCCCTCCGAAAATCTTGCCCATCACAGTTCCATTCATGGTTGAAACAAACACCTGCCCGTCATTTTTCTCATAAACTGCAAAAGTCTTAGGCATCATGATACCTGTTTTTCCCCTTTCGTCAGCAACCAGCATATCCGTGGAATATTTACCGTTACAATACTGAATTATATCAAATTTCCCGATTGATTTACCGCCATTAGATTGCATTTCATCATTCTGATAAATAACTGACACTACATGCCAGCCATCTTTACTGTTAATACGATCTGTAATAGTCGACACTGTTTTTTCAAAATCATATCGGCTTTTAATCTCTTTTATCTTCATTTCAACTGATGAAATATTGACCACTATTCCTGAAAAAATTATTCCTGTCAAAAATCCCAGAATCAAAATAACAATAACCAATGAATATTTTTTCATTTTTTGTTTATTAAACTACTTTTCTACTCATCTTCATTCACACAAATCTCGCCTGTCTGAATTCGCAGAATTGTTTCCAACGATACAAAACCAATCATAACTAGGGCTATGCCAAATAAAATGAATGCCAGATACTTAAAAATAACGGAGGCTGTAACTGGTACGCAAGCACAGATGCAATCGAAATTGCAGTAAGGGAGAAAGTAAATGCCCCCCATGATGAAAAAAAACCTGATATTAAAGAAACTCTTGCGAAGAAAGAATAGCAGAACCACAAAGAAATATCCTATAAAAAGAAGGAAAACAGCAAAACTGTCCCAGCTCTGAGCTATACGAATATAGGCAATAAATCCGACTGCCGTTGGCGCTATTAAAATAAACAGTGTAGGCATAAATTTCTGAGGTAACTGGTGATGGAAAATTGCCCGGTTGAGAAATATTGCGAACAGGATCACACAGAAAAAAATCCCACTGAAAAATAAAAAAAATTGAACGCTAATGTCATAAATTCAACACCTGCAACAGGAATTATAATATTACCAACCACCGGAATAAACCATGCAGGGTTCATCGTCTGTATCTCAAAATTATGCTGAATCCAGAAGCTTATTGTATGCAACATAAGCCAAGGTATGCAGTATCAGGTCTGTCCATCAGAGAATCATTGAAAGAAACGGCCAGTAAATCAAAAATACTGTTGCTATCAGCAAAAATGAAATTGAAATGGCAGAAAAAAATTTATTCTTATCCTGTGCCTGAAATCAGTTTTTAACTTTTCAATATATTTAATGGTTTTTAATTCATACAGGAACAGGAACAGGAACAATGTAAAAAATAAAAAAACGTCGTAAAAAATCTTTAGCAACCATTGCATATGATAAAATTTCTCGAACAGGATTGTTAAACCTGACAGCCCCATTACTATCGAGTATGAAGTAATGGGGAAGAATTGAAGTTTTTCTTTCATTTTATCTGTCACCGGAAGTTAAATTTTATCCGTCTCTACAATCTTTGCCAGGATTTCAGCATAGGGAATTAAAAGGTATTTCCTGCCTTCAAATTCTGTTACGGTACCAACGTGTTCTTTATAGATAACTCTGTCGCCAACTGCAATTTCGGCATTCTCTACTGCGCCAATGGCAACAACTTTTCCAATAGCTTGTTTTTCTAATGCAGAATCAGGAATTATTATTCCGGATATTGTTTTTTGTTCCTTTTTATCATCAGCTATTTCCAATAGCACATTCTGATTTACCGGTTGTAATTCGTTCATTTTAATTAAGTTTTATTGTTAAACAATTTATTTAATTTATCAAAGTATTTAAATACAAGATGCATTATCCATTTATACCCAAAAGCTGATTTATACGGGCTTTGTTAAAACCTACCACTATTTCACCGTTTATGTCGGTTTGGGGAACTCCTGTTTGTCCGCTGCGTCTGACCAGAGCTTCGGCAGCCTTCTGGTCGCGCGACAGATCAATATCATTAAACAAAACATTATGTAGCTTAAGGTAGGTTTTAAGTGTGTTACACCACGAACAGGTTGGTGTTGAATATATGGTTACACGCTTTGCCGGTTTATCACCGTCTTTTCTTTCTGCCCGGAACAGGGTATCTTCAAATAAGGCTTTATACTGACTTGCATCATTACATCCCTTAATAGAATTAATGTATTCTCCGTTCCTGAATTCAAGAAGGGCAGGAACAGTTGTAATACCGAATTTTTCATGAATATCCCTTACCAAGTTCACATCTGTATGAAATACATGTAAAGGTTTAACCTTTTCACTGACCGATTTTATATTGGAAAAGGCACAATCGCTTTTTTCGCTGCCTTTTTTATATATAAGCAGGTAAGCTTTATCCTTTCCTGTTAATTGGGATATAAGGTCCGTATAAGAATTTATTTCGATCATTCTTTAAATAATTTTAGATGAAATTCTCTGATAGTACTGTATTGATGCTTATAAGTGAAGATTTTTAATTTTTACTTCTTAAATATTCCATGGCGCTTAATGCCGCAATTGTTCCGTCTGCAACAGATGTTGTTACCTGGCGATATTTTTTGACTATGCAATCGCCTGCAGCGAAAACACCGGGTATATTGGTTCTCATATCAGCATCTGTAACAATCTCGTTTCGGTCATTTGTATTTACAATATCCTTCAGAGATTCTGTATTAGGGAGGTAACCGATGAAGATAAAAACGCCATCAGTTTTCATTTCTAATAACTTTCCTGTTGCAAGGTTTTCAATTATCACGGCTTCAATCTTCTCATTACCTTTAATTTCCCTGAGTTCAGATCCCATTATGAAGCTTATTTTAGGGTTCTTTTTTGCTTCCTGTATGGCATGTTCAAAGGCCTGAAAATTATTGAATTGATGCACAATGGTAACTTTCGATGCAAAAGTTGTAAGTGCGACTGCTTCCTCTAGTGCTGAGTTTCCCCCACCCACAACAATTATTTCTTTGCCGGTAAAAAATTCGCCATCACAGGTGGCACAATAGGAAACACCCGTTCCTTTAAACAGTTCTTCACCCGGAATATTTAACGGACGTGGTTTTCCCCCGGGTGCAAGAATAACCGATCTCGCCTGAAAACTGCTGCCATCTGTAAGATGAACAGTTTTTACATTTCCGGTTAAATTATATCCGGTAATCCTGATATTCGATTTTATCCGGCAACCAAAATATTTTGCCTGTTTTTTCATTATATTGGCTACCATAAACCCTTTTGTTGTTTCCACACCAGGATAATTTGCTATTTCGTCGGTCATAATCATTTGTCCGCCTATTGTACCTTCATTTAGGATAAGTGTACTCAGCCTGGCTCTCGATGAATAGATGCCTGCTGTAAGACCTGCAGCTCCTGCACCTAATATCATTACATCAAATACTTCGTCCATGTCATTCAGAATCTGAAACTAAGATCCCATACTGTAAGTTCATAGATATAATTTTCTATACGAAAAATTGATCGAGAACGGATACAATCTGGCCTTTATCCTGGATACTGGTTGTTGCTTTTACCATCTTTCCGTTTTTATAATATACCGTAAATGGCAGTCCCATGAAACCACGGCACATTGGAGCATTCCTGATAGGGGATGCCTCCGGTGTATCAAATCCCATAACATAAAATTTAACATCCGGCCGTTCTTTTTCAAGTTCTTCCATATCGTCGTAAACAGGGATGCACATTGGTCCCATGCGTCCACAACAAACCATTACATTTTCATTCTCATTTATTATCTTCTCAAGTTCTGATGCTGTTTCAATTTCAGGAACAGCGGTTTGTAACATTTTCATTTTCATTTTATTTTAATAAACACTAATTTATTTCAAGTTGATTAACAATTTGTTCGGCTGCCATAACAATGGCATTCCCTGCGGGATAGAAAGATTGATATGGTTGGGCCGAATAGCTTAAATCGATTAAATCATAAACCGTAGATTCTTTCTGAATGACAAACGAAATTAAATCAATAAGCGCGGTAACAGGTTCTCCACTTAATATCTGGCCTCCAATAATTCTTGCGGTGTTTTTATCAGCCAGCAATTTAACCCTGAGTTCTTTTTTGCCCGGCATAATGGGGAATTGCGTAGTTAGCTGGCTATGCCCCTTCACTACTTCAAATCCTTCATCTACAGAATTTTTTGCTGTTAACCCGGTTCCCCCTATATAATAATTGTAGATTTTAGTAGAAGCGCCATTTATAAAACCTCTATAACTTGCAGGTTTACCTGAAAGATGTTTTGCAAGAACAGTGGCCATAGGCACTGCATTGGTTGCTAATTTACCCGGGCTTGTTTTTCCTGTTATCTGGCTTTTAAATTGTGTACAATCGCCAACTGCATAAACGTTTGGAATATTTGTTTCCATTTGTGCATTTACTACAATACCTTGTTTGTCCGTTTCAAGTACTGAATTATTTATAAATGATAGTTCAGGGACAACCCCGGTTGCAAAAATTACAAGGCCTTTAATAGTTACGTTATTGTTTCCTATACATGGGGCATATTCATTAAGGTAAATTATTTCACCATTATCGAGGTGTACTTCATTAACAAAATCTTTGCCTTTTAACCTTTCAACCCGTGAATTTAAAACCAGGTGAATACCATTTCTAATAAGTTCTTCGACAGCATATTGGGCAAATTCGCCGCCAACCAGGTTTGGCAATAACTGCGATGCCATATCAACAAGCGAAACATCAAGACCTTTATGTCTTAAAGCCTGTGCAAGTTCAATCCCTATGGCCCCGGCACCTATAACAATGGCTTTTTTTAAACCATTTTCAACATAGCTCATTACTTTTTCCAAATCGCGCTGGGTTTTAAAACCCATTACCCCTTCTAACTGGTAACCTTCTACCGGTGGAATAAATGGATTTGCCCCTGATGCAATAACCAATTTATCAAAGGTAATTTGTCCGCTCTCTTTCAAATGAATTGTACTGGTTGAAAAATCAACATTTGTTACAGTATCCCTAATTAATTCTGCTCCTGACCCGGTAACCAATGTATCGGTTTTGAAACATTTATGGATATCAATTAAATTTTCAATTACATATGGCATTGCACAATAAATCATACTATATTCCTCAGGCCTGATGATTGCCATCTTCATTTTATTCCCCAATCGTTTGGCCAGTGTAATTCCTGCCGGGCCTCCACCTATAACAATTAAATCGTATTTATTGTCCATTCTTTATTCTTTAACATATTCATTAATAGGTAATTCTTTCAGGTAATTTACAAGTTCTTTTTTTTGTTTCGAGATAGAAATGCGCCCCGAGCGTACAAATTGTAAAATACCGTATGGCTTTAACATTTCGTATAGTTTTTCGGTATCATCAATATGGCCGGTATTTTCAATAATTACATAAACATCCTGTATATCAACCATGTGGGCATTAAATTCCCGTAAAATTTGTTCTATATTTTTATTTATAGCCGTGTCAATTGGTATTTTGTATAATGCAATTTCACGGTAAACAATCTCATCGTTTAAATAATATTCAGCCCGCAAAACTTCTGTGAGTTTTTCAATTTGATTAACCACTTTTATCACCTGTTTTTCCTCTTCCTCAACCACAATGGTAAACCTGTGGATTCCTTTCATTTCGGTTGACGAAACTGTTAAACTTTCGATGTTGATATGCCTGCGTGTAAATATTATTGTTATGCGGTTCAACAAACCGATGTGGTTTTCCGAAAAAGCTGTAATTGTATAGGTTTCTTTCATTTAAGTAATAAATAATATTAGTTATTTTCCAATACAATTTCATCCACTGCCATGCCGGGGTATATCATGGGAAAAACATTAGCCTCTTTTTCGATTTTCACCTCCAGCAAGTAAGGGCCTTTATGCGTTAACATTGTATCAAGCGCCCCATCAAGTGCATGTCGTTCGCTTACCATACTGCTTTCAATTCCAAAAGCTTTAGCCAACAAAGGAAAGTCGGGGGTTGGCATGTTCGTTTCGGCATAGCGGTTGTTATTAAACAATTGCTGCCATTGTCGCACCATTCCAAGGAAATTATTATTAAGGATAACCATTTTTACAGGCAGGTTATATTGAAAAATTGTTCCAAGTTCCTGTGATGTCATCTGAAACCCGCCATCGCCCGAGAAAAGGATTACTGTTTTGCCGGGTTTTCCAACCTGCGCACCCATGGCAGCAGGCAGGCCAAATCCCATAGTGCCCAATCCGCCTGAAGTAATCAATGTGTTAGGGTCTTTAAACTTGTAATACCGTGCGCCCATCATTTGGTTCTGGCCTACATCAGTAACAATAATGGCTTCACGCCCGGTTTTAACCGATAGCAGGTTAATAACCTCGCCAGAACGAATTTTGCCCGTTTCCGGAAAACACTCTTTCTGTATTACTTTTTCCTGTTCAATTTTTTCCAATTTTCGGAATTGTTCAAGCCAATTTCTTGGGGCATTATAATTTATTGCAGGGATTATTTCATCAAAAAAATCTTTTATATCGGTATGAATAGGAAGATGCGACTTCACATTTTTATTTAACTCGGCTTTATCAATATCCATATGGATAATCCTGGCTTTTTTGGCATACCTTGATAAATCGCCGGTAACCCTGTCATCAAAGCGAATACCTGCAGCTATTATCAGGTCAGCTTCATTGGTAAGTACATTAGGTGCAAAATTGCCATGCATTCCCAGCATACCGACAAAATTGGGGTTATCTTCGCTGATTGCCGATTTACCTAACAGTGTGACCGCAACTGGTATATTGGTTTTATTTACAAACGCTTCAAGTTGTTCGGTGGCATTGGCCAGCAAAATTCCATGTCCCGCCAGCAATAATGGTCTTTCGGAAGTATTTATCAGGTCAAGGCATGTCTTTACATCATTCTTATTGAGTTCCGGTATTGGATTATATGACCGTATCGATTTAATTTTTTTATAACTGAATTCTGTTAAACCAATTTGTGCATCTTTGGTTATATCAATCAATACCGGGCCAGGTCGGCCCGTAGTTGCAAAAAAGAATGCTTTTGCTAGGGCATCAGGTATTTCTTCAGCCCGTGTAACCTGGTAGTTCCATTTGGTAACAGGCATGGAAAGACTTATCATATCAGTTTCCTGGAAAGCATCCGAACCTAAAAGTGTAGATGATACCTGCGCTGTGATAAAAATTACCGGTATTGAGTCTAAATTGGCATTTGTAATGCCAGTTATAAGGTTGGTTGCACCTGGTCCCGAAGTGGCAAAACAAACACCTGGTTTACCAGTAACCTGTGCATAAGCTTGTGCTGCATGTGCTGCTCCCTGTTCATGCCTTACAAGGATATGTTTTAAGGCATGGCTCTTATCGTATAACTTATCGTAAACAGGCATAATTGCGCCACCCGGATATCCAAAAACAGTATTGACATTCTCTTCCAGAAGAGCAAGAAGAATTGCTTCTGCACCAGTTATTTTAGCTGTATTTTTCATGTCAGACCATTATTTCTGAAATAATTCCTTCATCCGATTTAAGCCTCCCATTGATATAATCCTCGATAAGGTTACCCGGCGTATTTATATGGACCCCCACGAACAGATTAATCCTTAAAGGAGCAAACAAAGTGATAATGCTTTTATCGATCCTGAAAACAATAATATCTGTTATTCCTTCTACAGAGGCCCACTCCGGTAATTTTGTCACGTACTCTTTAGGAGGTATTTCTGACACTTTATTTTTAACAGTAGCATTATCAATTTCAAAAATCTCATAATGATCGCACTGCCCGAAATGTTCGCTTAACTGACCTTCAAAAACCGGAATTGCTACCCTTTTCATTTACAGTTCAATTATTAGACGCAAAAATACCGGAAGTACTTTTTGCATTTATAAAAGACGATTTGTAAAATCATGGGATTTGTTTGAATTATTATAACTTTTTACTTATAAAATTTCAATAAGAATGATACAGACACTGATACATGTGAAAAAGTCTATCAGTAAATGCTCACAGTTACCTGCATTTAATTATTTTTGCAAACATTTTTAATATTTTAAAACTTGGAATCTGAGATCAATAATAATTGTAAGGAATGTAATAAATCATCAAAGTGTTTTCAATATTTATATCCAGATGAACTGGAATTTGTAAACAGCATGAAAACGCAGATAACTTATTTAAAAGGCGAGACTATATTTAAACAAGGAGCCTTTGCACCATACATTCTATATGTTGTTGATGGACTTGTAAGGGTTTTTCTGCAAACAGGCAGTACGAAACAATTAAATATCCGTTTGTCAAAACAGGGTGATTTCATGGCTTTTTCATCTGTATTCGGCGACAATATCTACAACTGTTCGGCAGTAGCCTTAAAAGATTCAACAATATGCATGATTGAAAAAACGGCATTGAAACAGTTATTAATGAAAAATGCTGATTTTGCCATGCGCATAACATCCAGAAATTGCAGGAATGAAGCACGATACCTTGATATAATCCAAAATACTTCCTATAAGCAAATGAGGGGTAAACTGGCTTCAGCCTTATTATATTTATCTTCGGAAGAATTTCTTGAAGAAGATGTTTTCCAATATTTGACCCGGCAGGATATTGCAGACTTCGCATCAATTACAATTGAAAGCGCTGTTAAATTTATTAAAGAATTTGAAAAAGAAGGAATTCTAAAACTTATGGGGAAAGACCTTAAAATAACGGATAAGCATTTGCTTGAGGAAATTGCGAGAAGGGGATAGCTTAAGGTCCATTCGTCCAGGGGTCAGGACGGCAGATTCTCAGTCTGTAGACGACGGTTCGATTCTGTCACGGACTAAAAATAAAAGTAAAAGTTATTAATCGGGATTCAACCTGGTAATATTATCCGAATCGCATTTCCGGCATTGTCCCACCGGTTTTATTGTAACCATTGTTTCGTGACAATCGTCGCACCTGTACCAATAATCATCGGTTACATATGTCCCCCCTGAATAATAATTGCTTTCCCTTCTACAAAAGCCTTTGCAATACTTTTGCGTGCTTTGTCATAGAGCTGGGTAAAAGTCGCGCGTGAGATATTCATTTTTTTTGCTGCCTCTTCTTGGGTAAGATTTTCATAATCGGCAAGCCTCAAAGCCTTATACTCTTCATATAAAAGATCAACGGCTTCCGGTTCACGCATAGGAATGCCAAATGGTTTATACCTTTCCATCTTTGGAGGTCTTGTTATTCTTCTGTGTCGTATTCGGTTGGGCATTTTTAAATTCAGATATAAATTAAATCACTTTAAATTTATCACTAATTAGTGTCATGTCAATAATAGTATGACGCAATAAATAATTTTTGTGTCTTTGTCAAAAAATGCTATGATAAAGTACAAGGTAACTCTAACCAAAGAAGAAAGAGAAAAACTAATGGAAAATACCCGGAAGGGCAGCCATACGGCCAAGAAGGTCATCCATTCTCTCATTCTACTTAATGCAGACCAGGGGCGGTTTGCAGAAAAAACGCAAACCAATGAGATGTATGTAAAGTATTAAAGATTGGGATGCGAACCATTGACAGGGTAAAGCAACGGTTCGTATTGGAAGGCCTTAATGCCGCTCTTGGTATCGCCCCGACCAGTAAAATATACCGTAAAAAGATTTATGGGGAAATTGAGGCTCGTTAATTTCGATAGCCTGCAGTGAACCACCTATAGGATTTGGTAAATGGTCACTAAGTACATGACAAAAATTCACAACATTGGTTAAATTTATCTATATCGTTACTAAAAAGCAATTTGGCAATGTAATAAAGACCATATTTGAACAAGCTCTTCGCTTGTCTTCCATGTTTTTTAATTTTGATAGGCTTCAATTTATCAAGATATATTCCTGCCTTATAGACCCATGCAAAAGCAATTAAAACCAGTGACAATAATTTGATTAACCTTTCAATATCCGTCAGATGTGTATCTTCAATGTTAAAACCACTAGCTTTCAGGGCCTTAAAGAAAAGTTCCACTTCCCAGAGTTTTTTATACAGGAATGCTATCTCAGAGGCTTTCAGGTTCATGTTGTTGGTTAAGAAAACAAGATCCTTATCGTGTTCACAATCGTAAAATTTGATCCGGCGAAGCTTTTCAGGATATTCTTTTTTTGATTTATAAACCACAAGTTTGCCGATTTGATCATTCTGAACGCCAGTTGATTTATCTACCTTCCTGGAATACATTCTTTTAAATTGCAGGTTTCCCTTTGCACTTATTACGAAGTATGATCCATTGGTATGGATTTTAAACAACCTCATAAAATCGGTGTATCCTTTGTCAGCAACATAAAAACTGCCTGTTTCATATGGGATGATATCCATTATATTGACATCGTGAACTAAAGCATTGGAGATGTGCAGAAAGCTGGGGATAGAAGTCTTAATATCATATAAGGTATGGAGCTTTATCCCTCCTTTATGTTTACGGAACTCTGCCCACCAGAAAACACTTAAACATAGATCTATTGTGGTGGAATCCAATGCATAAACATTACCATCAACTTCAATTTCAAAATTGTTACGATAGCAGCTTCTACGAGCCTCCTCAATAAGGAAATAGGCAAATTCCTCAAAAATCTTACAGTTTCTCCTTTCGTTTGCTGTACCGAGATTTCTTCGGGAGATCTTTGATCCAAAACCCAAGTGATAATATTTCGGCTGATGAGCTTCAAGGCTTAACATTAGGTCTCGCATACTATCCCTGGAAGTCAACTGCCCAAACACCATGCAAAGCATTTGATTCCAACAAGTAAAGGACTTAACGTATTTATTCCCCTCGTACTTATCAACGATCCTGTCAAAAACTCTGCGAGGTAAAAAATCTGTAAGTTGAGCGAAGATATATTTGCCTTGATTCATGGATTAATGCTTTTAAATAAGCAAAAATCCAACTTTTCAATTCAAATCGTCACGCTGTAAAAAATTGCTGAAAGTGCGATTAATTCATAATTTCAAAGAACAAATTGTTAATTTTATTGCCCACTAGTGCAGGAAAATATGAAACTACTTTTGGTCTATTGTAAAAAATTCGCGTACACTCCAACGATAAAGACACTTGAGAATGTTTCGGAGAATGTACTGCCGGAACAATATGAAAATGTCCAGGTGGCTTTTATCCAGGTTGAAAAAGAAGATGAAGGCAGGGAAAGCGATGTTGAAAAGAAACTTGTTAAAAACCTTAAATGGATA
>Ga0116163_1000542_pt1 | contig 26500 bp, 21 predicted proteins | sample AD_UKC107_MetaG_FD_89889 | JGI IMG/M metagenome (GOLD analysis project Ga0116163, IMG submission 89889) | Active sludge microbial communities of municipal wastewater-treating anaerobic digesters from Hong Kong - AD_UKC107_MetaG | ecosystem: Engineered > Bioreactor > Anaerobic > Digestate...
AGCTCAGAGCTTCGGAATTGCAGCTCAGAGCTTCGAAATTGCAGCTCAGAGCTTCGAAATTGCAGCTCAGAGCTTCGAAATTGCAGCTCAGAGCTTCGAAATTGCAGCTCAGAGCTCCGAAATTGCAGCTCAGAGCTCCGAAATTGCAGCTCAGAGCTCCGGAATTGCAGCTCAGAGCTCCGAAATTGCAGCTCAAAGCTCCGAAGTTCATCCAGGAACTATTATAATTGCTTCTGAAATCAGTATTTATTCCTTAACTTTTTTCAGGAAAAAAATGCTTTATTACCCCCGCCGCCTTCGGCGGCGGGGGTATATAATTTTTACTTTTTACACTAAAATATATATTCAGGTATTATTACTGTTCTGAAATAATATTAAACAGGTTTTTGCCTGTTTAATACATTGTAAATAAAAAAACCGGCAAATTTAAGTAAATTCTGCCGGTTTTTCAAATAGCAAGGGGTTGCAGTTTAAGTCTGAGATGTCATCACGAGGAGGCCGGAGGCCGACGTGGTGATCTGTTACAGATTGCCACAGCGCTTTGCGCCTCGCAATGACATGCTTTTTCAGTTAACCCCTGTCGTAAAGATGAAATTATTTCCCTTTAATCTTTCCTACAACACCTTCAACAAACCAGTCGCATGAAAGCTGTTCTTTATCAGACATTGCTGAACCTGCAGCAATTCTTACTTTACCGCTCTGGTCTTTTATCGGGCCTGCGAAAACATTGAATTTCCCTGCCAGGATTTTTTTCTTAACATCCTCAACCTTTGCAGCTGCTCCGTCAGGGGCATTAGCTGTGAGAGGTGCGAGCCTTACTATGTCAGCATTCATACCTTCCCAGTAGCTCTCAGCTTTCCATGTGCCATCTATTACTTTTTTGACCTGTGCGGCGTAGTAGGGGCCCCAGTTCCATACAGGAGCTGTCATATAGGCCTTTGGCGCCATTTTTGACATGTCGGAGTTGTATCCAACAGAGAAAACTCCTCTCTCTTCAGCAGCCTGCTGCGGGCCCGCTGTATCCTGGTGCTGTGCTATGATGTCGCATGTCTCATCAAGGAGCGCCTTTGCCGCTTCCTTTTCTTTTGCCGGGTCATACCATGTGTGTGTCCATCTCACGTGGACTTCAGCCTTCGGATTAACTGATTTAACACCGAGAGTGAACGCGTTGATTCCCCTTACAACTTCAGGAATCTCGAAAGCCGCAACGTAACCGATTTTATTTGTTTTGGTTTTCATACCTGCAACAATACCTGAGAGGTATCTTGGCTGTTCAATCCTTCCGAAGTAGTTCCCCATGTTGTCTGTCATCTTGTAGCCTGAGCAGTGGATGAATTTAACGTCAGGGTATTCCTTGGATACTTCAACGATGTAGTCCATGTAACCGAAGCTTGTTGCCGCGATTATTGTTGCTCCCTGGTCAACCATGCTTCTTACAACGTCTTTAACCTCTGCCCCTTCAGGAACAGTTTCTTTAAATATTGTCCTTATACCTGTCTCTTTTTCAAGGTATTTTCTGCCCAGGTCATGGGCATATGTCCAGCCGCCGTCACCAATCGGCCCGACATAGATAAAGCCCATTACAACTTCCTTGCCGTCAGCAGTTTTAGGGGCTTTCTTCCCGCAGCCTGAAAAACTTACGGCAACAGATAAAACCAGAATGAGAATCAGCGTTAACTTTTTCATTTTATCTCCTTTATTATTTCACGCCAGGGGCATTTCCCTGAAACGTTTAATATTCATTACCATTCCGGACCGGCTGAAAGTTGAATTTACCGGCCTTTGTCATTCCGGTTTTGACGACCTGTGCTGAGCAACGTCGAAGTAAGTCAAATACCGGAATCTCCCGGATGAATTAATTACTTGAGTTAGGCGAAATTTAAGATTGATAATAGGATTATTAGTTTAAATATCATAATTATTTAAATTATGTCATTGCGAACGACCGGAGGGAGTGCGGCAATCTGTTAAGGCTGGAAACAATACCGGTTAATACTGAATATTTTTTATCCGGAACAGATTGCTTCGTCGCTTTAGCTCCTCGCAATGACAGAATAATATGATAAATATTAATAATAAAACGCCTAACTCAAGTAAATTATATGTTCTACCGGAATTTTATCCCGGACACTTCTCTGTTATACCACGGCGCGGAGTTTATCCTGAGCTCGCCGAAGGGCTCCCCGCAATGACACGCCCACCCATAAAGGGCCGGTGGTATCTAATCCCTGAAAACTATGCTGTCCCGGGACATCTCATCTATGATGGCCAGTGACTCTATCCTGTACCCCAGTTCCCGGAGGAGTTTTCCCCCGTTCTGGAAACCCTTTTCAATTACTATCCCTATACCGCCGACTTTTGCTCCACCCTGTTCTGCAATGGCGATCAGGGCCCTTGACGCGCTTCCGTGCGCCAGGAAATCATCAATAATTAAAATCCTGTCACCCTTTGTTATGAATTTCGCGGCAATGGCAACGTCATAGTCTTTCTGCTTTGTAAAGGAGTGGACCGGCGCTGTGAAAAATTCCTCTGTCATTGTGGACGGTTTCGCTTTTTTGGCGAAGACAACCGGTATACCCATCCTGAGCCCGGTCATAACTGCCGGCGCTATTCCCGATGATTCAATTGTCAGGATCTTATTGAAAGAGCAGTCAGAGAATCTCTCGCAAAATTCAGAGGAGATTTCATTAATCAGTGCAGGATCAATCTGATGGTTCAGGAATGAATCGACTTTCAGGACGCTCTCAGATAAAGCTCTTCCATTTTCAGTTATTCTTTTCTTCAGCAGTTCCATAAATTTCCGGGGATTGTGAAATATACGGGATAAATTATTGGGATATATCTATAAAGTCAATTATAAAAGGGTGCAGGATTTCAGGGACGATTCCTATGCGCAAAAGTGAAATATGCCACAAAATATTCAGGTCAGGAATGGTCAAGCACTGCCCGTATTTTTGCAGCCAGTTCTCTCAGCATGAAGGGTTTCTGGATGAAATTTATCCCTTCATCAAGAATCCCCTGGTGGGCGATGACATCTGACGTGTAGCCTGACATGAAAATATGCTTTATTCCGGGCCTCAGGGAGAGTATCTGTTCGGCAAGCTCCCTGCCGTTCATTTCAGGCATAATAACATCAGTTATGGCCAGGTCTATTTCAGAAGAGTTATTTTTAACTATATTCAATGCTTCACCAGGGGTATCGGCTGTTATAACATTGTACCCCAGGTCACTGAGCATCATAAGGCTCATTTCAAGCATTACCTGATCATCCTCCACTATAAGTACGGTTTCCCCTCTGCTCTGCTCGATTTTTTCAGTTCCTTCATGCGCGGGTTCCGGCTTTTCCAGAGCATAAAGCGGGATATATACTTTAAAAGTTGTCCCGCTCCCCTCTTCACTGTATACGCTTATAAAGCCTTCATTCTGCCTGATCGCCCCGTACACAGTGGCGAGCCCCATACCTGTGCCCCGTCCCGGCCCTTTTGTGGTAAAAAAAGGCTCAAATATATGGTTCATCACCTCCTTTGACATGCCGCAGCCGCTGTCACTTACAGCGAGAAGCACGTATTCTCCGGGGGTTATATTATCATCAGAGACTCTGTAGCTTTTGTCAAAATGAACTGTATCTGTCTCAATTGATATCCTCCCAATGCCGTTAATGGCATCCCTGGCGTTAACGGAGAGGTTAAGGAGAACCTGGTCGAACTGTGACGGGTCCATCCTTACCATGTACGAACCTGATCCGGGCAGCCAGACCAGTTCGATATTTTCACCTATAAGCCTTCGTATCATTTTAAGCATCGATTCAACAGATTCATTAAGGTCAAAAACTACAGGTTCCACTGTCTGCTTCCTGGCAAAGGCCAGCAGCTGTTTTGTGATATTTGCCGAACGTTGTGCGGCATCGAGAATTCTCCCCAGGTTTTTACGCAACGGATCATCCGGCTTCATTTTGTTCATTGTGATTTCAGTATACCCTATAATCCCTCCCAGCATGTTGTTAAAATCGTGGGCCACACCACCGGCCAGAACTCCCACTGCCTCCATTTTACGTGACTGGAGAAGCTGTTCATTAAGTGCGCTTTTTGCCTCTTCAGCCTGCTTCCGTTCAGTGATATCCCTGAAGTCCCAGACCCGTCCCACTTCATTCCCCTCCATGAGCATGGGGGCCGAATAGCATTCAAAGAGCTTCCCGTCTGTGAATTGAATTTCAAAAGTATCAGATGCAAGGCTTTTATAAAGCTTTACAACTCTCTCTCTGAATTTTTCAGGTTCAGTAAGCTGGTGTGTAACGAATTCCCGCATCACCTTTTCGTCAACGCTTTCCCTGAGATCGGGTGGGATGTCCCACATTTTGTAGAAGCTTTCATTGGCCTGTGATACCCTGTAATCGTTATCAACCACCAGTATGCCGTCCGGTGTTGCATTAAAGGTGGCACGCAGAAGTTCAATCTTCTCCCTGAGTGCCTCTTCCGCCTTTTTCCTTTCAGTTATATCTATTACCATTGAGAGGACCTGTTTTTCCCCCTCAATTTCAATAAGCGCTGATGAGAAGGAGATATATCCGGTAGAGCCGTCCTTTTTTTCAAAGGGAGTTTCATAATTATGAACAACTCCGGTTTCAAGCAGTCTCTGAGTGACTTTATCTGCTTCCTTTTTATCCATGGGAGAAAAACCTGTAGATTTCAGGGATGAGAGTTCGTCACGGGTGACTCCGTGGTTTTCAAGAAAGGCCCGGTTTACATCAAGATATGAACCGTCTTTAAGGCTGTTTATTACAATGGCGTAGGGGGCATTCTCGAATATCGCCCTGAATTTCTCTTCGCTTTTCTTAATCTCCCTCTGCGCTGAATTCAGTTTCACTATATGGTCATTCAGCCTGCGCTTAAGTATGAAGCTTATCCCTGCCAGTCCGGCCATGAGCAGTATCGTGAAAAAAGCTATGGTCAACAGCTGACTCCTGATTTCAGGGTCAGACCAGAAGTTTACTTCAAGGGATATCCATTTTTTATTTACGGCACTCATTTCATCTTCGGGAATTGAGTCGAGAGTTTTCTGTATGGCGCTGTATAGAAGGGGATATTTACGGCTTACACCTATGCTCCAGGAGAAGGTGTAGTCCGTGTTGCCTGCAACCCTGAGGTTTGATATCCCCTCCTTCTGTATATAGTAGCTCGCTACAGCGAGATTTTCCATCATGGCGTCAGCCTGCCCGAAGGCCACTGCGCGGAGGCCTCCGGCCACATTTTGAGCTGTTATTACCTTAAAACTGCCGCGGGATTTCTCCCTTGCGTATTTTTCCGTGGCGTAACCTGAAACAACAACCACGCGGCGTCCCCTGAGCCTGTCCAGGGATATCTCCTCCGTCATACTCTGTGAAGTTATAATAACTACAGGTACAACCGCATAGGGATCTGTAAAGAGGGCGTACTCTTTTCTTTCAGGAGTGGGTACTATTACCGGCGCGATGGCGCACTCCCCGCTTTCAAGTGCCTCCAGGTGCCTGTTCCAGTCGCTGGATGGTATTTTAATAAAGGTCACACCCAGACGTTTTTCAACAAGGTTAATCACATCAGAGCCGAGGCCGGTAAATGCGCCTGACTCTGAAGCATATTCAATCGGAGGGAACTCTATGTTGAAATAGAGTGTAAGTTTTTCAGGATTCCGCGCAAGCCATGTTTTTTCTTCCGGTGAGAGTTTAACTGATTTATGCGGTTCAGAGCATGACAGCAGGAGAACGCTGCTGATGATTGCAGTGATAAATACTGTCAGTTTTAACAGCTTTATTAAATCTTTGAGAAATAATCCTGTCACCTTCAGTTCCGGGCTCCCTTTTTCTAATTAATAATATAGTTATTTTTTCAGTATTATGCCATTTATATGAAGATTTTATTCATGCATCTCATGAGCAGAACAGTTTCATTCAGGTTTCGTGCTGATCGGTGATAAATTCCGGCGGGCGACCGGAGGAGGAGCTGTAGGCTAATCTATTCTGAAACAATATATAGGTTATACTCCAGAAGTATTTTCAGGAACAATTACTGATAAAAATTGTTGCTAATATATTCCGGGGATTTAAAGATCAATTATTATGAATTTGAACGGTGAGTGAAATGAAACGATTGAGAAAAGGAGAGGGTTTTATCGGGCTCTGTCACTATAAGGGAGACAGGCTCACGGTGCGTCCCATGTTTGAGCATGAATCCACCCCTGTTTCCGTGGCTGCCGCTTCCGGCATTGAGGAGGGGGATGTTGTGAGGGCCTGGAGTGACGGAGGTGACCTCTTTGTTTCTCTCTTCCATAGAAAAGGGACTGTTCTGCACAGGTATATGATGAAACTCGATTCTCTGCATATTGATCCCTTTTTCCCCCTGGATGTACTTGAAGAGGTAAAGGACATTCTCGATAAACCCGGTATAGATGATCCTTCGCTTCAGGATTTCACCCATCTCCCCTTTGTGACAATTGACAATGAGGATTCAAAGGACCTGGACCAGGCTGTATATGTCGAAAAAAATGAGGCGGGATTTATAGTCTATTACGCAATTGCTGATGCCTCCTATTATATCAGGCCGGGAAGCGCCCTTTTCAGGGAGGCGCTCAGAAGGGGGGCCAGTTACTACTTTCCGGATTACTCTGTCCCCATGCTCCCCCGTGAACTTTCAGAGGGGCTCATATCTCTTAATGCCGGTGAAGATCGGCGTTCCCTTCTTTTTATCATGGAAATTGACGGCCACGGAAATTCAGTGCACACAGAAATAGTAAGGGCCAGGATAAAGAGCAGGGACAAACTTTCGTACAACGGTGTGCAGGAGTTTTACGATAATTCCGGGGCAGGGCCGCTTTCCGGTCAGGAATACACGGAATCTCTCCTCAACCTTCAGGAGGCGGGAAAGGTTCTTGCCGCTCAGGGGGAGAGGCGGGGAGTTATAAACTACGACAGGTTTGAACAGACCCTTCACATAGCTGATGATGAGAAGAACCTTGAATTTCAGGACCTTGAAAGAAATGACGCAAGCAGGTGGAACGAACAGGCATCTCTTCTGTGCAACATGGAGGGGGCAAAGAAAATCTCTGCGGAAAACAGCGACAGCGATCTTCATATTCAGCCTGTTTTCAGGATACACGATGCTCCTGATGAGGCGAGCCTTCAGAGACTGGAAAAGATTATATCGGAGTTCATTGAGCTGCATGCCCTGGACAGCAGAGTCTGGGGGTGGAGGAGGGGGGAGAGCCTTGCGGCATACCTTAAAAATCTCCCCCATGACGGGCCTGAAAGGAGAATAACCGAAGCGATACAGAGGCAGGTTCTTATATCAAATCAGAGATCGTTATTTTCAGAAAACCCGGGAATACATTATGCCCTTGGAGTGAAGCTTTACGGCAGGTTTTCCTCCCCAATGAGGGAAATTGTAGGGATCTTCAGCCACAAGGAACTCGCGGAGAAACTGGGGTTCCAGGAGCCCCTCCCTGACGAAGAGGACATTGAACTGAGAGAAAAGGTAATACTGGCGTCAAACAGGTGTAAGGATGTGCAGAAATCGGTTGACCGCATGGTGAACTCAATTGTGCTCGATTCACTTTTCGGATCAGATCTTGACACAGAAAAGGAACTGAGACCGGAACATAGCGGAACAATCATGGGTATGAAGGACACCAGGATATACGTGATGCTGGACTCACCGAGAATTGAAGTAAAGGTCTACACCGAGGATATCGAAAGATATTCCGGGAAAAAGTTCAGCTACAGGTTTCATGTCCTGGAGGAGGAAGGTGCAGGGAATGATGGGGTGAAACTCAGGGCAGGGGATGAAATGAAAGTCAGGGTTGAGTCCTTTGATGAAAACGGGAAGTGGAGGTTCTCTGTCCCGGGGATTTAACTGTTATTTGTCTGTAAGGGATAGTTCCACCAGGGTCGCTCCCCAGTTGTGTGAATCATCCCTGAACGCGGTGACTTCCGGGCGTGTCTGGAGTATTTTATAAACGTCCCGTTTTTTCACCGATTTTCCTTTTCCATGTATGATTTTCACTGTCCTGTATTTTTTCTGAACAGCGTTTTCCAGGAAATGGCTTATGATAATTTCAGTATCTGCGGGATGGAAGTGATGAAGATCTATTGAATCGGTAAAGACAAGCTCAAAGCTCTCTTCATCCTGTTTTACAACAGGGGTGTTCTTCAGCCTGTATTCCCTCGATTTCTTTGACCAGCCGCTGTCTTTGTTTTTTTCAAGTTTTGAGTAGATGCATCCGCAGTAGTTCTGCCTGTAAAAGTTGTTCTTTTTTGACATCTCCACAGACTTTTTTACGCCGTCATTCTTTTTGAAGTCCCTGGCGTAGAACTCTATCCCGTATTTTTTTGCCAGACGGTTGCCGATTTCATTTATTTTGTGAACGTTTTTATGCGGGCTTATTGAAAGTGCAGTGGCAACTATGTCAAAGCCGAGTTCTTTCGCTTTAATGAAGGTTTTTTCAAGCCTCAGTTCATAGCATATCCAGCAGCGTTCAGATCTCTCTCCGCTGTATCTGTATTCCCTTACTGCATGTACCCATGATTTAACGTCCGGTTCTTCAATAATAAGCGGGAATCCCCTCTGCCTGCTGTACGATGTAAGTTCATTAAGCCTTATCACGTATTCATCAACAGGCATTATATTGGGATTGTAAAAGTAAGCTGTTACATCAAATTCCGCACTTAAAACTTCATAAACATATGCCATACAGGGGGCGCAGCATGTATGAAGTAAAAGCTTCTGCACAACCTGGTTATTTCAGATATTTATCAAGAAAATTTGACAGTTGTTCAGCCTTTTTAGGTTCTGCTTTTCCGTCAAGCCACAGCAGAAATTTAGGTTTAACCTGATTTCTCGTCTCAGGGCAGTATTCATGGTGAAGTACATATCTTGTTATATCATATTTTATGACATCAAAGATCTTTTCGGCCAGAGTAAGATTTTCAGGTGAAGCACCCATAAACTGGCAGATCCTTACAATAATTTCATGTCTGTCGATTTCTCTCAATTCATCATTACAGCATTTTGAATAAAGCTCGTTGCAGAGATCCATTTCATCTGTCAACTCAGGCATGCATGCATTTTCTTTCTCTTTTCCCATCTGGGATCCTCCTGGTAAAATCGTAAAAAAGAGCATTAATTCCTACGCCCCTGTAATACTTTGTCTGACTTAACAATATATAAATATCCCCAAAATGTCAAATTTTTGGCTAAAAAAAACCCGAAATTTTATAAATTATGTCGCTTTTTTTACTTTGACAGAAAGAACGACATTAATAATCGGAATTATTTATTTTTTGCAGTTAACGAATTATTTAAACCCGGTCATTGCGAACGACCGGAGGGAGTGTGGCAATCTGTTTTTTAATGCAGAAAGCGACAGACACGGATGTCTTAGTGCCGCAACTGCATGGATGCAGATGAGCGGCCTTCGTCGCTTCAGCTCCTCGCAATGACAAAATAAAGAATTACTTCAATCGTTAAATGCTATAATATATTTTTTTAAATTAAATTTAGAAATAACAAGTCGAATTTTGATTTATTACATATTCTCTAAAAGATTAAAAGAATGGAATCTGTAATAAATCAGACAAGCTTCATTACAATAACAGTAATATCTGAATCCGGAAGAGCAATTCCCATAAATTTTTCATATTCAGCTTTAAGGCTGTTGACTATTTCAGAGGGATTTCTCGATTTCTGTTCTCTCACCGTATTCCTCACACGGAGCAGTCCGAAACTCTCCCCGTCGCTGTTTTTAGAATTTATAAGGGATTTTGAGTATAACACGCATATATCACCCGCCTTGAGCTCCGATGTCCCCTGGCCATATTCAGAAAGAGGGTCATATCCCAGGGGTGAGCCTTCAGTATCCAGCGCGTCAAAGTCGTTTTTATCAATTCTGTAAACATCCATGGGTGGGAAACCGGCGTTTGCGTAGTAAATCCTTCGTGAATTTGAGTCAATAAACGCGTAAAATGCGGTAACAAGTTCCCCGCTCCCCTTTGTGTATTCGTTTATTACAAGGTTTATTCTCTTTATAATTATATAGGGGGAGGCCGCTTCATTTACGCAGGAGTGAAACACTGACCTGAGAATTACAGAGTAAAGGGCATTGTTTACCCCTATACCGGAAACGTCTGTGCATAATATGCCAAGGGTGTTTTCCGTGGGCTGCAGAAAATCGAAATAGTCAAATCCCCTCTGATACCTGGGCGCCACAAGTGAGCTGAATTTTATGTTTTTAATATTGGGCAGAACCCTTGCCGAAGAGCTGGTCAGAATATCAGCAGAGAGATCAAGGCTTCTGGTTATGAACTGGTCTTTTTTCGCCTTGTCGTATGCAAGTACTGTTATGATGAAGTCATTAAGCCTGAGTCTGAACTCCTCAAGGTGCTCAATTTCATCCGGAGTGAGGTTTTTGCCGTTGTCCCTTTTCCCCAGGCAGAGCATTCCGAAGATCCTGTTCTCATAATAAACCGGGAGTATGGAGCCTATATCGTACCTGTTAAAGAATTCTGAAACTTCAGTTCTGATGGGGCCGAAATATTCCTCGTCAATATATACCCTTGTTTCTGAAAGAATTTCCTGGTTTCTGGCGAACCATTTAATAAGCGGGGAATGTCTCTCCATCCCTTCACCTGGAAGTTCATCGTTTTTTGAATCGTATATTTTCTCGAATAAACGATCTTCATCATTATAGATGAAAAAGAGGCCCCTTGTTACAGAGAGGCCCCTGATAATCTCCCTGACACTCATTTCAATCAGTTCATCCAGTGTTTTGTGAGTTGAAGCTTTCCTTATGTAACGGTTCGTCAAATCATCAATATCGTATATGTTTCGTCTGTATGTGCGTTCAATTCTCGGCTGAAGTATAAAAGTAAAGATCATGAAGACCGCGGCTACGGCAATAGCTTTAACCTCCGGTGGGAGATTGAAAGTCAGAAGCTGTATATCGAAGGCCCAGATAAGCCCTAATACAGGAAGAAAAATTGCTGCTGTTAGAAAGATATAGACAAGTGCCTTAAAAATGGCAGTCCTGATGTCCATCAGGTTATATGCTAGAGCGGAATACAGCAGTGTTACGATTGCAGCTACAGAGGTAAGGGACGGCGCAAGCACATAGAACGTGTAGTCCTTATAAAATAGCGGCATGAATATCGAGCCTATATAGGTAAATGTAATAAATATCGAGGTGGCAAAAACAATATATCGTATCTGCAGCCTGTATGTTTTGTTTTTTACGGTAATATAGTTATACATGAAAATTGCAAATCCTACAAGGAAGTAAAGGAAAGAAATACCGGCATATATATAATAAAGGAAACCGGTTGTTCTTACAGGCCTCATATTTTCAAACCTGACGCTTGAGATTGAATAATCAGTAAAAAATACGAAGAAAGAGACTATTACCGCAGGTATTATGCAGGCAAGGGGTATATAGTAAGGTACTTTTTTTTCCCTTTCCGGGTATGTAAGGGAAAGATTGAGTATTGTCGCTGAAAATAAAACCGATGCGACCTGGCTCATCCTGCTGAATTGAAGAGAATAGGGTGTATCACAGGTGTAGTATGTAAGGAAAATAAAAGCCATGATGCCGGAACCGGCAAGGATATAGTAAAAGTAGTATAGAGGTGACTGCCCGCCCCTGTTTCTGAAAAGCACAAAAAAAGCTGTAGATATCAGGATAATTGTACATGTGAAAGATACAATCAGGTTTAAATAGTAAAGCATATCGCAGTCCTTTTTCTGATTTTGTATTCCGGCTTAACCATTATAAGTATTATATGCCCTGTTATTACAAGTAAAAATTATTGACTGCTGATTAAATCAGTGCCATTATATATTTTACAGATATAGTTAATAAAAATAGTTTTAATAAATTTCAGCCAGTTCCGGTATTATTGCCGATAAAAGCCCCCTTCCTTTTAAAAATACAAGGGACAGATGCTGTTTTTATGTTATATTTTCAAAAGTACTATTTATATTATAGCTGCTGGATAATTTTTTGGTCATGGTGATTTTCAGATGAATGATTCGGCCCTAATGATTGTTGATATGCAAAGGTATTACCTGGAGAGTGATTCAGCCTACAGCAGGTATTTTGATTATTTGTATCCCGGCTCTCTCAGGTATATCAAACAGAGGGCTGATGAGATTGTAATCCCGAATATTATTGAGATTGCGAAATTGTTCCGCAGACAGGGGCTTCAGGTAATATATTTGAGACTCTGCGGTGAGAAAAGTGACAGAAGTGATCTGCACAGGTTCTTTATGAATTCCTATATTGAAGGAAAGGAGAGGGGATTTGAAGGAGTATATCCTCTCTTTTCAGAGCCTGAAGCGGATGTCGTGGAACAACTAAGGCCTGAACCATCGGATATAATCATAAATAAAACAACATTCAGCCCCTTCGCATCAACTGGTATTGATGAGATGCTTAAAAAAATGGGGATAAACAGCCTTGTCTTTACAGGCCTTGCAACGAGCCAGTGTGTTGAAACTACCGCAAGGGATGCATCAGACAGGGGATATGAGGTTATTCATATTGAAGACGCACAGGCGGACTATGATGAAATGACCCATAATGCCTCCCTTTTCAGTTCAAGGGGGGTCTGCGGAGGTGTTCTTTTCGATACTGAAGAGTATCTGAGTTACCTTGAAGATTTTATTTAAAGAACCTGACAGTAACCTTTCCGGTGTCTTTACTTCTGAAAATCTGTACCCGCTTAATGCCGTTTCCTGATATATTTTCTCCATTAACTCCGGTGGCAGTAATATTTTTTTTGTTCACAGCTGAATTGATATACTGAACAGGAACAATGGAATGTTTTATCCGGTTTTTTTGGAGATAATTTTCAAGGCTCGCAAGAGATTCATTATCTATTTCACCGTCAATATAATCGGAAGTCATACTCATTATTCTTCCATTGGAATCCCTGATAGCATTGATAATTATTTCGGTTTCATTCTGGAGGGGGAGGTTAGCGGCCATATATGCACTGTTTTCAGGGTATAAACCTGTTTTTATAAAGCCCGCTCCGGCAATTATCATAACGGAAGCCGCTATGGCTGGAATCGATTTAATATAGAGCCTTTTTCGCTCCCGAGCTTTGCATATTAATATTGTTTTTTCAGAAATGTCCGGGATCTGGAATGCCTCGTTACGCAGACCAGACATAAGAACAACGCATTTGTTAAGCGATTCATACTCGTATCTGCAGGTTTCGCAGATTCGGATATGTTCGAGTACTAACGCTTTCTCCTCGAGAGAAAGAGAATCATCGATAAGATCTGAAAGCTGTCCGATAGAGAGATGTTCAAACATCATACTAAACCCCTGGCATGTAGTCTGTTTTTCAGGTATTCCCGACCTCTGTGTATTCTGACCTTAACATTGGAGAGATTGATACCGAGTATGTCTGAAATCTCGTTATATGATAACCCTTCAATGTCCCTTAAAGTAAGTATTTCCCTGAAGTCATTGGGGAGCTTATTTATCTCCTCTTTTATTATCCTCAGGGAGTCCTCTTTTATTATCCTGTCTTCAGGATCCTCGCGGGTATCCTCAAGCTGCAGTTCGATCTCTTCACCACCCCTGAATATTTTTAAAGGAACCGTGCTGTACCTGTTTTTTTTCTTCTTATAGTTCTTGCAATGATTAACCATAATACTGTACAGCCAGGTTGAAAATTTTGATTCCTGCCTGAATGACTCAAGAGCCTCCATTACAGTTATAAAAATATCCTGCGTGATATCAAGAGCTTCGTCATAATTTCCAAACTGATAATAAACATATTTAAATACCATATTCTGGTATTTTTTAATAATTTCCGCAAAGGCTGCTTTTTCGCCTTCAAGGACCCTGTTTATTATTTCTATATCATTTATAGGGGACATGGTTATCCTGTTTATGTTACAATTTTAACTTGTCTGAAACATATTTTTTGTGAATTTTTTCTATTCTATTATTAGTATACCATTTTTAGCCGCAACATCAAAATCGGCGGCATTTATTTTTTAAAATTTAAAACAAAAGCAGCCTTAATTGATTGGATGCCTGATTTTCCTCTTTTTTGAATCAAAACCTGCAGGTAATACACTTCCTGTATTCCGGTTTTATCGTTTCTCAGTTATTAATCGGCTCTAATTTACTAATGTTCGTTTATATCATTGCCATCGTCCTCGTCTTTTCCGAGAAGATCGCTGAATTCAAAATCAGGGCCCAGTTCTTTAATGTAGTGATATTGAGCTATAATGGCTATGAGCTCTTCCCTTGCCTCAATTGCCTCCTGCTCTGTATCGAAACCCACTACGATCGGTTCCTCCATGCCTGAAAGGAATACTTCGAAACCGGGCTTCCCTTCTTCATGCACCGTACTCCCTACAGCAGTGACCTGAGGAACAACTACTGCTATACTGCCGTAATCAACTATTGGTAACATCTTAATTTCTCCAGTGCTTAAAATTGATGAAATCTGACGGGATATCTGAATTGATAGGGATGGTGTTTGCAGTAATAAAAATCTGCGGACAACTAGAGAATCCTGTCAGGATAAAATTTTTTTGAATACATTTCACTGTATTCAGTATTATAAAAGCAATAATAAAACCGGGACCTCAGATTTTATTGCCGCATAGAATTTTAATAGAACTCACTTAATGAGGATTCGTCCCCTGAAATACGGGCGAATTCCTTCAGCAGTTCCTTCTGTCTTGAAGTCAGTTTTTTAGGAACGGATATATCTATTTTCACAAGCTGGTCCCCCTTGCCATAAGAGCCGAGGTAGGGTATTCCGTGCCCTTTAAGTCTGAACATCTGGCCGTTTTCAGTTCCGGGCGGTATTTTCATTTTAACCCTTGTGCCTGTTATTGTGGGAACTTCTATTTCTCCTCCAAGGCATACTATCGGGAAGGGGACATCCATAACGCTCAGTATGTCATTTCCGTGTCTGTCGAATATTTCATGTTTTTTAACATGAATTACAACATAAAGATCCCCGGTGAGCCCGTCGTTTGGCGCCTGTTCTCCTTCGCCTGATATTTTAAGCCTTGAACCGGATTCAACGCCGGCCGGTATTTTAACAGTGATGGTCCTTTTTTTCCTGGTCAGACCTGTGCCGTTACAGGTTTTACACGGAGAAGTAATAATTTTACCTTCCCCCCTGCATTTGGGGCATGTCTGTGTTATTGAAAAGAATCCCTGTGTCTGCCTGATCTGCCCCATGCCGTTGCATGTCGGGCATACTGCTGGTTTGGTTTTTGAAGATGAGCCTGTTCCCCCACAGGTTTCGCATGTTTCGCTTCTGGGAATTTCAATGTGGACTTCACTGCCGGTTGCGGCTTCTTCGAGGGTTATAGTGAGGTCATACTGAAGATCAGCTCCTCTTCTCGTTCTTCTTGATCTCGATTTTGATCCGAAAGATGAGCCGAAGAACCCTTCAAAAATATCACCAAGATCAAGATCCCCGAAAATATCTGAAAAATCGGTATATGCCCCTCTGCCGAAATTGTCGAAGCCCTGTACCCCGTCATGGCCGTACTTGTCATAAGATGCTCTCTTTTTGGGGTCCCTGAGGACCTCGTACGCCTCGGTGGCTTCTTTAAATTTTTCTTCAGCTTCAGGATTGTTCTTGTTTTTGTCAGGGTGATACTTCAGGGCAAGCTTCCTGTAGGCCTGCTTAATCTCCTGCTCTCCCGCTGTTTTACCGACTCCAAGAACTTCGTAATAATCTCTTTTTGCCAATTTCTGCCTCTTGTTATCTGCGGCTCAAAATTTAAATCCGGTCTTTTAAGACCGGATTTAAATTATACCCGTCTTTTCTTTAGTCAACTACTTCATAATCGGCATCGTAAACTTTATCTTTATCCGATTCTTCCTTTTTGCCTTCATCGCCTTCCTGGTTTTCCTGTTGCGGTTCGCCCTGCTGTTGCTGCTGCTGGCTGGCCTCCTGATATATCCTTGAGGCAAATCCGTGTGAAGCCTGTTCGAGTTCTGTTTTTGCCTGTGTGATGGCTTCGGTATCCTCTCCCTCCATTGCTGTACGGAGCTTGGAAATTGCGGCGTTGATCTGGTCCTTCTCTGCCGGTTCAATCTTTGCTTCATTTTCACGCATCATCTTTTCCATTGAATAGATGAGAGTGTCGGACTCGTTTCTCGCCTCAATAAGGGCTTTTGCTTTTCTGTCCTCTTCGGCGTGAAGTTCCGCCTCTTTAACCATTTTGTCTATATCAGCGTCTGAAAGTCCGCTTGAAGATTCTATGCGGATTTTCTGTTCTTTGCCTGTTCCGAGATCTTTGGCTGAAACGTGAACTATACCGTTCGCGTCTATGTCGAATGTTACTTCAATCTGAGGCACACCCCTTGGCGCAGGAGGCAGGTCTGTAAGGTCAAATCTTCCGAGAGTCCTGTTCTGTGCAGACAGTTCCCTTTCACCCTGAAGAACGTGAATGGATACAGCAGGCTGATTGTCTGCAGCAGTGGAGAATATCTGGCTCTTCCTTGCAGGGATTGTTGTATTCCTGTCTATAAGCTTTGTCATTACGCCGCCGAGAGTTTCAATACCCAGTGAAAGCGGGGTAACATCAAGGAGAAGAACGTCATGAACATCTCCTGCGAGTACACCACCCTGTATTGCCGCACCTATTGCCACAACCTCGTCCGGGTTAACACCTTTATGAGGTTCTTTTGCGAAAACCCTTTTTACAAGTTCCTGTACTGCCGGGATTCTTGTTGAGCCTCCTACGAGGATGACCTCATCTATGTCACCTGCTGTGAGACCCGCGTCTTCAAGGGCTTTCATGCAGGGGACTTTTGTGGACTCGACAAGATCCTCAATGAGCTGCTCGAATTTAGCCCTTGTAAGTGTGGTCACAAGGTGTTTCGGGCCGCTCTGATCCGCTGTGAGGAACGGAATATTGATCTCTGTCTGCATTTTTCCGGAGAGCTCGATTTTTGCTTTTTCGGCTGATTCTTTGAGTCTCTGCAGGGCCATTTTGTCCTGGGAAACGTCTATTCCTGTCTGTTTTTTAAACTCGGTGATAAGCCACTCCATGATCCTCTGGTCAAAATCATCCCCTCCGAGGTGGGTGTTTCCATTTGTTGATTTAACTTCAAAGACGCCGTCGCCAAGTTCAAGGATTGATATATCGAATGTACCGCCGCCAAGGTCATATACCGCGATTTTTTCATTCTCTTTGCTTTTATCAAGGCCGTAAGCGAGCGCTGCCGCAGTAGGCTCATTGATAATCCTCTCTACTTCAAGGCCTGCGATACGTCCCGCATCTTTGGTCGCCTGCCTCTGGGAGTCGTTGAAGTATGCCGGTACTGTTATTACCGCTTTTGTTACTGTTTCCCCCAGGTAGTCCTCCGCAGTCTGCTTCATCTTCTGGAGAATCCTGGCTGATATCTCCTGAGGCGTGAATTCGCCGGCAACGGTTTTAATAGTGACACCGCCCTTGCTGTCGTCTTTAACAGTATATGGTACCATCGATATTTCACCGGTTACTTCGTTGAATCTTCTCCCCATGAATCTCTTTACCGAGCGTACGGTATTTTCAGGGTTGGTGATTATCTGGTTTTTAGCGACCTGTCCTACAAGTCTTTCGCCTTTGTCGGTGTAAGCGACAATTGATGGTGTTGTTCTCTGGCCTTCAGAGTTCTGTATTACAACGGGCTCCCCGCCTGACATGACGGACACGCAGGAGTTTGTTGTCCCTAAATCTATTCCGATAATTTTACTCATAGTCTTTACTCCTTCAGAATAATTATATTAAAATTTTTGAATTAATTTCATAATTTAAAAAAATTCCTGTCAGTTGACTTCGCTTTCAACTTCCTCTTTTTCCTCCTGCCTGGGTTCCGGTTTAGTAACCTGTACCTTGGCAGTCCTTACTATGTATTCTTCAAGCTTAAAACCTTTCTGGTAGACTTTTGTCACCGTGTCAGCAGTGATTTCCGGATTTGTAGCTATCTCCACTGCTTCGTGATAGTTCGGGTCAAAAGGCCTGTTATCTGCTTCAATCTCTTCAATGCCGTATTTATTAAGTGCATCGATAAGTCTTTTGGAGGTCATCTTAACACCTTCAATGAGAGAACTGCTTGCATCACTGCTGTTCTCTTCAGATATAACGTCAGATGCCTCAATGGCCCTTAAAAGATCATCATTTATATTAAGGATATCAAGGGCGAAATCCTTGATAGCGAGTTTTTTATACTCCTCCTGCATCTTTACTGTTCTTTTTCTGAAATTTTCAAAATCCGCCTGTCTTCTCTGCAGAAGATCTTTTAATGTTTCGATCTCTTTGTTCAGACGGATTATCTCTTCGTCCTGGGCAGATATCTCTTTCTCCATTTTTTCGGTTTCTTCACAGCTGCAGCTGTTGTCCGTGCTATCCTGAGTATTGTTCTGCTCCTGAACGGCTTCATCATTGTTAGCTGTTGTTTCTTCGATACTCATTTCTTTTTGCTCCGCTTTTACTTTTCTTGGCATTTATTTCGACATCCTGGTCAGAAGTCCGGATACTGCTTTGCCCGTGTAATCAACAAGGGGAACTACTTTTTCGTAATCCATGCGCGTGGGGCCGAAAACTCCAATGGCTCCCACCGGTTTGTTTCCTATCCTGTATGCTGATGTTACAAGGCTGCATCCGGCAACTTTCTCGTTGTCTATCTCCTCCCCTATAAGTGTTTTAATACCTTCATCCTCTACATGTTTCTCCAGGATGCTTTTTAATATGTTTTTTTCTTCTATAATATTAAGAAGACTATTCAGTCTTTTCTCTTCAACCATTTCCGGTATTCTGAGAAGGTTTTCAATACCATCGATATTTATAACAGACTCCTCGGTTTCTGCAAGGGCAAGCTGTGCGATATCAATGGCAAGCTCCCTGTTGGCATATGACTTATCGTCCCTGAGGACGCCGAACATGTTTTCTTTTATGTCGTGAAGGGAATATCCGCAGAGTTCTCCTGTCAGATATTTCGAATATTCGGAAAGTTCATCCTGGGTTACACGGACTGAAAGTGTAACCTTGCGTGTCAGAATTATCCCGGTCCTTGTGACTGCAATTACCAGAACTTCACTGCTTTCAAGCTGTATAATCTCAACAAGTTTAAGAACTGTGAAGTCCGGTTTGGGGGAGAGCATCACCCCTGCGTAACGGGACACCATTGAAAGCATTCTCGTTACTGATTCAAAAATTTTATCAAGCTGCAGTTCTTTCTGGAAAATCTTTTCGTCAATATTCATTTCATGGAAAGTGGAATCATAATTCTCCAGGAGAGAGTTTACATAATATCTGTATCCCCTGTCAGTAGGAACCCTCCCTGCGGAAGTATGAGGCTGCATCAGGTAACCAAGTTTCTCAAGGTCGAACATTATATTTCTCATCGTCGCCGGTGATAGAGAAAATGAATATTTCTGGACAAATGATCTGGATCCTACCGCTTTACCTGTTATAATATATTCATATACTATTGAATTCAGGATTGCGGATTCTCTTTCGTCCAGGATTCGTTCAGTTTCTATTCCGTCTTGCACTTTCAGTCACCCCTTGATTATTAGCACTCATAAATAACGAGTGCTAATAATCAATATAATAAATATTCCCTCAGCGTCAAGGAAAAATTTTATTTTTTCTGAACTGTTTTTTATTTTTTTGTCTGGGGTTTCTTTTTTGTTTTTTCGTCGGAATCTTTCTTTTTATCCCCCGCTTCAAGGGTTTGTTTTGCGGCATCTATGGTGTTTTTAAGTTTATCAGCATCGGTGCTTTCACCCATTACGATATGTATTTTTCTAAGTGCTTCAAGGAGTTCTATAGATTTTTTGAGATCCTCCCTGGATTTGGATGAAAGTTCATATTTTGTCCTGTATTGCTTTGCGGCCTCTTCAATTGAGTCTTTGGCAAGCCTCATATGCTCTATTCTGGTGCGAAAAAATTCCTCCCTGGGGTCTCTGTATTTAAGTATATCTGAAAAATTGACCAGATTTCTGATTATAACAGCTACTTTTGCCTGGAGTTCAACAAAGAGCCATTTCCATTTTGAGTCTTCACCCATTGTATTTTTAAGGGTGAAGAGTAAATCGTTAATCCTGTTTGCAAGATCATTTATATGCCGGGGATTAAGCTGGCCGATTTTGGCAAGGTATTCCTCGTTTTCTTTCAGGGATTCCCTGTCAACATCATCACCTACTATCTCCTTCATCAGCTGGAGAATTTTGGAGAAATTTGATTTGGATACATCAAGGCTTTTGTTGTTTTTTATTCCGAGCATATTTAATGAGAGGTCATTCATTCTCATGTATATTTCTATGGTCTTTATAAGATAATTGACTATTTCAAGGTTGTAATAGGGTTCAAGCTTCTTGTTGTTTTTTTTCTTTAATAATATCTCCCGAGCTTTTTTTTCAAGCTCGTCTGATTCAGATTTAAGGATTTTTATATCGTCATTATATGCTGCCTTTTGTGCTTTGGATATTGCCATTTTGTACTCCCCCGGAGGATTGATGGTTTATAATTATTGTCTGAGCTGATAGTTCATTAATATTAAATTCGGGAATATTTCAAGATTATTTTATCAGAATAGGCGATGCCTGAACTTATTAATTTATATTACATTCAGGCAGAAGTTCCCTCTGTGTTAAATATGGCGGAATTATATGCGCGGAGAATAATAATATTTTATAATGGTTTTCCAGGTCGCATCATGTATGTTTTATCAGGGGTTTTTTATGTGATTGATGCTGAAAAATATGAAAATTCTGTTGACTCGGTTATCGTTAGACCTCCTATTGCTACAAATTTAAGGGCAGGGAGCCCTTTTGGGCCGGTTTAATTCAGGCTGTTGAGTTACCATTACGATCTTCAGGTATAAAAGAAAACTACTTGCGTATTTTTTATATTTTAAAAAAATATCAGATTGGTTTTGAATTCTGAGTTTTTCCCGGCAACTTTTTTAAAGGTATAGATAAATGATGACAGTAAAAGGTATTGATAATAACAGGATTAAATCATTTTTCAGCAATGAAAACATAGTTCTGTTTCTTCTGATTTTTTTCGGGCTTTTTTTCCGTTTCCTTACTATGACGAATATTGAGACCGGTGGTGATGCCGCAAGTGTCTGGTTTGCCGCAAAGCGGATATATTACGGGCTGCCTTATGACATCAGTCACCATTCCGCAAGGTTCGGGATGATTATTCCCGTCTACCTGTCCCAGGTTCTGTTCGGCACTCATCCGATTGTTTATTATACCACTCCTCTCCTTTTTTTCGTACTGCAGATTATTTTTATTTATAAAATTGCGGTTCGGGCTTATGGAGTCAATCTTGGCTATTTAAGCGGGATACTGTTTGTTTTTTCACCCAAAATGTTTTCACATGCTATTCAGGTTAAACCGGACGGGTACTGCGCCGCATATATCCTTATATCTTTTTATCTGCTTTTTAAGTTTATGGATGCTCAAAGCAAATCAGCTTCGTATAAATATATTTTTTTATCAGCAGTTTTTATGTTCTGCGCTTATATGTCAAAGGAGACCAGTCTCTTTTTTCTCCCCGGGCTTGCAATCTGTATACTGCTCATGAAAAAAGAGTTTAAATATGTATTTGTTTTCGGTGCCATCCTCTTTGCTCTCTTTTTAGGAGAAACTTCGGTCTATTATTTTACCATGGGCCTTAAACTGGGAAGAATTGAAATTGTGACAGGTTCTCATCTTAGCAGCGGTAATCTTCTGGCGTTGCCCTCATTCTGGAGTCTGTTTACAAGGTATGCGTCTCTTAATGTACTGGAAAAAATATATTTTTTAACTTATCTGATGGCTACAATTTATCTGATTATCCTTCTGAGAAAAGAAGGGCTGGATAAGAGGATTAAACTGCTGCTTATTATGCCGTTTGTATTCTTTGTTCTTCTGACATTTGCGGTAAAGAGCGTTAATCCCTTCGTGCCGGCAATGTCTTTTAATCCCAGGCACCTTGTCCCTGCAACACCTTTTATGATTCTTGTTATATCCTGCTTTTTTGTTAGTTTTTTCGACTCCTCCCGTATTGCCCGATGGGGGAGAGGCCTGGTTGAGAAGGGGAAAACTGTACATCTTTATGCGGGGATAACTTCCGGTTTATCTCTTGTCTGCCTTCTGGCGATTCTTATTCTGCTTCCTCTTTTTCCACAGGCGTCACGCGACAGCTTTTTTGGGGAGCACCCGATAAAAGCGACATTTGAATATTATACTATACTGAATAATGCCTATGAAAAAGGTATTCCGATAATACAGGAAAAGATTATAGCAGGCAGATGGAAAAAACCGGTTGATGCGGTCCAGAGCCTGATGAAAAAGGGATTGTCTCAGAAAAAGGCATGTGAAAAGGCGGAGGTGACAGAAAAGGATTATCTCTATTGCCTTAAAAGAGTGAGAAGAGGGGATTATAAAACATTTAAAATATTCACTCATATTTTCTGGAATAATGATTTTACCACTGATCACAGCTTGTCTTTACCGGAAAAGGAAAAAATTGAAGTCAGGGGGAGAGATATAGGGTTCATGGTAAATGATGATGTTAAAAAAAATAAAGATTATGCAGCCGGGCTGTTCGTTAATGATAATGATCCGGTAGTTGTTATGCGGGAGAAGCCGATCCGTGTTAAAGAGATGACTTTAAAGGAATTTTTTAATAAAAAAAGTAAATAGGGGAAAATATCAGCAATGTCTGTAAGGGAAAAATATGACTTCAATGATCTCACCGTAAAACTTGGTGGAAGTAAAATGCAATTGTGCAATTTCTGCGGAACCTGTATTGGGATCTGCCCGACGGGTGCGATTACGCCTGATTATGAAAAAGGGAAGCCTGTTTTTGATGAGTCTAAATGTATAAGATGCGGGCTCTGTTATGAACATTGCCAGGGTATAGGCGTTGATTTTGGTGCATTGAATGAGTCGTTTAAGGCCGGGAAAAATAAGGACAAATATCTCGGCAGCTATAATAAATGCTTCCTGGGGCATTCAACTAATGATTCTGTCAGAAAAAACGGATCATCAGGGGGAAGCGTGACAAGGCTTCTTGTGTATATGCTTGAGAAGGGAATGGTTGATGGAGTTATAGTCCCCAGGCCGAAGCCTGACCAGCAGTGGCTTTTCAGGCCGGAGATTGTAACTGATGTAAAAAAAGTCAAGTCATCGTACCAGTCGAAGTATTGTCTTATACCGACAAATGAAATTCTGAATGCGCTTAAAGACAAAAAGGGAAAATATGCAATTGTGGCCCTGCCGTGTCAGATTCACAGTTTAAGAAAACTTCAGAATGAAGGAAATAAAAATGCAAAGAAGCTGGAATATATACTGGCCCTTATTTGCGGCCATAATATGGAATATAACGCAACAGTATTCGGAATGAAAAAGCTTGGAGTTAAAAGAGAGGATGTTGTTGATGTAAAATACAGGGAGCATGGCGACTGGCCCGGCGGATTATCTTTTCATCTTAAAAGCGGTGACAGGAAGGGGTTTAACTTTTTTAACTATCATTATCTGAACGCCGTTTATCTACCTAACAGGTGCAGGCTCTGCCCTGATTATTACGGGAACTATTCAGACATCAGTTTCGGTGATTCCTGGCTTTTAAGGCTCCTCGGCAGGGGAATGGATAAAAACGGGATTCCCAAGGGATGGTCAGGCATTATAGCAAGAACCAGCAGGGGGCTTTCTCTGCTCAAGGCTGCGGAGAAAGATAAGGCCATGCATCTGGAGGAGATTGGGCCTGAAGAGATTAATGAATCTTTTCCTTTTAATATCTCATATAAATTGAACGGTATATTTATCAGGTTGAAGTTCGCCCGTAAAAAACCTGAATATAAAGGGCTGGAAAAACCTGACAAACTTGATAGATATTTTTATCATTTTGTATATAATATAATTCTGCTCGTCGGTTCATCCGGGGCTTTCAGATTATTCCTGAGAATTATGCCTCTGAATTTTAATCTGTTCCTTATAAAAAATTTTAAAAAGCTGATGGGATATAAGCCCAATGCAAGGGACCAGATTCTTAAATACAATGAGAAGTCGAATATTTTCAAATAGAAACAGGGTGATTAATATACTAAAATTATAAAGGACTGCAGTTAAAAGTTATGAGTGGACAATATTATTTTACGTTAAAGGGCTTCTGGGGAAGGGTGCGTGACGAATACAATTATTACACCAGAAGGCCATGGAACCTTCAGCAGGTCGGTGAATTCTGGGATACTGTTGAAGATTATGATGAGGTTAATGAGCAGCTCTATACATATTTCAGGAGATTCACAAACTCCTATGAACTGGCTGTTAAGCATCTTGCAAAGGATAAATATAATATACTTGATATGCAGGCGAGGAGCGGCAAGGGGAGTCTTTTCTGGCATGAGAAGGGGAGGGCTAAAAGTTCAGTATGTGTAGATTTTTCCGATTACCTGATTTCTCTTGCAGACAGGAGACTTGAGGGGAGCGGCCTTAAATATTCAAATGTTAAAGTCCTGGACTTCCCTCTTCCTTTTAAAGACGGCAGGTTCGACCTTGTATGTTCTTATGAGACTATTGAGCATATCTATGATTACGGCACTTTTTTTGATGAACTGGTTCGGGTAATGAGTGATGACGGTGTAATGATTCTGACCTGCCCGAACCGTATGTGGGAGTGGGTACACTGGCTTACTGCTGCTATAAATATCAACCACAGCGAGGGGCCGCATCGTTTCCTGAAAAGGAGGGAACTTATAAGGTGCTTTAGAAAGAACAGGATGAAAATACTTGAGGAGAATAGTACTATTATTCTCCCGTTTAACAATAAACTTTCCATATCAATTGACAGGTTTTTTGAGAAATACCTGCCGCAGTTCATAAAGAGTTTTCTCGCTTTAAGGAGAACCTTTATCCTTGTTAAAGGGGAAAAGTAACTTAACGTTGAAAAAGATATTTTATTTTTTAACTTCAGTTTTACTTTTTTATTTTCTCTTTTTCGTTTACCTCTACTTTTCCGGGGCGGAAGAGTATAACAGGTATAACAGGAATGAAATTCAGAAAGCAGATGCTCTGGTTGTTTTTTTCGGCGATTTTGATGACGCGGGGATGCTATCAGCTGAATCAAAGAGACGGCTCAATTTCGCGGTGGATTTATATAAAAGAGAAATTGGTGAAAATATTATTTTTGTCGGAGGATACAGGCCGTCAAAGAAAGTCCATGGATCAGTCTTCATGGCGGAGAGAGCAGAGAGTCTGGGCGTGAAGCCGGATAATATTTTTCATGATGAGACGTCAAGGGACACTATTCATAACTGGAAGGAAGCGGAAAAAATAATCTCGGAAAATGGTTTTAAAAGAGTTATACTGGTTTCATCCCTGTTTCATATTTTACGAATAGAGAAAATGGTGAAAGCAGGCGGAAGTATTGAGGCATCTTGCCTCTGTTATGCTGAAGACAATATATATCCCGGGAAAAGCATGCTGGAAAGTTTAAGTGAATATAATTACAATATCATTTCTATAATTGTGTACCTGGCCCTGCCTGAACGGTTTTATCAGGACACTATCAACTGGTTAAGGTCTTAACAGTAATTATATCATATTATTTTAAAAATACATGGCGTGGTAATTCTGTTATCAGCCATATACGAAAATTATAAAGGCAAATAAATTGAAAAAAAGAATCAAGTATCTTAATTTTATAGGCCTGCTCCTTTTTGCTGTAATTCTTTATAAAATAGATTACGGCCAGATCGTTAAGTATTTAAGGGATGCAGACTATCGTTATCTGTTTCTGGCCTACCCTTTAATTTTAATTAATATTTTTCTGAAAGCGGTGAGGTGGAATTTATTAATGAGGAGCCAGGGGACACGTATTCCTGTTCTGGAAACATTTTATGTTTACCTGTGGGCGTTTTATTTTGGTACTGTTACTCCCGGAAGAATAGGTGAGGTTTCCAAGGCCATATATTTTCAGGACAGGTTTGATAATATCGGCAGATCTTTCGTCTCCGTGTTTGTTGACAGGGCCTATGATGTAGGCATACGTCTTGCTCTGCTTTTTATCCTTTATCCGCTTTACAGTAATCTTTTTGATTTTAATTATATAGGATTTCTTTTACTTTTTATAATCGCCATATCAGGCATAGTGCTGCTGATCAAGATGAAGTCGATACGCAACATCGTGGCAAAATTCAGTAAATTTGTCCTGCCGAAAAAATATTATCCCGTTATCAGCAAAAATATATCAGGATTTGTTAATGACACTGTAATGATGATTACAGGAGTAAAACCTGTAGCGAAGTCTGTTTTGCTCACACTTCCGAGTTTTTTATGTTACTGCCTGGTTGCTTTCCTGATACTTAAAAGTTTTTCAATAGAGATGGATTTTACATATATTATTTTCTGTCTTGTTGTCTCAAGCTTCTCGGTTATGGTCCCTATATCGATATCCGGCCTTGGAGTCAGGGAGGCTGTGATGATTTATCTTTTCAGCAGTAT
>Ga0116163_1000545_pt1 | contig 26443 bp, 26 predicted proteins | sample AD_UKC107_MetaG_FD_89889 | JGI IMG/M metagenome (GOLD analysis project Ga0116163, IMG submission 89889) | Active sludge microbial communities of municipal wastewater-treating anaerobic digesters from Hong Kong - AD_UKC107_MetaG | ecosystem: Engineered > Bioreactor > Anaerobic > Digestate...
AGTTTCGGGTCCCCGTCGACGAACGTGCTGTTCACCATCAACGTGACCAACACCGGCGACGCCGACTTCACCGCGGTGACGGTGACCGACAACCTGCCCACGGGTCTCGACTACGTCTCCTCGAACCCGACACCTTCCAGCGTAATCGGCAACGAGATCACGTGGTACCTCACCAACCTCGATGCGACCGATTTCGCAACGATCGAGCTTGTAGCTCACATCAGCGGCACCGTCTACGGCAACCTCACCAATGGGGTTTATGTAACGGCCGAACCCGAACACGGGAACAACGTAACCGACAACGACACCGAGAACGTGACCGCCCAGATAACCTCAGTCGCGATCGACAAGACGGCCAATGTGAGCTCCGGATCCCCGTCGACGAACGTGCTGTTCACCATCAACGTGACCAACACCGGCGACGCCGACTTCACCGCGGTGACGGTGACCGACAACCTCCCCACAGGCCTCGACTACGTCTCCTCGAACCCGACACCTTCCAGCGTGGTCGGCAACGAGATCACGTGGTACCTCACCAACCTCAATGCGACCGATTTCGCAACGATCGAGCTTGTAGCTCACATCAGCGGCACCGTCTACGGCAACCTCACCAACGAGGTGGCCGTCTCGGCCGAACCCGAACATGGGAACAACGTCACCGACAACGACAACGAGAACGTGACCGCCCAGATCACCTCGATCTCCATCGACAAGACGGCCAACGTCAGCTCCGGTTCGCCTTCGACGAACGTGCTGTTCACCATCAACGTGACCAACACCGGCGACGCCGACTTCACCGCGGTGACGGTGACCGACAACCTCCCCGCAGGCCTCGACTACGTCTCCGACAACGCTTCCGGGATCGAGAATCCGACGGGAACGGTCACCTGGATCTTCGCCGACCTCGATTCTGGCGAGTCGAGGAGAATCGAGCTTGTAGGCCACATCAGCGGCTCTGCCTATGGCCTCCTCACCAACGGAGCCAGCGTTACCGCGAAACCCGAACACGGAAACAACGTCACCGACGACGACACCGAGAACGTCACGGCAGTCGCAGCTTCGATCAGCGTCGATAAGACCGCTAACGTCTCATCAGGATCTCCGAGCAGCAGGATCAACTTCACGTTGGTGGTCGCCAACACCGGTAATGCCACCCTCGATCCGGTCATCGCGACAGACCCATTACCCTTCGGCCTCGACGAACCGGTTTCAAGCTCAGGAGGTTTGATCTCGGGCAACGTTGCGACCTGGAGCCTGGGCAAGATGAGCAGCGGCGAAACCAGAACTCTCTGGCTAGAAGCCCACATCAACGGCTCTGCCTTCGGAAACCTGACCAACTACGCCCACGTCGAGGGCAAACCCGAGCACGGCGATAACGTAACCGATGGCGACTCGGTGAACGTGACCGCCGTCGACGCCTCGATCCGCCTCGATAAGACCACCAACGTCTCCTCGGGATCTCCCAGCACCAGGGTCAACTTCACCCTTCAGGTCACCAACACCGGCGACGCCACTTTGGATCCTGTGATCGTCACCGACACCTTGCCCTTCGGCCTCGACGATCCGACGGCCAGCGGCGACGGTTCAGTCTCGGGGAACGTTGCGACCTGGAACCTGGGAGGGATGAGCGGCAGAGAAACCAGGACCCTCTGGCTTACTGCCCACATCAACGGCTCTGCCTTCGGAAACCTGACCAACTACGCCCGGGTCGAGGGCAAACCCGAGCATGGCGACAACGTCACCGACGACGACTCGGCAAACGTGACCGCCGTCTATGCCGGCATATCCGTACACAAAGTCGTGGACATACCCGTGGGGGAGGTTTGCACCAACGTGACCTTCACCATCTTCGTCAACAATACTGGGAACGCTCGCCTCGATCCGGTCATAGTGACCGATACATTGCCTTTGGGGCTGGAATACGTCAGCTCGACCCCACCGGAAGCTCAGTCAGGAAACACCATCATCTGGAATCTGGGGGGTGTGGAACCCGGAGAGATGAGGATCGTTTACCTTGTAGCTCACATCAACGGCTCGGCTTTCGGCAATCTGACGAACCTGGTTGAAGTGGAGGGAAAGCCCGAGCACGGCGACGACGTCACCGACAACGACACCGAGAATGTCACCGCCCTGGGAGCGGAGATTGACGTCGAAAAGACGGTGGACATCTCCGTGGGCTCTGCCAGCACCAGGGTCAACTTCACGATCCTGGTCAACAACACCGGAAAGGTGGCCCTGGACCCGGTCCTGATGGCCGATACTCTGCCCTACGGCCTCGACGAGCCGGTCGCCAGCGACGGAGGCTCAATCTCCGGAAACACCGTCACCTGGAACCTGGGCAGGCTGAACGTCGGCGATGCGAGAACCATTTACCTTGAGGCCCACATCAACGGCTCCGCCTTCGACAACCTCACCAATTATGTTGAAGTTGAAGGCGACCCCGAGTTCGGCGAGAACGTCACCGACAACGACACCGTGAACGTCACCGCCCTGGAGGCGAAGATCGATGTCGAGAAGATCGTGAACATCCCCGTGGGATCCGCCAGCACCAGGGTGAACTTCACCATTGTGGTGTCCAACGTCGGTTCTGCCGATCTGGACCCCGTCATCGTCACCGACACCCTCCCCTTAGGCCTGGATAACGCGACCTCAACCTCCGGGGGAACCGAGTCTGGCAGCGTCGTCACCTGGAACCTGGGCAGGCTGAACGTCGGCGACGCGAGGACCCTTTACCTTGAGGCCCACATCAACGGCTCGAACTTCGACAACCTGACCAACGTCGTCTTCGTCGAAGGGAAGCCCGAGCATGGGGACAACGTCACCGATGCCGACTCAGTGAACGTGACGGCCCTGGAGGCGGCGATCGAGGTCAACAAGACCGTGGACAGATCCGTGGCGGAGAACGGGACCATCGTCAACTTCTCCATGGTGGTCACCAACACCGGCGCCGCCGATCTGGACCCGGTGGTGGTCACCGACACCCTGCCGACCTGCCTCGAATACCAGAGCTCGACCTTCAACGGCAGCGAATCCGGCGGTGTGGTCACCTGGAACCTGGGCAGGCTCAACTCCAGCGATTCGAGGATTATCACCCTCTCGGCGAGGGCCAACTGTTCGGGGGCCGGGATTTTGACCAACCTGGTGGAGGTCGAAGGAAAGCCAGAAAATGGGGACAATGTCACCGACAAAGACACTGCAGAGGTGACGGTCGTCTTCGATCACGGCCTCTCCATTGAGAAGAAGGCCGACAAGCTCTCCGTCCAGGAGTGCGACGAGCTGACCTACACCATCACCGTCTGCAACAACGGCCTGGAGCCGGAGAAGAACGTCACCGTCTGGGACGTCTTCGATCGATACGTGGAGATCCTCTCGATGTCACCGGCCCCCGGCGCTGACGACAAATGGCACTTCTCTGAGATCCCGGCGGGAGAATGCGTGACTATAACGATCAAGATCAAAGTTCCCGAGCGGCAGGACTTCGAGTTCGAGATGGAGCAGGGGGTCAGCGGCGAGGGTTTCGTCAACGTAGACAACGATTACAGCACCACCTTTGAGGAATACGTGATCAAGAACTGCGCCTACGCCATCTCCGACTATTTCAATACACCGATATCAGACTGCGTCTGCGTGACGGTGGGAGCGGAGATGGGCACGGAGCTCGAAACCCGCGAGCACGGTTCGGGCAGCTATGAGAGCGAGGAATTGGTCGGGGTCAGGACCGAGAACAGGTCGATCTCGATGGATAAAGACATGGCCTCCATCTACGCCCCCACCGCCCTGGGCCTCTACAGAAACCGGACCGTGGCCTTCTCTTCGAGGTGGACCGAAGAGGCCGAAGCGAAGAACCGGGTCACTGGCACCAGCATGAGCGAGTCGTACCGGTATGCAACGAGCATCGACCGGGAGTCAAGGATGTTACTGGATGAGAACCAGTCGTCGATGAAGGTGGAGAGCGAGTTCGAAGGGATGGGTCATTTGGGATTTTTGAAGATGCCGACAGGCTCCTCGACCCCCCAGGCGACCCCTCTCTTCGAGGCTGCCGAGGACTACACCGGGAGCTTCAGGGTCCTGGAGAACGCGGACGAGTACGGCTCGGGCGTATCCTTCAACAGGTCTGCTGCCGGTGAGGGGCTGGTGGTCGGAGACCGACGCCTCGGCCAGAGCCAGAGGTCCTACGAGTCCGGTGCAGGTTCATACGCCTCCGAGGAGCTGATCAAGACCTACACCAGCTACATGGCCAAGGACATCAGCGTCGTCAACGCGCCCATGAACCAGTCCCTCACCAGCGACATGTCCATCAACAGCTCCATGAAGTGGAAGGAGGGGATGTATTCGAGGGTGCCCGGCGCGAGCTACATCGGCGAGGAGTACACCGGTCTCTCCCAACTGGACAAGGAGACGGTGGCTCGGGGCCTGAACGAGATGGACACCCTGGCCAACTTCTCCGGTCAGGCCCGATACCGGGCGATCCTCAAGGACGAGGTGGACTTCGATGAGGCTTACTCCGGAGACTACTCGGTGGAGCGCAAGGTCGTCTTCTCGGGGACGGCCAAGTATGACCGGCCCCACCTGAACGTCACCAAGACCCTGGACGGGATCGTCGAGGAGAAGGACGACTGTGATGCTTACAACTGCAGCAAGACGAAGTACATAGCGACCTACACCATAGCAATCGAGAACGACGGCAACGCCGCCCTGGGGCCGATATACGTGAAGGACTTCTTCCCGCCTGGTGCGATCTTCGTCGAGCCCTCGTCCCTGAGGCCGACCGAATTGACCGAGACCAGCGCCAACTGGACTCTGACCCACCTGGCCATAGGCGACGTGGCGACGATCACCCTCCAGCTGGACGTGACCAGATACTATCCAGAGGAGCTGACCAACAGGGTCGAGGTCTGCGGAGGCCACGACGGCGAGATGATATGTGCAGCCAACTTCAGCGCGCTGGAGCTGAACTGGCTCAGCTGCTGTCTGAACGAGACAGTCTCGGTGACCAAGACTGCGGAGGTGGACGGGACTAACGCAAACGTGGTCTGGTACAGGATCGATATCGCAAACAACGACAACGTCACCCGGGCGGCGACGGTGACCGATCACCTCCCCGAGGGGATGGTTTTGCTGGACGCCATGGTTCCCTTCGCCTCCTATGACAGTCGCAACATCACCTGGAACCTGATCGATATCGAGCCGTTCGAGACGGTGACCATCCCCTATCGGGTGACTGCCCAGCACCCCGGCCGGTTCGTCAACTCCGTATTGGTCGACGCGCGGTCCGCCGACGGCCCCGTCGTCCAGCCGGTCGGTGCGAGCTCGGTGATCGAGGTGGGCGAGCCGGCGGAGTGCGAGTCCACGGCCTGTGGGCTGTGGAGCCCCCCCAACTGGGAGTTCGAGTACCTCGGAAGCTATGCGGGCGATGATCCTTGCGAAGATCTGAGCTGAACCATCGGAGATGGGTCCTTTTTCGCCTCGCGCCATTAAGGGGCGCGAGGAATATTTCAAAATCGGCTATAAAAAAATCGAAGGTCAGAAAAATAATTTCGGTCAGCTCCTGGATATCTTCATCACGCAGCCGTCGTCGGTCTCCTCGACCTCGAGCTTCATCTCCAGATCCGTAAACACCTTCCGCCAGTGGCTCTCGACGCAGGTCTTGCAGTGCTGCTTTGCCACCAGCCCCGCCCCCAGCCGGGCGAAGGCGTTGATCCCCTCCTTGATGGCGCACCTCTCCCTTCTGATCTCGGCCCAGCCGTCCCCCTCCCCCACCGAGACGAGGCTTCCGAAGAGGTTTCTGTCGTTGGTGGCGATGGCGATGGCGAGATCCATGGGCTCGGAGAGCTCCAACCTCTTGAAGGTGTCTGCCACCTGGTGGGCGCCCATATCCTGAAACTCTCGAAGCCCTTTCTTTCCCAGCCTCTTGGCGACGTAGCCGCTGCTTCCGTAGAAGCTTCCAAGCCACATCGCCACCACGCGCTGCTGAATCTCGTTTCTGGGGATCTCGGGAACGTCGGTCATGAATCCGACTGGTCATAGAGTCGATATAACCTTTCCGAGAGGCAGTCTAGTGATGCCGTTCGATCTTCGTCGCCCTGAGATGCGTCGGCTCTCTTCGGCTCTCTTCGGCTCTCTTCGGCTCTCTTCGGCTCTCTTCGGCTCTCTTCGGCTCTCTTCGGCTCTCCTTTCTGCTCCATTCATCCCAACCTGGCAGAGAGCAGGTAGTAGGCGGCAACCCCCGCCAGATCCCCGAACCGGGAGAGGACCGCCTCGGCTTCCCCGGCCGAAGCCCTCTCGCCCCCCTTGTAGAAGAGGCCGACCGCATCCCTTATCCCCAGGTCGTCGAAGGGGACGGCCTCAAACCTCCCCAGGCCCCTGATCAGAACGTAGTCGGCGGTCCATCTTCCTACCCCTTTAATGGATAGGAGGACCTCTCTCGCCTCCTCCGCGGTCATCCTCTTGAGAGACTCCAGGACCAGGTCCCCTGAGGCGACGCCGCCTGCGATCCCCAGAATGAAGCGGCTCTTGTTCATGCTGAGGCCAATATCTCTCAGATCCTGAGGGTCGAGGCCTGCGAGCCGATCGGGCGATGGGAAGGCCGAAAGCTCCAGGTCTCCCGACAACACGACGAGGCCGAAGCGAGTGACCAGCCTGTTCTGGAGGAGGTTGGCGACCCGAAGGCCGATCTGCTGTTCGATTATGGCGATCACCAGGGCCTCAAAGACCGTTACGGTCCTGGGCGGCTTGAGGCCCCAGAGCCTCTCCGCCAGGGGGGTGAAGGCGGGGTCGTCCACCCGATAGAGGGGCAGAAGGTCCAGGTCCGATGAGAGGATCCAGGCGGCGAGCCTCGCAGCCTCCGGCTCAGAGGGAAAATCGGTCGCCCCATCGACTCCAGGGTTCGAGCTGGGGCCGGGGTTTGAAAGCCCTTGTCTATAGAGGCGAGCCTCTAAACTGCCCTCTTTCACCGCCACCTCCGCTGCCTCCTCCTCATCCCCCTCCGCACCATCTTCTGTCTCGAAGACTTCCAGAAGATAGGTCACACCCTCCACCTCGAAGGCCTTGTAGAGGACGCCGTCGATGAAGGCGGTGTGGGACCACTCCTCAAACCGGGCGTAAATGCTGCAGCTTTTGCCGAAGTCAAAGGGCTGGAGGGGCCGGATCGTTCCCCGAGAGATGGGGATCATGATCTCAGGGACCCCTTGCCGGGATCATCGATGTACTGCGTTTCGTCCCCGTTTTGCCCACCTTCCTCAGGAGGTGGGCAGTGCATATCCCGCCGAGGAGGGTGTGAAACCACAGCTGGGCGACCCTCGCCAGGATGGTGACCGCCGCCGCGTCGTGGAGGGAGACGCCGACGGCGGTGAAGAGAGCGGTCATGAGGATCTCGACGATCCCGATCCCTCCCGGCAGGATCAGGGGCAGGTTCTGGAAGACCATGATCACCGAGTAGACCGCGAATAAGGCCAGGATGGGGACCTCCACCCCCAGGGACTGAAGGGCGGCGAAGGCCACCAGGTTGAGGGAGAGCCAGCCCAGAAGGGCCCAGAAGGAGCTCAATAAGAGGGGACCGTTTCTGTTTCGCAAAAGGAGCATGCTCTGCTGGAACTCGTGGGTTATGCCGCAGCATAAGTTGCGATCGATGCTCCTCTTGAAGAGCCGCTCCGCCTGGTCGATGACCACGTTGACCGTCCCCAAGAGCCAGCTCTCCGAGAAGCAGACCCCGACGAAGAGGGCGCCCGCCGAGACCATGAGGAATATCATGGAGAGGCAGGTGGTGAGGGCCCAGGAGGGGACCTCGTACCAGAGGACGAGGTAGACCAGCCCAAGGGACATCCCCAGGACGAAGGGGGCCGCGGTGATGATCCTGGTGGCGGCGACGCTGGCGGTGCTGGAGTCGAGCCTCGCGTTCCCCGCGATCTTGTTCAGGAAGTAGAGGCGGGCGGTCTCTCCGGATACGCTCCCCGAGGGGATGAGGTTGTTGAGGAAGATGCTGGACATGTAGATGGAGAAGACGTCCGCGAGGGAGATCCGGTAGTCCAGCTCTCTGATCAGGGTCTTCCAGGAGAGGGCGTTGAAGACGACGTTCAGAAGGGAGAGGAGAAAGGCGAGGCCAAAGATCGAAAGGTTCACCTGAGAGAGGCTCGCCGTCACCTCACCGAGCCCCAGATGGCAGAGGTATGCGAAGTAGGCGAAGAGCCCCAGGACGACCAGAACCGTGGACTTCTTGGGGTCGATCGTGGGAAGCTCTAAGTCCTGGACCACAAGGGCAACCAGGGTTTGGGCGTAGAAATAGTTATCTTTTCTTGGTTTAGAATACCATCCGAATACAATCGAAATACATCGAAATACCATCGAATCGATCGGGCGGGCGTCTCCGCCAGCTCACTTTTCGAAGGGACGGGCTGAAAATTGCACAACTGGAGGCCGGATAAGTACGAGAGAAGCTCCTCGGCCCAGAAGCTCTGGGCGGAGGAGCTGATAAGAAAGATCGAGATAGAGGGCGACGAGAGGGTCCTGGACATCGGCTGCGGCGACGGCAGGATCAGCGCAGGGATCGCCGACCTGGTCCCGGCGGGTTCGGTCCTGGGGATCGACAGCTCCGAGGAGATGGTCCGTTTCGCAAGAGAGAGGTTCCCGCCCCAGACCCATCAGAACCTCTCTTTCCAGCAGGCCGACGCCCAAACCCTCGATTTCGAGGAGGAGTTCGACCTGGTGGTCTCCTTCGCCGCCCTCCACTGGGTCCTCGATCACGGACCCGTCCTTTTGGGAATCCGCCGGGCCCTCGTTCCCGGCGGCCGCGCCTTCCTCCAGTTCGGGGGCCGGGGGAACGCCGCCCTCCCCCTCGCCATCGCCGACGAGATGATTGCTGAGGACGGGTGGCGCAGCTTTTTCGAGGGCTTCGACTTCCGGTACGGGTTCTTCGGGGCCGAGGAGTATCGAGGATGGCTCGCCGAGTCCGGCCTCATCCCCAGGAGGGTCGAGCTGATCGCTAAGGACATGGTCCAGCCGGGGCCCGAGGAGTTTCGCGCCTGGATCGAGACGACCTGGCTTCCCTACACCGAGCGGGTGCCCGAGGAGCTCCGCGGGGATTTCGTCTCCGAGATCGTGGCCCGCTACCTCCGGGATCACCCTCTCGACGGCGAAGGGAGGGTCCACGTGGGGATGGTGAGGCTTGAGGTGGTGGCGGAGAAGCCCCGGAGCTGAAGACGGAGCTGAAAACGGAGCCGAACACGACGGAGCCGAACGGGCGGATCAGACCTCGTCGACTGACCTTCCGGTCAGGGCAGAATCGGGTTCCGCCTCCAGGATGTCCTGGTCGGGCCGAGCGAAGTCGTCTCTCATCTTCACCAGGATCCACCGCTCGTTCTTCCCCCGGCCGGTCCGGGTGAGAGCGAAGCCGCCCTGAAGCTTCTTGCCCGATAAAATGAGGGTGGCGTGCCCCTTCTCCAGGGCCTCCGCTATCGGGACCTCCTTCCCGTCGGCGCTGGTGGTGTTCTCGTAGGTCCCGATGTCCCAGACGATGACGCCGCCGGCGCCGTACTCCCCCTCGGGGATCGTCCCCTCAAAGTCGATGTAGTCGAGGGGGTGGTCCTCGGTGGGGACGGCCAGCCGCTTGGTTTTCGTATCGAGGGAGGGGCTCTTGGGGATGGCCCAGGACTTGAGGACGCCCTCGACCTCCAGCCGCAGGTCGTAGTGGAGCCTCTTCGATCTGTGCTTCTGGATGGAAAACCGGGGCTTACCTTCACTCTTTTTTCCTCCAGTGCCTTCGGGTTCGGTGGTCTTGGCGAAGTCCCGCTTTCGGCGGTAGGCTTCGAGCTTATCATCTTCGGACATGTTAATGGGTAGTTTATCGCGCCTCCTAATCAATTGAACGGAAAGATCAAAAATGTATCAATTGCGGCGGGCACAATCTACTTTTTCAGTGATAAAGTTTAAGGCTGAATATTCTCTCAAAAGACCGAACAGGATGTCGTTAGGCACCGTCCTTTGCACGAAAATGCCAACCACTGAGCTTCTCTCATCGGGCAAAAAATCCAGCTAGAAGGGCGACGTAAAGAGAACGAGGGAAGGTATCGAGCAGTTTATGAGAATACTAAAGTTCCCGGGCTGGATGGGCGGGGCTTTCGTCAGAGTGTAACCTTTGCCCACTCTCCACACGGCTAGGGCGCACTGTGGCGGTTCTGATGTGGGGTATCTTTTGGCGATGGAATCCAGCTGGATAAAGGGGGGGGATGGGTGACGGAATAGGGACAATCCCATGGATTATAATCATCCCTGGACGACGTTATCAACAAGTCTGGTTGGACGGTGTCGCTTGTTGCCGTGACGTTGAATATATCGCTACAGAAACAAATAGCGAGCGATGACCCCACCAAAGGTTAGCGTTTATGGCTAAAACGCTAGGTTCACTGAGTTCTACATTCTCTGTCCTCGTGCTTCCCAAACTCGTCTCCCCTGGCTGAGTTCAAAGCCTTCGTTGACATGCTTGAAGGTCTAGATTGGGTCATCGTCAAGCTCCTTCGGGGGCACAGGGCTCAGTTGCGGTCAACTATCCAAAATATTCATATATAATAACCGATCATAATTACTTAAGTTTGAGAAATGAGGCTGATTAATGATGAGACTTGTTGAGCTAGTATTTGTTATTGTTATTGTAACGCAAATTGTATCGCTCTCATCCGCCATGGAAATCAATTCAACTGAGTCGGAAATAGTGAAAAACGATAGTATTCCAAATGAAGATCAGAATTTTAGTAGATTTTATGTTGAAAGGAGCAGCTACGAAACCAAGCTGACAAATCAAATTCCCGCGCCTGGAAAATACGAAAATGACATTCCCCCTATCGGCGTAAATGAGGTGAAATATAATTCAGGAAATCTAGCACTTAAAGCTTGGTTGTCGGATAAGCCTATTGATAACAATACCCACCCTGCCGTTGTTTTCGCTCATAATGGTACTGCTTTTGGTAGGGGAGATTGGGATCTCGCAAAAGAATTTATAAATCAAGATTTTATATTGATGACGCCAATGCTTAGGGGTGAAAACGGAAATCCAGGCAATTTTGAATTTTTTTATGGTGAAGTGGAAGATTTAATAGCTGCATCAAACTACCTAGCGAATATTTCTTATGTTGATGATAATAGAATATTTTTATGCGGACAATGCTCTGGTGGAACGTTATCGATGCTTGCGTCCATGATGCCATCAAAATATAGAGCAATTGCTTCGTTTGGAGGTTCACCTGATCAAAAGATATTTTTTGATTCAGGCTGGGGACAGATTGCTCCTTTTGATTCAAGCAACGCCCGGGAGATTGAGCTGAGATCCCCAATAGTCTATGTAGATAGTATTTCAAAGCCGCTTTATATATATGTAGGAGATCAAGACGGTTATTTGGAGAGAAGCAGATCTTTTGTTGAAGAAGCTAAGAACGCGGGAAAGCCCTGCAAGTTAATAGTGGTTAAGGGGGATCATTTTTCTTCAGTCGATGGGTCAATAAAACTCTGTATAAACGAGTTTAAAAATATTCAAGTGTATGATGATGCCGACTTTAATCGGACGGATGCATATAAATTTGTTTACGAAGGCGATGTTCTCCTTTTACAGGGCAACTACACTGGGGCCATCGAGGCTTACAGCGAAGCCATTCGACTAGATCCTGAGTATGCCATAGCCTGGTTTAACAAAGGTACTGCTCTCGTAGATCAGGGCAACTACACCGAGGCCATCGAGGCTTTAGACGAAGCCATTCGACTAGATCCTGAGTTTGCCGAGGCCTGGGATAACAAAGGTGTTGCTCTCGCAAATCAGGGCAATTACGGCGAGGCCATCGAGGCTTTTGACGAAGCCATCCGGCTAAATCCGGAGGATTCCTGGGCCTGGGGCTTCAAAGGCGAAGTTCTTAGAGCCCTTGGCAGGACATCTGAGGCTAACTTTGCAAATAGAAAGGCTCGGGAACTTGGATGGATAGGATAAAGGGGTCAAAGGTAAGTCCCGTTTGTGCGTAAAACATCTACAATTTGTATGTCTTATGTATGCGTCCTTTATATACTCAGACCTCTTTTCTCACTATAACACAGATAGCACTGCCTGTTGCTATTGATGTCGTAATGTTTCTCTAATACGGCCATACTTTGCGAAAAAGGTTTGGGTCACAATATGACTTCCTTATATGGGTAATATCGGAAGTCACACATAAAATGGGTCGATACATATCTATCGTGGCCCTCACGAAACTGATAAGTATTGATTATTTTAAGAAGCTAGTGCGCTGCCGCCAGGTTGAAAAAACCCCGGATCGGATGAAAGCAAGGTCAAATCATGAAGATCGTATACTCCAGACATTTCGAAGACCGATACTCCACCAACCCCGTCGAGAGCCCCGACCGAGCGAGGCTGCCGGCTGAGGCGCTCGCGGGCCGCGAGTTCGTGGAGCCCGAGCCCGCAAGCTCCGAGGACGTATTGCGGGTCCACAGCCCCGAGCACATCGAGCGGGTGAGGCAAAAGGGGATGCTACAGCCCGCCCTTCTCGCGGCCGGGGGCGCCTCTCTCGCCGCCGAGCTGGCCCTGGCGGGGGAGCCCGCCTTCGCCCTGATCCGGCCGCCGGGCCACCACGCCTCCGCCACTCACGCCTGGGGGATGTGCTACCTCAACAACATGGCCGTCGCCGTCAGGAAGATCGAAGGCCGGATCGGGGGCGGGGCGGAGGGACGGATGGACGGTCGGATAGAGGGCGAGATGGAGGGCCAGATCGGGGGCATGGCGGCGGGCCGGCGGGGAAAGGTCCTGATCATCGACATCGACCTCCACTTCGGCGACGGGACGGTGAGCATATTCCGGTGGGACGATATGGTGAAGATCGTCAACGTCGGCGCCATCGACGCGGGGTTCGACTACCTGAAGCTGGACCGGACCGGGTACCTGGACCAGGTGGAGAGGGCGGTCGCCATCAATGACTTCGACCTGGTGGCGGTCTCGGCCGGATTCGACACCTACATTGAGGACTGGGGGGGCCTCCTCACCCTCTCGGACTACCGGGAGATCGGCCGGATCGTCAGAGAGGGGGCGGAGGAGAAGTGCGAAGGTCGGAGGTTTGCCATCCTGGAGGGGGGCTACCACTCCGACCTCGGCCTCTGCGTCAGGAGCTTCGTGGAGGGGTTCGAGTGACCTCCGGCCTTCGCCATCTTCGACCACCATCTTCAGGCTCTATCTCCAACCCAGATGACATCCCGTAATCATCCTGGCAGAACCTGCCGGACTTTCGGGCCTCCGGCAAAAGAGCCTTAAAGTAAAAAGTCCAAACTGATGGATTAGAGGTGAGATGATTTGACCAAAGTGGGCGAGGTTTATCGGTGCGAGATCTGCGGCAACGTGGTGGAGGTCCGGGAGGCCGGCGCGGGCCAGCTGGTCTGCTGCGGAAAGCCGATGGTTCTGACCAAGAAGGCTTGATCGATCCAGAACCCTCATTTTTTCTCCAGGACGCAATTTTGACCCCCCCCCCGCGACGGTCCGATCCGGATCGATTTCATGGAGGCCGAAAAGCTGATATGCCCTCCAGGAGTTTCGTCATGGGGCCCGATATTGATGTTGAAAATCGGATACCTTAACCTGAATAATCCCCTGGCGATCGTTTCCTCGAACGGTTCACCGGACCGCTCATCGGACGGTCTATCGGATGAATCCACTAACGACTCCCCGAAGGACTCATCGAATCTCGCCGGCCTCAACGGCTCGGCGGGGCTGGTCATGCTGGGCAGCTTCAACCTGGACCAGGTCGCCCTCTCCGAGATAAAGGAGGCCCTGGATCGGCTGCACACCCGGTCGGCCCTGGGATTCTCGACGTCCGGAGGCTCCATCCAAGACCTGGCCGAGGCAGGGAGGATGGCGGCCGAAGAGGGGCTGCTGATGGAGGTGGAGCTCTCCAAAAGAGACGATCTGCCCGGGGTCGTGGGAGCCGTCAAGAGCTCGGGCGCCGCCCTTTCGGTGAGGGTTGGTTCCAGGGATGCCGATGAATTGAGATCCCTGGCCCGGGATCTGTTGGAGCTGGGGGCGGACGCCCTCCACCTCGACCTGCGGGGGCTGGGCCCCGCCGCTCTCAAGGTGATCAAGAGGGTCTCCGACGGGGGATCGCCGTCGCTTCTGGTCAGGTGCGACGTAGGCGGCTTCGAGGAGGCCAAAGACTTCCTCTCCATGGGGGCGGACATGATCACCCTCTCCGACGAGGCCGACCCCGAATTCGCGGCCTGGCTCGCCGACGTATTCCGGCAATACCAGGATCTGGTGGGCTGGTACAACGCCCCCAAGCACATCTGCTCCGGGGGCGACCTTCGCGGCATCGCATTCTGCTGCCCTCCGGTCAAAAACTGCCCCCTCCTGGGAGCCCTCAAGAAGATCGGCCTATCCCCCCGAGAGTTCATCGAGAAGAAGCTCGAGCTCACCCGGGGGACGCCCCTTGAGCCCGGCGACGGAACCTGCTTTGGAAGCCTCGCCTGGTGCTGCAAGATCACCAAGCCCTGCTTCATGAGGGACGCGGTCCTGGACAGCCAGGGGATCTCCCCCGACGAGTACATGAGGCTGAAGAAGAAGCTCGCAGAGGATCTGCTGAAGGCGTGAATGCGGTCGGTTGTGCTATTGGTGGATGCGGTCGGTGAACGCGGTCGGGAGTGCGGTCGGTGAGGGGAAATGAGGCGGAGATGGGGCGGGGCTTGAAGGCGAAGACGACTGCGGACCGGGCAGCTCAGGCGGCACTGCTCGCCATGCTGATCGAGCTCTCCTCGACCCCAAAGCCCGGAAACGTCGATCGGGGCCACGACTTCGAGGAGATCAAGTTCCACCACTTCCTGATCAGCGCCGCGGCGTCTTACCCCGCATTCAGGGATGCTGCCGCGGGATCGGAGCCGACGGGCACCCTGATCAGAAGGGCGGTATCCTCCTGGAGGGGGTGGGGCCTCTCTCAGAACACCCACTTCGGAACAATCGCCCTGCTCATCCCCCTGGCGGCGGCCGCGGGCAGGGGCGGCGACCTCAAGGCCGATCTGGCCCGGGTCCTGGAAGAGACGACGACCGAGGACGCCGTGGAGTTCTACGCCGCCTTCGACCTCGCCGGGGCCAGGGTGGCGGAGGTGGAGGATCTGAGCCTGAGGGACCCCGACGCCGCCGAAAGGATTCGTTCGGAGGGAAAGACGCTCCTCGACCTCATGCTCCTCTCCCGGGGCCACGACCTGGTGGCGAGGGAGTGGTCGACGGGGTTTGAGAGGAGCTTTGCCCTGGCCGGCGATCTCGGGAGGAGGGTTTCTGACCTCGGCCTCAACGACGGGGTGGTGATGACCTACCTCCAGGCCCTGGCGGAGGTCCCCGACAGCCTGGTGGCCTCGAAGTTCGGGATGAAGCGGGCAGAGGAGGCGTCATCCAGGGCGAGATCGATCCTGGGCCATAGCGTGGAGGAGACCCTCCGCCGGGCCCAGGAGCTGGACCGGGAGTTCGTGGAGGAGGACATCAACCCAGGCTCCACGGCGGACATAATCGGGGCGGCCCTCTTCATAGCCCTGATCGAAGGCACCATCCTGAAAGGCACCATCCTGAGGGGTGAAGAAAGATGATTTACGATCGCAAAGAGATCGAGGCGCTCGGAATATTTGACGGAATCAACGAGGTCATAGCCACCACCAGGAACGAGGCGGGCGCCCCCAACGCGGCGCCCCTCGGTCTGATCAAGAACGGCGAGACCCTCTCGGTGAGGCTCTTTGCCGGGTCTCACACCCGCGACAACATCATGGCAGGACACGAGTTCGTGGCCAACGTATCCCACGATCCGATGCTCTTCGTAGAGACCGCATTGAGCGACATCCCCGAAGATCGGTTCGTGGAGAGGGACGGGGAGCTGACCCTGGAGGACGCCGAGGCCTGGGCCCTCTTCAGGTGCGAGCCCAAGAACCTGGACATCGCCCTTCCCGAGGTGGAGTTCGTCAAGGGCGAGGTGATCAGGAAGGAGTTTCGGGCGGTCAACCGGGGGATCAACCTGGTGGTGGAGGCCGCCGTCGCCGCCACCCGCTACGTCGCCCTCAAAAGCGACCTCTACCTGGAGGAGATCTTCAAGATCAGAAGGATCGTCGGCCGGTGCGGCGGCCCCCGGGAGATCGAGGCCATGGACCGGCTGGACGAGCTGATCGATGAGCTGGTCTGATCCTTGACTCGGGACCGGGAGGAAGATGCTGAATCCATGGAGGATCGGTGATCATGCAGGATAGGCTCTCTTCGGAGTGCGAGGGGCTGGACCGGCTCCTGGGCGGGGGGTTTGAGCCGGGGATCATAACCCAGATCTACGGCGAGGCCGGGACGGGCAAGACCAGCATCCTCCTCCAGCTGGCGGTCGGTGCCGTAGCCCGAGGGAAGAAGGTGATCTTCATCGACACCGAGGGCTTCTCCGTGGAGAGGTTCAAGCAGATCGCGGGCGATGAGGCGAAGGCGGTGGGGGCAAAGATCGTCGTCTTCGAGCCCCTGAACCTGGAGCAGCAGCATGCGGCGATAAAAGACGCCGCCAGGATCATGGGAAAGGAGTTCGGCCTGTTGATCCTCGACTCGGCGACCTCCCTTTATCGGGCGGCCTTCGAGGGGGAAGACAATAGGCCGGTGAGGAGGGCTCTGGCGGCCCAGCTGGGCGAGCTTCAGGAGATGGCCAGGAGGCACCGAATCCCGGTGGTGGTGACAAACCAGGTCTACATGGAGATCGAGACCGGAAACCTCAGGCCCCTGGGGGGGATGGCCATGGACCACGCCACCAAGACCTCGATATTCGTCGAGAAGAGGGGCGAGGGAAAAAGGCTGGCACGGCTGGTCAAGCACAGGTCCATGCCCGAAGGGGCCGTCGAAGAGCTCCGGATAACGGCGAGGGGCGTCGAGTGATCGGGCGGATCACGAAAAAGAAAGTTGGCCTGGAGGGGGGGCTCCAGGCCTTAGCGTACCCAGGCCTCAGGGCGCGTACTTGAAGACGTAGCCGGCCTCTGACAGAGCGTAGAGTTCCCCCGCCGCGGCATAGATCCCCTGGAGGGGATTTCTCCATCCCGAGGTGTCGATCTCTGTCCAGGATCCGACGGTGTCATCCCGCATCCAGAGATCTCCATCTTCTTCCAGCCGGTAGAGGAGGTTATGGACCATAGAGCCGTCGATGCGCTGGTCGGCGACGATGATCTTTGCGGGTTCGCTGGCCATATCCCAGCTCCCGGCGTCCTCAGACCACCGGTGGATCTCCTGGCTGTGGTAATCCCTGGCATAGACCGCGCCGGCGTTGAATCCGTCGCCGAAGACTGCGTCGAAATCAAGATCTCCGGCCTGCAAAATATCCCAGTTCAGGGGCGTGCCCGAATACTTCAATACGACTCCGATGGTGACGCCCTGAGAGTTGCGCCTCTCGGCGAGGAGGTAGAGCTTCGACGGGATTATCTCGTAGGGGAAGCCCATCCCGGCCAGGTATCCGCCGCCGGATGCTACATAGTCCACAATCCGGCCCATATTGGGACGGGACGGCGACCGCTCTCCTATCTGCACCCATTCCCAGGGAGTTCCGGCGTACTCGTACATCTCCCACTCGTGCTCTGGATTTGTGGCGTAGAGCTTGGCGCCACCGGCGTAGATATCAGCGGCGGGCCCTCCCACCTGGGTCCAGTTCATGGGGGTGCCGGTGAACTCGTAGACCCCCATCCCCGCCGGATCGAGGCCGTAGAGCCTGCTGCCCACCCCGCCCGTCGCTACAAACTTCTTTCCGGGGTTTCCCACCTTCGTCCACTGGTCCGGCGTCCCGCTGTACCTGTAAATGTCTCCGGTCTGGTTCTGGACTGCAAAGACCCTGACGTTCTCCATCGGGATGTCCCCCGTCGGGTAAGGCTGCCCTCTGTTCTCGATGGTGATCCCGTGCTTGACGATCACATCGTCCACCTTCTGCTCCCAGATCTTCTCCCATTCCGCAGAGCCGCTGCCGGATAGGAGAAGAATTCCCAGGAGAAAGATTGCCGGCAATTTTTTCATGGGCTCAATTCCAATCGGAATCTATATGAAGATATCTACGTAGTTTGGCTCTGGAGCATCTTCGGAAGATCGGAGGTCCGTCTTCGTCTCTCGGGGCCGCCATTCGGTACCCCACTCGGTACCCCACTCGGGCCCCTCTCTCGGGGACACTGTCCGGATCTTCACTGGAGGGCCGTCCACGGCCATCTGCGCTCAATTCAAGATCAGGGAGTCGATCTTTACGCCCATAATAGAGGACTACGAAAAGCTGAGGGAGATCCTGAAGACCAGCAGGACCGTAGCCGTGGTGGGGATCTCCCCCGACGAAGATAAGCCCAGCCACTTCGTCTCGAAGACGGTGAAGAGATACGGCTTCAAGATCTACCTCATCAACCCCCAGCACCAGGGGGAGGAGATCCTGGGAGAGAAGGTCTTCGGCTCCCTCAGGGAGGTTCCCGAGAAGATCGACATCCTGGACGTCTTCAGAAGGCCCGAGGCGGTCGCCGGCCTGGCCGAGGAGGCCAGGGAGAAGGGGTTTGGGACCTTCTGGCTCCAGCCCGGAACCGAGAACGAGGAGGTTATTGAGGCCCTGGACCGGGAGGGGAGAACGGTCGTCCCCGGGATCTGCATCAAGACATGCTGTCAGCTGCTGCTCTGAGATAGACGGCCTGGGCGGAATAATGGGTGGCTGAGGCGATCCGGAAAGATCGTGGACTCTCATCTCATCCGCTCCTCAAAGATCGGCCCCCGAAAAAGTATTTAGGCCTGGATGCTCACTCCCCCACGATCAGCTTGAATGAAGAGATGGAATCGAAGAGGGGGCCGGATTACGGCTACGACCTCTGGGTGATCTCGGTCCTGGGGAAGGACAGGCCAGGGATGATTCGAGACCTCCTGGAGGCTCCCGCGAAGATGATGGTCAACATCGTCGATCTGGACCAGAGGATCCTTCAGGGCCTCTTCGTCATGTCCATGGTGGCGGACTTCGGAAAGGCGACCGCGACCCCCAGGGAGCTGGAGGCCCGTCTCCAGAAGCGCGCCAGGGAGCTGGGGGTGGAAGTGAGCGTTCTTCCCCTGGACCTCTACAGGGGCAGGCGGAGGGGGGGAAAGAACCTCCAGGTGGTGACGATCCTGGCCAGGGACCGGGTGGGGATCATCTACGATGTCGCCGAGATCGCCGCGGGAAGGGGTATAAACATCGAAAAGGCTCTGGTCACCGCCCGGGGCGAGCTGATCTCCATCGAGTTCGTCATGGACTTCGGTCCCGGCGATACGAAGAGGGTCAGGGAGGAGCTGAAGGCCGAGTGCGAGAACCTCGGGCTCGACGTCGTGGTCCAGGACCTGGACAAGTCCGCGAAGGAGAAGAGGCTGATCGTCTTCGACATGGACTCTACCATAGTCGACTTCGAGACGATAAACCAGATGGCCTCGTTTGTGGGGGTGGACCGGGAGGTGGAGGAGATCACCAGGCGGGCCATGAACGGGGAGCTGGATTTCGTTGAGGCCCTGAGGAGACGGGTCCGGCTGCTGAAGGGGACCCCGGTTGAGGCCCTGGAGGAGATAGCAAAGAACATCCAGCTCACCCCCGGCTCCGAAGAGCTGATCCACCACCTCAAGCAGGTGGGATACAAGACCGCCCTGATAAGCGGCGGCTTCACCTACTTCACCGACATCCTGAAAGAGAGGCTCGGCTTCGACTACACCTTCGCCAACGTTCTGGAGATAAAGGACGGCGTCCTCACCGGCGAAGTGGAGGGGGAGATCATCGACGCCGCGGCCAAGGGGCGCATCGTCAACGACCTCGCCCGGCTTGAGGGGATCAGCCCCGACAGCGTGGTGGCGGTGGGCGACGGCGCCAACGACTGCCTCATGATCCAGAACGCCGGCCTGGGCGTCGCCTTCAACGCCAAGGACATCCTGAAGAAGGTCTCCAACGGAAGCCTCTCTAAAGAGAACCTCATCGGCCTCTTGAACGTCCTGGGGCTGGCGGATAAGGGCGGAGATCTCCTTTAGAATCCGGCGGCGACCGATCCGCCGGCGCCCATATCTGATCTGCCACCCACTACTGAGACCGCTCTCTGCCCTGGTGGCTGGCCCTCAAATGTTCCGCCCATCGTCCTGAGGCCCTCGTGGAGGGGCCGCCCTGGAGGGGCGGAGGCCGACCAGGCGCCTATCGCCACTCGATCTCGATTTATTCGGATCGAAAGTAGTGGTGGCCGCCAGATCCGGAAAAAGCATTTATACTTGACGGATTTTAAGGACTCTGGTTCGTTGATTATCTCGTATCGGAGGATTGAATGATTTGACGACTGTTTATGACGTGCCTCCAAACCACCTCATAGATGCTGTGGCCCAGGAGCTGAAGACCAGCGGGAAGATCGAGCCGCCGGAATGGTCTGCCCACGCGAAGACCGGAGTGAACAAGGAGATGCCCCCCGTCAACCCCGACTGGTGGTTCGTGCGCTGCGCATCGGTGCTCCGCCGCCTCTACGTCGACGGCCCGGTGGGCGTGTCGAGGCTGCGGTCCTACTACGGAGGAAAGCACAGAAGGAGGACCGTGACTCCGAACTTCGATAAGGGGAGCGGGTCTGTGGTTCGAGTGGCCCTCCAGCAGCTGGAGAAGGCGGGGTACGTGAAGAAGATGAAGGCGGGACGGCAGCTCACCCCGGCAGGTCAGTCTTTCCTGGACAACATATCTCATCAGGTCAAAATCGAGGTACAGAAGTCGATCCCGGAGCTTGAGAGGTACTGATTCATGGATATGGATGATGAGCTTGCAGAGCTGAAGCGCAAGAGGATGGAGGATCTCCAGAGGCAGCAGTCAGACTCCCAGATGTACGCTGCCCAGAGGGCCCAGCAGGAGCAGATGCAGCAGGAGATGGAGGCCCGAAAGCAGGCCGTCCTGAGGACGATCCTCACCCCCGAGGCGAGGGAGAGGCTCAGCAGCATCAGGATGGCCCGCCCGGAGTTCGCATCTCAGATCGAGTCTCAGCTGGTGGTCCTGGCCCAGAGCGGCCGACTCCAGAGCGCGATTACAGACGAGCAGCTCAAAGCCATACTCAAACAGATTCAGCCCAAGAAGAGGGAGATCAACATCACCAGGCGATGAAGGTCGTAGTTCTCTTCAGCGGCGGCAAGGACAGCGCCCTGGCCTCGATTCTTCTGGAACCGTTCTTTGATGTGGAGCTGGCTACCTTCGTCTTCGGCGGTCACCATACCGACGGGCCGGCGAAGGAGGCCGCGAGGGTCCTGAACCTTCCTCATCGAACGATCATCTTCGAAGACGAGGTTCTCGAGGACGCCCTGGAGATGCTCCTCGCGACCGGTTATCCAAGAGACGGCCTCAACCGCCTCCACCGCCACGCCCTGGAGGTCCTATCCTCGGATTGGGAGTATCTGGCCGACGGGACGAAGAGGGAAGATCGGGTTCCCATGATGACCCCAGACGGGGTCCGGAGCCTGGAGGACCGGCGAAAGGTCCATTACATAAGGCCGCTGGCCGGATATGGAAGCAAGACCATCAACGCCCTGGCATCAAGCCGCATGGATTTCGAGACCCTCAACAGCGAGGTCCATCCCGCCTCCGATTTCGAGGTAGGGCTGAGGCTGGAGCTGGAGAAGCGTTGCGGGCCGGATCTCGTAGCGAGGGTATTTCCCGCAAACCACATGCATACAAGAGTGATCAGGAGGAAGCGGATTTGAGCAAGAGAACCAAAGGCAAGAAGATCAGACACGCCAAGGCCTTCGGCCAGAACAGGCGGGTGCCCGGCTGGGTTATCGTGGAGACGATGCGCAAAGTGGTGAGCCACCCCAAGAGACGTCATTGGAGACGGAGCAGCATCGAGTGAGGGATGATTTTATGGCGGAGACAGAGAGGGTTTATACTATTCCTTTGAGAGAAGTGAAGAAGGCTCCGAGATGGAAGAGGAGCAAGCGGGCAGTCTACGAGGTCAGAAGCTATCTGGCAAAGCACATGAAGACCTCCATCGAGGACGTGAAGATCACAAGCGACCTCAATGAGGCGATCTGGGCTCGGGGCGCACAGAAGCCGCCGGCTCGGGTGAGAGTGAAGGCCGCCAAGTTCGACGACGGCGGGGTTGAGGCTGAGTTTGCAGGCGAACGGGTCAGATAAGCGGCTGAAGATAGCGGGAAGCGCCCTTCTGGGAGTCTTCGCCTGCTGCACCGAAGAGGCGGTGCTAGTCCCCCTGGAGACGACACCCGTCTCCATCAGGTCCCTGGAGAGGCACCTGGGGATCTCTCCTCTGAAGATGACGGTGGCCGGCGGCTCCGTCATAGGGTCCCTGGTCTGTGGGAACAGCCGCGGCTTTGTTCTAACGCCCCACGCCAGCGATGAGGACCTGACCAGGCTCTCCTCCCGGGGCAGGGTGGCGCGGCTTCCGGGGAAGATCAGCGCCGCCGGGAACGTCATCCTGGCCAACGACACCGCCGCCTTGGTCCATCCGGGGCTCTCGGACCGGGCCTGCGAGAGCATCTCCAGGACTCTCGCGGTCGACGTCCGCCGGGGGACCATCGGCGGCCTGAAGACCGTGGGGATGACCTCGTCGGTCACAAACCGGGGAGTCCTCGCCCATCCCAGGCTCGCGGAGGCGGAGCTGGCGGAGCTGGAGGATCTCTTCGGCCTTCCCGTAGACGTGGGGACGGTGAACTTCGGCTCGCCCCTGGTGGGGTCGGGGATCCTGGCCAACGGTCACGGATACGTCGCCGGAGACGAGACCACGGGCCCGGAGCTGGGCCGTATCGAAGATGCGTTGGGTTTTATGGGGTAGTTTTATGGTCGATTTTGAGATCAAGGGAAAGTTCAAGGTGAGGAACAGCTGGCAGTCCTTCTCCAAGGTCATCGAGAGCAACAGCGAGAAGAACGCCGTGGAGAAGGCCTACTCCCTTTTGGGAAGTAAGCAGGGGGTCAAGAGAAACCTGGTGAAGATAGAAGAGGTGAAGGCTCTTGGCTGAGTCTCCGGCTGCTCCCAGCGAGGAGGAGGTCAGGAGACTCTTGATGGTTTATCAGCAGTATCAGACCGAGGCGGAGGCGATCGTCCAGCAGCTGGGCCTCTTCCAGATCTCGATGGAGGGGTGCGAGAAGGCCCTGAAGGCCGTGGAGGCGATGGAGACGGCCGAGGACGGCCAGGAGATGCTGGTCCCCATCGGTCAGGGCTCGTTCGTCCACGCCAGGCTCGCCTCCAGAGACAAGGTGATCGTGGGCGTCGGCGCCGGGGTGAGCATCGAGAAGAGCGCAGCCGATGCCAGGGAATCCCTCACCAAGAGGAAGGCGCAGCTATCGGAGGCCTCGGCCAAGCTGAACCAGACCCTCTCCAGGATCGAGCAGGAGATGGGCAAGATCCAGTCCATCGCCGCCCAGTACGAGAGGCAGTTTTCTGAGTAGGGGAGACGGAGTTGTTCAACAGGTTCAAGGAGAGGCTGAAGGGGTTCAAAGAGGCCGTATCCACCAAGATCCAGGAGAAGGGGGAGAACCAGGCCAGGAAGGCTGAGGCGAAAGCCGCCGCCGAGGGGATGAAGCCCTCGAAAGACGAGGGCAAAGCAGCGGTCGAAGTGGCTGCCGAGGCGGGCCCCGCCCCTGAGAACAACGCGGCCAGGACCAGGCAGTCTTTCACTTCTCGAGCCAGGTCCCTCATCTTTGAGCAGGAGGTGGTCCTGGACGAAAAGGATCTCACCGACCCCCTCTGGGAGCTGGAGATGGCCCTCCTCGAAAGCGACGTCGCCCTCCCCGTGGCCGAGAAGATCGTGGCCTCGGTCAAGGGCGAGCTCGTCGGGAGGAAGAAGAAGATCCGGGCCGACACCGGCGAGATCGTGGAGGAGGCCCTGAGGTCCGCCCTCCGCCAGGTTCTATCGGAGAACTATTTCGACGTCGATGAGTTCATCGCCCTGGCCGATAGGCCGGTGAAGATAGTCTTCGTGGGGGTCAACGGGACCGGCAAGACCACCTCCATCGCCAAGGTCGCACGGTACCTTCGAGATCGGGGCTACTCCATCGTCCTCGCCGCTGGGGACACCTTTCGGGCGGGCGCGGTGGAGCAGATCGAGGTCCACGCAAACAACCTGGAGGTGAAGCTGGTCAAGCACAAGGACGGCAAAGATCCCGCCGCAGTCATCTTCGACGCCGTGGAGTACGCCAAGGCCCACCACAAAGATGTCGTCCTCGCGGACACCGCGGGAAGGCTTCACACCAACGTCAACCTCATGGACCAGATGAAGAAGATCGTTCGGGTGGTAAAGCCCGACCTCCTCATCTTCGTCGACGAGGCGATCGCAGGAAACGATGCCGTAGAGAGGGCGAGGCTCTTCAACGAGGCGGTGCCGATCGACGGGACGATCCTCACCAAGACCGACGCCGACGCCAAGGGCGGTGCCGCCATATCCATATCTCACATTACGGGTAAGCCCGTCCTCTTCCTCGGCGTTGGGCAGGACTACCCGGACCTGGTGAAGTTCGAGCCGGAATGGCTCCTGGACAGGCTCCTGGGATCCTGAAGGGGGGGGCTCAGAATGGGCTTCGCCTCCCCTCCCGCCGGGGCCCAAAAACAAAAATTTTTAATGATTTTTTGCTGATGATCTCCGATCGTCTAAATCGGTCGGCTCAGGGAGTTTCGTCCTCCCCCGAGGGCGGGAAGTAAAGGGGAAGGCCGTCGCTCTTTTTGATCGCTCTGGCCCGGCTGAGGTACTCCTTGATCATCACGGGGAAGGTTCTCGCCTCCAGGTAGCGGAGGCCCAGCTGCTCCGCCCACCTCTGGACGCCCAGATCCTGGGATATCACCGCGGCGTTCAGCTCCTTGGCCAGGAGGAGGATGTCGATGTCGGGAGCGCTGTCCAGGATGCCGTAGCGGAGAGCGCTCCTGTACTTCTCCCTGAACTTCCTCACGATCCCCCCCACCGCCTCCCTCTCGATCTCGCTCTTCATCGGGGTGAGGTCCCCCTCTTCGGCGCTGAGGGCGATGCACCTGGCCACCGCCTCCCAGACCGCCTCCTCGGCGACGTTCATCCCCTTGTTGATCCTGCTCCGCATGTAGTAGACGTACTCGTAGAAGACCTTGGAGGGGATCTTCACCTCGTAGCGGTCCGGAGTCATCTTCACCAGCCAGGTGTCCACCTTGATCAAGACCGCCTCGTCGCACTCGTTGTGTCTGACGAAATCCCTGATCTCGTTGTAGACGGAGGGGTAGGGGATGTAGCAGCTTATGCCAAGGTGGAGCCTGGCCTCGGCGACGCAGTCCAGGATGGCGTTCATCCCCTCGCAGATGCTGGTGCAACCCTCCCCCTCCCAGGCCAGGGAGTCGGTCAGGGCTGTGGTATCGAGCACGAACCTCTGGCGCAACATCTTGGCCAAGTATGTAAGAGGTGGTATAAGACGGCTTGCCCGCCCCATCTCCATCGTATTTAAAGGATGAGCTACCTTCAGGGATATCGGGCCGCGGCCGACGCCCGAAAGAGAACCCGCCCCGCGGCCATGGATTCGGTGATAGGTTTGAAGCCCCTGGTCTTTTCCCTGAGCAGAATAGAGAACCTGATGCAGATGGTGAGCTTCGACCCCCAGAAGATGAAGGGCAAGATCATAACCAACACCTCCATGGTGGATCTGGACATGCTGGGGCCTACCCTGCGGATATTCCGGGACGTGATGGAGAGCGGCCTCGCCGTCAGCCCCTACCTCAAGGTGGAGACCCTGGGGAGCCGGGCCAAAATCATGTCCGCCTGCAGCATCACCGTCAGCGCGGTCCTTCTCAAGGCGGGGATCCCGGTAAGACCCCGGGGAGGAGGAGTGATCGAGGTGATCGACCGCGAGCCGGTCCGGTTCACGGATATGCTGATGTACTGGGCCACCACCATCGATCCGATCGACGTCCTGATCAGCCAGGAGCTGACCAGCGTGGTGGAGATGATGGAGACGGGGACCGGCAGGATCCTGGGAAACCTCCAGGAGGCGCCCATGCTGGCGGTGGAGAGGATCGAGGAGAGGCTGGAGGTTCTGGCCGAGGCCGGGTTTTCGGGAGTTCTGGACCTGGGGGATCCCAACATGAACGTCCTGGGGGTCTCGGTGGAGCGGGACCATGTGGGACTATCCCTCGTCGGCGGAACGAACATCGTCGCCGCCGCCATGAGCCGGGGGATCCGGATCGAGACCGAATCGATAAGCGGCCTCACTGAGATCGGGGAGATGACCCACATCGACGATCTCGTCTGATCGATGACGTCCGGTTGATATCTCCTCTTTGAGTGGGATGGAATCGATAGACGACGATCAAAAATCTCGTTTTAGGCCATAACGAGAGGCCTGCCAAGCTCTTTATAACATAGTTCACCAACCCATCCTCCGTGAGGAACGAAGAGATCGCCCGTCTCCTCCGAGAGATGGGGGACCTTCTGGAGCTGCGGGGAGAGACCGGGTTTAAGGTCGTAGCGTACCGGAGGGCGGCTCGGTCG